>Ga0172382_10013812_pt1 | contig 10357 bp, 8 predicted proteins | sample Leawel138RmetaG_FD_122245 | JGI IMG/M metagenome (GOLD analysis project Ga0172382, IMG submission 122245) | Leachate microbial communities from a municipal landfill in Southern Ontario, Canada - Leachate well 138R metaG | ecosystem: Engineered > Solid waste > Landfill > Unclassified | place...
AAGCGACGTTGCGACGCTGAGGTTTTTCAGCGATACGGAATCAAGCAGGCCGAGGGATGCCGAAGAAATGGTCAGGTCGATCTTCGGAGATGCTGCATTTCCTTTAACTACCGCTTTCGCGTTGGCAGCTCCCTTGATTTTGAACTGGGCGATATCCGGATAAAACGGCGCAAGCGCTCCGGGCTGCATATTCTTCAGTTCGGCCGTGATATTGAGTTTCTGACCGGCGTTCACTGTTCCGGAAGCGGAAAGTGCAGCCCCCCTCCATTTAGCAGACGCCGAGGAAATAGAGACCGCGGATCCCTTCAGTCCGAACGAAACTGACGGAGATTCAATTGTTTCCTTCATGGCGGAAACCTTTTTGCTCCAGATTTTCCCCGACACATTCGGGGCTGTTGCCGCCCCCTTCACCGCAAAATCGGCGTCCACTGCCCCTGAGAGCGCAAATTCCTTCACTGCAGGTGCGAGAGATGCCGCCCTGGCCAGGCTGAATGACCGTATATTAGCGGTCAGGTCGAGCTTCGGGGCGGACATGTAGTCTGAGACTGTTCCCTGTACGAAAGCCGGTGCACCTTCAAAGACGGTTTTTGCATTGATCGTTGCAGTCTTTGGGGCGATCTTCACCTGGGCGGCAGAATCGGCAACGGTAAATCCGAAAGCTCCCAGTGACGGGGCGCTGAAGTGAACTGCACCCTGGAGCGCATCTGCGGTTCCGGATGCATTAATGGTAAATTTTTCAATTTCACCGGAAACTTCCCCCATGGCAGGATAAAGCTTCTTCAGCTCAGCCATCTTTATCCCCGTACCCGAAAGCGCAAGGTCGATCGCAGGAGCCTTGTCCTTTGCGAATGCCACTGATAATCCTCCTTCAAGGGGCATCGCCAGGATACGGGCATCAATATCAGTAACGGCCAGCTTGTCGGCGGAAAGAGTCCATTTTGCCTTTACACTCTCCACGGGATAGCCGAGAATCGATTTGCCTGAATAATCAATGTCACCGGCAAGAACCGGCGTGTTCCATTCTCCTTCCCCTTTAAAGCCCGCTGATACCTTGCCGTCGAAACCGTCAGCAGGCACTACCGGCCAAAACGCGATCAACTCTTTCAGGTCCAGCTCCCGGATATTACCGGAGACTGCCAGGGACGGTGCAACTCTTCCCGATGCAGATACAGAGCCTTTCCCCACGTTCACGGAGAGGGAACTGATGTCGACGTTCTTTCCGTCAACAACCGCGGTGGTCTTTCCGTTCACCGGAATTCCATTTACTGCCATGTCCATATCCGCCTGTATTTCTTTCCCAGCGAAAGACAGGGCGATATCCGAAATATCGGCTCTGCCCCACCGGGACCGGACCACGCTGTCAACGATCTTGAAAGTTTCTATAGGTATTTCTCCGCCTCCACCGCCCTCGAATTTCATCTGGGCTACCTGTTCCGCAAGGGCATCCGCATCCATATCGACGCCTCCCACGGAAAGAACACTGACTTTAGGAGATTTGGAGAACAGGGACATCAGGTTGATCTTCACCTCAAGGAATCCTGCCGAAAAGATCTGCCGGCCTTCCTCGGAAAGGGTGATTTTTCCCGTTGTAAATCCCTTGATCGGGTTTCCCGAAATACCGGCAACGTTCAGATCGGCCCCCATGAGTTCCTTAACGGCCTTGCCTGCCTCACGGACAACCAGGTCACCGGCGAAATCCACGCTCGCACCGATCAGAACCAGACCGGCAAGTCCGATAACAATAAACAATCCTACCAGCGATTTTCTTTTCATAAGTGCAGTCCTCCTTTTCTCACTGTTCGAACTGAACAGTAATCTGCATCGAGGGTTTTCTTCTTTTTTTCAATTGATGCAGCCTTATTATAACATTTTCTTATTTATCTTCTTCGAGCAAGAAGCCTTCAGCGACCATTACTGTCCTTCCTTTCAGGGATGCGGACACTTCACGACCGTTTTCCGAAAAGGAAAGGGTCACAGTATTGATCCCTCCCGGGTTGAACACTTCAACCACCGCCATTTCCGGCAGAGGACCGTTTCTCAGGATCCAGCAGACTGCAGAGGCAGCAGAACCGGTGCCGCAGGATTCTGTCAGGTCCTCAACACCTCTTTCATAGGTAACGGAGAAAATGCTTCCCTCATCCTTCGGGGTGACAAAATTGACGTTCGCCCCGTCGGGGAAAAGCCCAGTATTGTTCCGCAGCGTCCGCCCGATCTTCACCATTTCCTCATCGGAAAGCGGTTCCTCAGGAAACAGTACGGCGTGAGGGACCCCCACCCACAGGAACGAGCATTGGAATATCCGGTCCCCTGCTTTTACTGATCGGTTATACCACCCGTCAGAAAGAGACGAGGTTCCCATGGAAAGGTCAACGAAAGGAGGATCGACGACAGCCCTCATGATTCCGGCAAGAGTGGAAAAGGACTGCTCCCTGCCGGCAATCCCTTTTTCAAAGGCGTACCTCGAGATGCACCGGGCACCGTTCCCGCACATTTCCCCCTCGCTCCCGTCCGCATTGAAAAGGCGCATGGCGAAGTCAGCCTGAACAGACTTCTCAACCACGAGTATCCCGTCGGCTCCAAGCGACTTCCGCCTTCTGCAGAACCTCATGGCAGCATCAGAGAGGGCACGGGAAGAAAAAGATCCGTCCCCGTTATCCAGCACTATGAAATCATTTCCGTTCCCCTGCATCTTTACAAAAGAAATCACAATCGTACCTCCGTTTTTTCCGGTTACAGATACGCTACCAAATTTTATACCGTGTTACAACCGCATTTATCTGCTATTTTACGTGCTTATACGGAAGCAGCGGAGGGAATGACATTAACTGCGGAAATCCGGTGTCTTTGTTCGAGAAAAAAAAGAAAATCGTCCTGCTTGACGGCCGGATGGGAACACTCCTTCCAGAAAGAAGATGGTCATCCCCTTCTCTTCCTTAGGGAATGGACCTCCACGGTCCGAATCCTGTCACCGGCGTCCACCTGCCATATCTCGAGGCCGGTGCTTCAATAAAAGAGAGGAACCTGGGAGAGGGAGTTCATCTGGGTAAGGCCCGAAGAGTTGAGGTGCTCATGAAAAAGGTCAGTTCCCGCGTTCCAGGAAACATGGAATTCTTTTCTTCCCGTTTTGCCAGAAACGGGGAAGAGATAAAGAAAAAATCCGCCGCCCGGGGAATAAACCGGCGGCGGAAAATGATCAGCCTCCCAGGTAGGCTTTGATTATCTGCGGGTCCCTGGCGAGTTCAGGACCGGGTCCGCTTTTCTGGAAACGCCCAGCCTCCAGGATATAGCCCCGGTCACTGATCTCAAGGGCCTGGGTGGCGTTCTGTTCCACGAGAAGAACGGTCATCCCTTCCCCCCGAATGCGGAGAATAGTCTCCATGAGGGTTTCAACCACTATGGGCGCGAGTCCGAGAGAGGGCTCGTCGAGAAGAAGCACCCTCGGCCTGCTCATGAGCGCTCTCGAAATAGCAAGCATCTGCTGTTCCCCTCCGGAAAGTGTCCCCGCACGCTGCCCCATCCTCTGCTTCAGTATGGGAAAGAGTTGGAAGCATCGCTCCATATCATCCTGGAGCTCTTTTCCCTTTTTTCTGCGGTACGCCCCCATGACAAGGTTTTCCTCGACCGAGAGCGGAGTGAAAAGGCGCCGCCTCTCCGGAACAAGGGCAAGTCCCCGGGCCACAACTTCGTGAGGCTTGCGGGGAAGGCGCTCACCGAATATCTCAATATTTCCTCCTGAGCGCTCGACAACTCCCGCGAGTGTCCACATGATGGTTGACTTGCCGGCTCCGTTGGACCCTACAATAGAAACGATCTCCCTTTCCCCGACCGAAAAGGAGACTCCCTGAACGGCGTGTATTGTTCCGTAATGGACGTTCAGGTCTTCAACCCGAAGTGCACTCATTAGTCTTCTTTCCTTTCCCGAGGTATGCTGCAACGACTTCAGGGTTTTCCCTGACCTCATCCGGGGTCCCTGCGGCAAGCAGGGCTCCGAAATTCATAACAACTATCGGGGTACAGATTTTCATGACAAGGTCCATGTGGTGCTCAATGAGCAGCATGGTCACGTTGAACTTCCACCTGACCTCGGCAACGAGGTCCGCCAGCGCCCTGGTCTCCTCCGGGTTCATGCCCGCCGCGGGCTCGTCAAGGAGAAGAAGTTTCGGTTCTGTTGCGAGGGCCCTTGCTATTTCCAGTTTCCGCTGCAGTCCGTATGGCAGTGTGTTCGCCTGCCAGGAGGCATATTTCCCCAGACCGAGAGCCGAGAGAAGTTCAATGGCTCGTCCGTGAAGTTCCCTCTCAAGGCGCCGTGCACCGGGCGTTCCGAACAGTGCCCCGGTAAAGCTGCATCGTTCTCTCTGGAGAAGGGGCGTGAGGACGTTGTCAAGGCATGTCCTCCTGTTGAATAGCCGGATGTTCTGGAACGTGCGGGCAATTCCCTTCCTGACGATTTTGTCGGGGCGGAGACCTGCCATCTCTTCTCCTTCAAAAAAAATCGAGCCGGCGGTAGGACGGTAGATGCCCGTGACAAGGTTGAAAACGGTCGTTTTCCCCGCTCCGTTCGGCCCAATGATACCTGTTATGGATCCTTCATGCACATCGAAGGAGAATGAGTCCACGGCCCGGATCCCGCCGAAATCCTTCGTCAGTCCTTTCACTGAAAGCAGTGCTTTGCCGGGGGTTTTCATGGCTGCACCCTCCCCCCGGGATTACTTTTCCTCTTGAAAAACGAAGAAAGCTCGGAATATCCCATAAGCCCCTGCGGCCTGTAGACCATTATGAGAACCAGCAGCAGGCCGTAGGCAACAAGACGCCACATCTGGGCGACCCGGAGCGCTTCGGGAAGCCCGATAAAAACGAACGAGGCAATGAGCGGACCGGACAGGCTGCCCATTCCGCCTGCAATCACCGCCGCAAGCAGCTGGGTCGACTGGACAAGAGTAAACATCACCGGCTGGATGAAGGAAAGGAAATGAGCCAGCAGCCCGCCGGAAAGTCCGCAGTAGACCGCACTTACCACGAGAGACAGCAGCCTGGTACGGAAAAGCCTGACTCCCGCCATTTCAGCGGCTATGGGATCCTCCCGTATGGCTATGCATGCGGCGCCCCATCGTGAACGGAGAAAGTTGCGCGCAAAAAATACGCCAAGAGCGAGACAGGCAAGCACTATGGGAAAGGTGGTGAAATTGTCGATCCCCGGGAGTCCTCTCGCACCGTTGGTTATCTCAAGATTTTCGAGAACGACCCGCAGCGCTTCGCCGAAACCGAGGATCGCTATGGCGAAATAGTCGCTTCGAAGCTTTGCCCTGAGAGTAGGGATCCCGATAATGAGACTCACCAGGCCGGCTGCAGCAGCTCCTGCAGCCAGGGCAAGAGGAAACGGGACATAGTAGTAATAGGTGAGGATCGCCGACGTGTAGGCTCCCACTCCCACAAACGCGGCGTGTCCCAGGGAGAAAAGCCCTGTGAACCCGGTGAAGATCGACAAACCGAGTACGGCGATCATGTTGATGCATGCAAGGATGATGATGGAGAGTATATAATCCATGGCTACACCTTCTCCTCGCTGTCAGTCCCCCAGAGGCCGTTGGGTCTCCAGACGAGAAACGCGATAAGGAGTGAAAAACTGAAGACGTCACGCATAACGCTCGAGATGTAGGACGAGACAAAGGTCTCCACAACACCGAGGATGAGTCCTCCCGCAAGAGCTCCGGGAAGACTGCCGAGCCCGCCTATGACGGCGGCGATATATGCTTTGTTGGTCACCCACCCCATCGTCGGGTAGACAAGATATTTAATACCCAGAAAAACTCCTGCCACACCGGCAAATCCTCCGGCGAGAAGAAAGACTATGGCAATGAGCCTGTCAAGGTCAACTCCCATGAGGGAGCACATGGTCATGTCGGAAACACCTGCGCGGATAGCAATTCCCGTACGGGTGCGCTTAATGAAAAGATGAAGCCCGAGAATGGCGACAAGGGCGAAGAGGAACGCGCCCACGTCAAGAAGGCTCACACTGCTCCCGCCGATGGAGATGACCTGCCTTCCGAAAAATTCGGGAAAAGCGTAAAACCTGGATCCTATTGTTGCATACACAAGGTTTTCAAGGAAAACGGCGCAGCCCATGGCGCTGATCATGAGGTACAGCGACGGGGCTTTCCTTCTTCTCAGACTTGAGTACGCGAGTTTTTCATTGAGGACTGCTATTAATCCCGCCCCTGCGATACTGCCCGCAAGAACGATACCGAAACTGAGGCTGAGCTTCGAAGCCAGGGCAAGCCCAACATACGCACCGAGCATTATCACTGCCCCATGTGCGAAGTTGCTGAAGTTAAGCACGCTGAATACAAGTGAGTACCCCACAGCCATCAGTGCATAGATGCCTCCTATAGAGAGGCCGGTTATCAACGTCTGGAGAAACAATCCGGGCCACACATCCTTTGAGCCTTTGGGGAAAAGGGGCCATTTGAGAGCCCCTTTGCCCCGGCTTGTGTTTTATGCATGGGGAGCGGATGAAAAAAAGCTCCCCATGACTTTCCCTGCAGCTTCTAGTCTACCGAGAAATACTTCTTGACGAACTTGAACGTCCTGTTGGCAACATCGACCTGCTGGATGACAGCCGGCTTGTCGAGCGGATTATGATCCTCAGGGTTGATGGTAAGAGGTCCGCTGGTTACCTTGATGTCCTTCAGGTTCGCAAGGGCATCGGCCAGTTTTTCCCCGTCAGTGGATCCGGCGGCCTTAAGAGCCTCGACGATCATTATCAGCGCATCCTGGGCCATTACGGGATTGGGAAGCACGGGCTCTTCGCCGAACAGTGCCTTGTACTCTGCGACGAAGTCCTGGATATCGGGGTCAGCAAGATCGGCAAGGTTTACGAAATACCCTCCGTCGATGGCGCTTCCGCCAAGCTCGATGAGATCAGGGCTGCCCCAGTTGTCAGTGCCGAGCAGCACTGCCTCTATTCCAAGGTCCCGGGCCTGCTTTGCAGCCATGGCTGCTTCCTTCTGGCTTGTGGGGATAAAGATAACGTCAGGTGTGAGCTCCTTTATTTTGCCCAACTGTGCCCGATAGTCGAGTTCATCGGTACGGAAGGCCTCCTTGGCCACTATAGTACCGCCTTTCTCGACGAACGCTTCCTCGAAGTATTTTGCGAGCCACTGACCGTAGTCAGACCCCACGTCGTACAGGATGGCCCCTTTCTTTGCGCCGAGGTCGGTCACTGCAAAGCGCGCGGCCACTGTACCCTGGAACGGGTCAATGAAGCATGGACGGAAGGCGTACGGACGGACCTTGCCCGACCGCTGGTCGATGGTTACGTAAGGATTCGTTGCGGTGGTGACGACCATGGGGATTTTTCCTCTTTCAAAAACCGGGGCCGATGCAATGGAGTTCCCGCTCTGGGCAGGGCCGATAACGGCAACGACACCATCGGAGACGAGGCGGCGGGCAACGTTTACGGCTTCGACACCGTCATTCCTGTTATCGTAGCGGACGAACTCGATCTTCTTTCCAAGCACTCCACCGGCGTCATTGATCTTTTTCGCGAGCATGTCAAGAGCCCTAGCCTCAGACTGTCCCCACATGGAGGCGCCTCCCGTCAGGGACACGGTATGCCCGATACTGATAACGTCCTGGGCGCAGACGGCGCCGGCGAGGACAAAGACCATTACTGCCGCAAGAACAACCGCAATTTTCTTCATATCTCTTCTCAACCTCCCTGGAATTTGATGCGTTTTATGACTCCCTCGATTTCACGCCCCTGAACAGGCTGCCGAAATAAATCCCCTATCGCTCTCTTCCTTTCATTTTTTCCGTCCTGTACCTCACCTCCGGTTGTCCTTCGGGATCAGAGATGCTCCGGAATACGATCCCACCGGAGCAGATCGTCGTATGTCTGCCGTTCCACGATCACATCCGACCTTCCCGGGCTCACAAGCACCACTGCGGGCCTTGGGATCCTATTGTAATTGCTCGCCATTGAGAACGTGTATGCCCCGGTGTTGAGAACGGCAACCAGGTCTCCCCTGTGAAGTGGAGGAACCTTCAGATTTTCGGCGATCACGTCCCCCGACTCACAGCACTTTCCTGCTATCGTTACCGTTTCGGAAGGTTTCTCATCCATTTTTTCCGCGGCGACAGCCCAGTATTTTGCACCATAGAGTGAAGGGCGGGGATTGTCCGTCATCCCTCCGTCCACCGAAACATATGTGACAATACCGGAAATGGGCTTCACGGTCTGTACCGTGTACAGGGTGACACCAGCTTCCGAAACGATCCACCGGCCGGGCTCGATGATCACCCTGGGCCTTGGTATTCCGGCAGACGCACATCCTTCCGAAAGCCTCACCATCATTGCGTCGGTGAACGTGCCTATTTCAGGGCTTTTCCCCGACGGGTCGAATTCGACGCCGTATCCCCCGCCCATGTTGAGTTCCTCTGCGGCAAACCCCGGATCTGCAGCAAGACCGGCAAGGGTTTTCACAAGAACGTCCACGGCCATTACGTGGGACGTATTTTCGAAAATCTGGGAACCGATATGAAAATGAAAACCCTTAAGCGACACCATTTCGGAACGCATCGCTCTCCGGACAGCATCTCGGAGATAGTCTCCGACAAGAGGAATACCGAATTTTGAGCCTGTGTGTCCCGTGAGGATATACTTGTGAGTGTGTGCGTCAACTCCGGGAGAAACCCGGAAAAGGATGGAAGCCTTTCTTCCCAGAGAAGAAGCCTCCTCTTCAAGGGTCTCAAACTCAGATATCCCGTCAACGACGATCCGTCCCACTCCTGATTCCAAGGCATAACGGATCTCATCCCGTGTCTTGCTGTTTCCGTGGAAGAAAACCTTTTCCATGGGGAACCCGGCCACTTTCGCCGTATAAAGCTCGCCCCCTGAGACAACATCAATACCGAGCCCTTCCGACTCTATTATCCTGCACATGGCCATAGGAAGAAAGGCCTTCCCCGCATAAACAGCGAGCGCATTCTCCCATTTGTCCATGAATGATGCCTTCACAGCCCTGCACCTGGCACGGATCATGTCTTCAGAAAGAACGTACAGGGGAGTTCCGAACTTCTTAGCAAGTTCAGCAACATCCCATCCCCCAAAGAGGAAATGCCCCATTTCGTTCGCTTTTACCTGTTCCAAGCTGCCAGCACCTCTTCTCTTTCTCCCGGAGAGCCGGGTATAAAAAAAAGACCCATCCCCTGAAGGGACGAGTCTTTGATCTCGCGGTACCACCCTGCTTGGGCACATTTTGCATGCGCCCCGCTCACAGCCCTGTAACGGGAGCCTCCCGAGGGCGTACTACCGACCATTAAGATCGTTTCAGCCCCGGCTCAGCAGTCTTTGGTCCTTCCGTCCCTGCCGGGGAAGCTTCTCAGCCTTCGGGCTTCCCTCTCTGGCGGCAGTCATTCGACATGGGCATTCTGCATCATCGCCTGTGCAATTTTTGTTTCGGACATTATATCCAGTTAAGAGAAGAACGTCAACTTTTTTTACTGGAACAAAAACCGGAACTCCAGTTTTTTTCGGAAAAGAGGGGGAACTCCGTTTTCATTCTGTTCATACCATTATTTCGAACCATGGCATCATTGCGGATTTTCCATATCTTTCCGAATCGGCAAAAACGGTAATACTGACGGCAGCGAATGAATGCATGAAACAACTATTGACATGGGATTGTCATCCGTGTATTCTTTTTTACATAAGATGTCATTCAGGGAATTGTTCCTGAACATTTGTTCAATCAAAAGGAGAGATACTGATGAAAAAAACGGTTCTGGTTCTTTTGGCGATCGTATTAGCCGCGACCGCAGGATGGGCCGACGTGATGGCCAGGGACGTAATTCTTGTGGGCACCGAGAGTACCTATCCCCCATACGAGTTCAGGGATGAAAAGAACAACCTGAAAGGGTTCGATATTGAGCTTATGGAAGCCATTGCGGCCAAGATCGGAAAGAAGCTCGAGTGGGTCGATATGCCATTCGACAGCCTTATCCCGGCGCTCCTGGCGAAGAAGATCGATATAGTGGCGGCAGGAATGAGCGCCACGGAGGAGCGGGCGAAAAAGGTGTCTTTCTCTAAGAACTACGAGGTCTCCATGAGCGCCTTCGTTGTGAAGGCAGATAATGATTCCATGAAGACAATTCCCGACATGAAGGGCAAGACCGTGGCCGTTCAGCTCGGGACGGTCCAGGAGACATACTCCCAGTCACTGGAAGATGTGGAGGTAAAATCCTTCCAGAAATTCGACGACTGTGTCCGGGAAGTCATCCTGGGAAGGGTGGACGCCACGCTCATGGATATACCGGTAGCGAAGAGCTACGTGGAGCATAAGGATTTCACCGGAAAGAT
>Ga0172382_10013814_pt1 | contig 10356 bp, 10 predicted proteins | sample Leawel138RmetaG_FD_122245 | JGI IMG/M metagenome (GOLD analysis project Ga0172382, IMG submission 122245) | Leachate microbial communities from a municipal landfill in Southern Ontario, Canada - Leachate well 138R metaG | ecosystem: Engineered > Solid waste > Landfill > Unclassified | place...
AATGGCCTGCTCCGCTACGCCCTACGGGCTCCGCTGCACAGGCCATTGCTTACCCCGCGCTCATGCGCGACAAAGCTGCCCGGCTCTAATCTCAGCTGGTGGAAAGCTGGGGGTCACGTCAGTTGGGGTGTCTACTCGTGGATCGCTGAGTAGGTTTGGGCCGGACAACCCGGACATGTCCGGGGTTTGTCCTGTCCGTCCGCCAGAAGAGTGACCGGACGGACAGGACACCCCCCTATAGGGGTGTCCGTTGTCCGGTCGCTGGCCGAGAATTATGAAGCGAGAATAATTGCATTCTCCTCGTTGAGGGAAACGCGTCCTTCTCCCTGAGCCTTCTCCAGAGCACGCGACCATGCCTTGCGAAGTGCCCCATCAGTCATATCCGCCCTATTGCTGCGGCAGACGGCGTTAAATTCCAGCCGGGCCATCTCTGCATCCGCACGACCGTCAATCGTGACCGCAAGAACCGCTCCGTCAAATGCCCCATCATAGACCGAGCGCTTCCCTTTCGGAACCACCGGCCCGTCGCAAGGCTCCACCAGGCAGGTTGTCCAAGGGTCGCCATCCTCATCTAACCCGAGTTGCACGATGGGTAGGCGATACGAAAACCCCGCTCCCGTCTCGCCGTCTCGCAGCTTGGTCACGGAGGCGACGCGAATGGCATCCGAAGGCTTGCCGACCGAGCCGCCGTGTCCCGGAACCGTGAGGCTAACAATCGCATCCGCCGCAGCTGGCAGGGCCGTAGAGCCGCGCGCACCGCGTTCAGTATCTTTCCCCGGATGATGCAGAACCAGAACGAGGACGCCATGTCGTTCAGCGGCCTCGCGAATTGGTGTGAGGGCTGCACCGGCATCGGCGGCACTATTTTCATCGCCGCCGCCCATGGCCGCGTGCCATGTGTCCAGAACCACCAGCGCTAAACGCGAGCCAACCTGTTTGAAGTCTTCGGCCGCGTCATCGATTGTTGCCGTCAGAGCCATCGGCTTGCCGTCACGCGACAGATTGGGCGCTTCCGTCACCACACGAATGGGGGCTGCACCTTCAGGCATGTCACCTGCCGCCGCATTAATCCGTGGCACCACGGACGATCCGCCCTCCGCAGCGACATATAGCACGCCGCCTTTTTTCGTTCGATTGCCGAAGAACGGTGCGCCAGTAGCGACGCAAAGCGCAGCGTGAATCGCGAGGAACGTTTTCCCGGCCCCGGATTCGCCGAATAGAAGTCCGATGCCCTGCTGTGGCAGAACACCCTTAACCAGCCATGATGGTGGGGTAAAAACAGTCTTCGTGCTGAAATCAATGCTGTGCAGGCGTGGACGGAGATCGAGAACCCCGGTGTGAGGGTCGCGGCGGAGCTTGCTAGTGGGGGCAGGTTCCACCATGTCGGCAGGCGGTCCATTGGTCGACTGGTCATCAGCCTCAGCCTCTTCCGTTTCCGGCTCCTCCTCACCCGTCCACGGCACGATTTCGCCAGCGTTTGCTGCGAGACGGAGGAAGGCGAGATTGCCGGGTTTCGGCTTCTCCTGCGCCCCCAAAGCGGCGGTCAGTGCGGCACGATATTCGGCGTCGGTGCCGTCCGGTCCCACCGCCATTGCGGCAGCGATATCAGGACCAATTCCAAGCTTCTTGTTCTGCGCCAGCGCTATCGCGCGCGCTGTCAACGCCGCCTCGCCGTTCATGCCGCCAACTCCGCCATAAATTTTCGCGCCCGGTCGCGAAGCACCATGTCGCGGACGGTCAGGACACCGCGCGCCTCAAGCTTGTTGGCGTGATCGATGAACCATGCGCGGACGCCAATAACCTGTTTGAGCCGAAGGCCTGATGCGTGGAAGTCACCCGCAACAGCAGCGGCGCGTGAGACTGCCTCAACGACCAGCCATGCATCGCCGGATTGAATTTTAAACTCCACGGCGATTTCGTCGGCTAGATCATCAAGGTCGGTGGCATCTGTTAGGTAACGGGCAGCCGTATCACGGGCAGATTCAACACGGTCCATGTAGTGCACGGTCCGAACAGGCGGCGGATCATCTTCGATGCCGCCAGCCTTGCGTCCATCCTCGAAGGCGGATTCGAGCGCGGCCATTATCTGGTCGTAGCGAGGTGGAATCGGGCCTTCGGGCAACCGCATAGCGGCGCAAAGCGCCATGGCGGCATCGTGATGCCATACGTAATAGTCCTTGCCGTGTTTGCCGTCTTCGAAAGCGAGAACGCGCAAGCCAGACAGGACGCGGATTGGGTTGGCGTCGGCGAAGGTTAGCGAAATGGGCATGGCGGATATCGCCGCGTCATGCGCTTCATCCAGTGCGGCTTCGGCCGCATCGGCTATGTCGGCTGGCAGCGGCGGGAAGGCGGCGTAAACCGCAGCAGGATCGACCTTGATGCCGTCCTGCACGGCATCAATCCATTCTTCCCGCATTGGGTCTAGAATAGCTGGAACGTCATCGGGGCTGGCGTTGGCAATATCGGAGATGGCAGCTTCCACGACCACCGCGAGGGACTCCGGCAGGGCCGGATTTTCAGATATGAACATTGGGCAAAATCCTTCAGGGGCAGCTTTCGGGCTGCCCTTTTTGTTGGGAAAATGAGGGTTAGCGACCCCAGAGCTGAACGCCGTTCCAGCCGAAAATTCGTGCGTCCGGAAAAAGCAGCCGGGCAGTCGGGCCGGTCAGTTGATCGCCTCGAACACGCCTTTCCAAGTGAGCACCTCCGGGCGCGGCGATGCCCAACTCACGCCCACGGCGGGCCATGGTTTCCCAAGCGTCGTGCGATGCGCGAAGCTCTTCGAGGACTGAAACCATTTCGGCGGCGGCTTTTTCGTATCGCGTGCGAAACGTTTTCGCGGCCTTGTCGGTCGTCCGGTCGAGAGAAGTGCGGTCGGCTTGGAAGGCTTCGATGGCTTCGCGTTGACGGGCTTCGCGTTCGGCCGCTCGGACAGCTTCCAGCGCGCGTTGCTTTATCGGCAGAAGAGCTTCGACATCAGCGAGGCGAGCCATATCATCAGCATCGAAGAAGGCGAAGCTGGATGCTATGGTTTCGCGCTCGGCAGAGAGATCACGGATTTCGGTTTCCATCTCACCCGCCCGTTCTTCGAGTTGACGGGCTGTTGCTGGGGCGGCGTTCTTGCGAACGAACTTGTCTTTCAACGTCATCGCGCACCCTCCGCAAAAGCTACGACGGCGGCACGGTCGTATAAGAGTGACACGCCGTCGCGGATGGGGCGGGGACCGAAGTCGCTTTTCCGCCATAGCTGCAGGGTGCGAGGGGTGACGCCTAGCAGTGCGGCCGCCTCCCTTTGATTTAGTGCTGCGCGAAGGGCGGTTGGAACGGTAGTCATAAATACTCCTCTCGGCGGAATGCCGATGTTGAGATTTTCGCGTGTTGGCGAACTTTGGACGAGGGTGGTTCGGTGTCGGTTGGCTTATCGCCACCGACAGTGGCCAGCCGTTGGCATGAGACTTGCTGACGTATCACGCTTGGGGGGCGCTGGCCGCCACGCGAGCTTCCAGCCATTCGCGCACATCGGACTCCAGCCACCCGACGGACCGTGCAGAAAGTTTTATCGGCGCGGGGAATTTGCCTGCTGCCATCGCAGCATAGATGGTGGAGCGGGCCAAGCCAGTGCGGCGTTCGACCTCGGGACGGCGAAGGATTTGCATCGTGGACCTCGTGTGTTCCGGTGAGGTCCATTTGATGCTAAAGAATGCTGGTGAGGTATGCCCGCAAATCTGCCATTTTTGGGCGCTAGAATGGGGTCACAAATTCATTTGGGGGCATAATTGGGGGCATTCTGAAAACTGGATCAGAAAAACCATAATTATTTCAATTTATTGATATCCCATTTCGATTCCTGCTACCCTCCAGCCCTTTTCCCCGAACATCCGCCGGTTACGCAAATTCCCGGCGATAGAGCGCGGGGGAGGTGCCGACGATACGGCTGAACGTCGAAGAAAAATGCGCATGGCTCGAAAAGCCGACCGCCAAGGCGATGTCCGTAATCCTGTTTTCGGTGTTGGCCAGCAGCTCCTTGGCCCTGCTTACTCGAGTGTTGATGACGTATTGATGCGGGGTAACGCCGGTTTCCGCCTTGAACGCCTTGCAGAAATAGAATTGGCTTAGCCCCGCGAGCGACGCCAGATCCTCCAGGCGGATAGGGCCGGAGATTTCCGCCTCGACATATTCGCGCACGCGGCGCAGCATTGCGGGCGACAGTCCGGACGGCGCATGGCTGAAACCGGCCTGGGCGTTCGAGAACAGCGCCTGATGCAGAAGCATGGCAATCACGGAATCGACGAAGACCGAACCCTTCTGGGACGGCTTCCGGACTTCCCGGTCGAGCGCGACCAGGCTTGAAGCGATGAGTTGATTGTTCAGGCCCAGCTTGAGATTGGCGCGCTCGAGCAAGGTCGCGCCATAATCTATATGGAACACCCGGTTGGTCCGTTCGGGGGAAATATGGACGGTCGTGGCCAGCAGGGGGCTGACCGGCTCCATGTTCAGTGCGGTTGCCGCCGGAATGATGGCAATGCGGCCTCGCCGGAAGCAGCCCGTGCGCGACCTGCCCTGGGTGGCCCAGCGAACATCGCCGCTGGTGAGCACGCCGATCAGCATGTCCGGCACTTCAACGTGGTTGTAGGCCTTCGCCTCGATCGACCAGGTGCAAATGTCCGTGTCCGCGCATTTGATCAAGGCCATCGGCCTGGAATGGGTCGCGTCGGCCAGGGCCTTTACACCCTCCAAGATCGAGGCCGGCTCCATCGCCATGTTCCCATCCCGCTCCCTCATTATAATTCAGGCAAGAATCTGAAAATCGGACAAGGTTCTGAAAGCCCCGCCTTCTTCTCGACCCTACTACCACTCCAGATGCCGTTCGGAAAGACTGAACTCCACCACCGGCGGCAAGGATACCTGTAGGGAAAACAAAATGATTATCGAAAGAGATCTTGATTTTCACCATCCGGAAAATGTAAACCATCGCTGGGCGGAAACCGGATATTTCAATATATACATTCCGGAAAACAATATATTTTGCTGGATTTACTATATCCACAGGGCAGGTGTCGGGATTACGGGCACCTATGTGCAGATTATAGACAGATGGTCGGATTCAATTCTGGACCCTGTATATTCCGATATCTCGCACTATAACCCTCTGCCGGCGGATGCGACCAGGTTCTCCCTGCCCTGCGGCCTTTCTTTCCAGGCGTTTTCGCTGTCCGAATACCAGTTGAATTACGATGCCGGCGGGGTCGAGCTGGATCTGCGCATCAACGCGATCATGCCGCCCTATGACATCCATGATCCGGAAATGGACCCGATGGCGGAGGCCGATGCGCAGGCGGCGGCGGCCAACTCCGGCTATGGCACGGCCTATTCGTCCCACTTCGACATGAGCGTGCGAGCGAAGGGCACGCTCAAGATTAACGGGAAGGCGCATGTCGTCGACTGCGTTTCGACAATGGATCACAGCTGGGGCGAGCGCGGAGAGCACGGCTATGGCGCCATGACATGGGCGAATGCGCATTTCGGCGAGAATTATGTGCTGCACGCCATTTTCCAGTTCGACCGGAACGCGCCGGTCGGCGAACAGCACCAGTTCAAGCATGGCTATGCCCTGATCGAAGGCAGGCTGCGCGGGTTGAAGGGCGGCGCCGTCCATACGATCCGCAACGGCATCTGGCCCATTCATGTCGAAATGCGGCTGCTCGACATCGACGAGCGCGAGCATGTGGTGCGCGGCCCGATGCTCAACCATCACCCGTGGCAGATGTATGGCAATGCGGCGGCGGGCCTGGCCATGGCCCAGTGGCGCTCGCCGGACGTGGAAGGCCCCGGTTACGGCACCTATTTCGACACCTGGCCGACCAATCGCGTCCGGGCAGGCTGATTGCCGTGTCCTCGGCCATGGTTGCGCATGATTCGCGCCGGCAAACCGATATGGAGCCAGCCTGGGCGGCCCTTGTCGAACGGAGGAAGGTGGCGCGCGAGGCCCCGCCCTATGAAGTGTCAGGCACCGGCCAGATCAGGGATGGGCTTTCCAGAATGCTCGCCGCCGAAGGACAGCGCGCGCGGATATCGTCCATCAGCCGCCTTGGCGGCGGGGCATCGAAGGAGCAGTTCCTGTTCCAGCTTGAAGCCCCCGCGGGCGCGGATTCCCCGTTGTCGCCGCGCTATGTGCTGAGGACCGATCCGCAGTGCCCGATCATCGAAACGGACTGCCGCCGGGAGTTCGTGCTGCTGCAGGCGATGGCGGGCACGGTTCCCGTTCCCCGGCCCGTCTGGCTCGACGGCGATGGCCGGTTCTTCGGGCGCCCCGCCATGGTGACGGAATTCGTGCCGGGCGTGACGAAACCCGTCGCGGGGCAGGACAAGGTTTCCGGCCTGGGGGCGCGGCTAGGAAGCGCGCTCCGTTCGCAGCTGAGGCAACCGTTCCTGGATAATCTTGCGCGGATTCACGCATTCGATTGGCGGGGCGCGGCCCTTGACGGCTTCGCAATCCCGGATGCCGATCCGGCGCAGGCGGCGCGCTGGTCCTTCAACTTCTGGGACGCGATATGGACGCTGGACAAACTTGAAGACCGGCCGATCGCCACGCTCGCGCGCTGCTGGCTCAAGGAGAATATCCCTGACTGCGACGAACTCGTCCTGACGCATGGGGATTATCGGACAGGAAACTACCTGTTCGATGAAGAAAAGGGCGAAATCAATGCAATACTCGATTGGGAGCTGGCCCGCATAGGGGATTTCCATGAAGATATTGCATGGGTGCTCATGCGGTTGTTCAGTCATGTCGAAGATGGCGTATTGCGCGCCAGCGACCTTTATGAACGCGAAGACTTCATAACATCATATGAGAAATTGACCGGAAGGACGGTCAACCGCCGGACTCTCCATTTCTATGAAGTCCTCTGTGTCTGGAAGTGCTACATCATTGTTGCCGCGAGCGGACTTTCAGTGTCCCGGCGCCAGCATAGCCATCAAGACATTGTGCTGACCTTCATGGCCGCGGCGGGCGCCATGTTCGCCCACGACCTCGCCGAACTGCTTGAGCGGGAGGCGAGGTGATGCTTCCGACAATCGAAGAGCGGCTGGACAGCATAATCCGCGCGCTTTCCACCGTGGTGCTGGCGGGGCTTGCGCCAGAGGCCAGGCTCGCCAGGGAGCAGGTGCAGCTCAGCATCGGGCATCTGGGCATCCTGCGGGACCATATCGCGGCTCTCCCGCAATTCGAGCGGGAAGAAGCCGAGGATGCGGCGGAGCTGGCGGCTGCCCTGCTGGGCATTGCGGGCGGGGGCGCGGCGACCCGGAACGCGCGGGCGGCGCTGGCCCAGGCGATGTTCGCCAGGGCGGGAATGCCGGCATCCCTGGCCAGCCGGGCAATCAACGCCGCCATCGCCGGCCTGGTCGAAGCCGCCTTCCTCGACGGCGACAAGGACAGTCGCGCCAGTCTGCTGAAGCTCGTTACTCAATATGAAAAAGAAAGATCGAACAAGGACAGGGAGATTTTCCATCCCTACGGATTCGATGCGTTGTGATTTGATCTCAATATCGATCAATCACAATTACATAAATACGATTGAATATTCATAACAATTATAGAGGAAATATTTATGGGAGAGGTGTTGACGATGAATTTTCGTAATTCTCTTGTTGCCTGCACATCGTTGATCGCATTGACGGCAAGCGCCGCGCCCGCGTTCGCACAAGACGCGGCCAGTTCGGCGGCCGGCGCTGGCGGGGCTGAGGAAATCATAGTCACTGCCAACAAGCGGGAACAGTCCATCAACGATGTGGGCGTGACCATCCAGGCTGCGTCGGCCGAGGCGTTGGCGGATCGCGGCATTTCCGATGTCGCGGATCTGGGCAAGCTGGTTCCCGGCTTCGTGGCCACGCAATCGACCTTCGCCACCCCGGTCTATACGCTGCGCGGCATCGGCCTTTACGATTCGACCGTCGGAGCGGCCCCCGCGGTCGCAATTTACGCCGATCAGATTTCCCGCAACTTCCCGATGATGTCCGACGCGCTCGAACTGGATGTCGAGCGGGTGGAGGTGCTGAAGGGGCCGCAGGGCACCCTGTTCGGGCAAAGCTCCACGGGCGGCGCGATCAACTATATTCTCGGCAAGCCGACCGGCAGGTTCGAGGCGGGGCTGGACCTTTCCTACGAACGCTTCGGCAAGGCGGACATCGCCGGGTTCATCAGCGGGCCTCTGTCAGGCACCCTGAACGCGCGCCTTGCGGTTCGCGGGATCGAGGGCGGGGCATGGCAATACAGCCAGTCGCGGCCCGACGACAAGAATGGCGAGACGCGGAAGATCATGGGCCGCCTCACGCTTGACTGGACGCCAACCGAAACCATCCGCCTTCAGGCAACCGTGACCGGCGCGCGCGATCGTTCGGATACGCAGGCGCCGCAATATGCCGGTTCCTTCTACAACATCTACAGCGCCGCCTCGCTGGCGGCGGCGAACGGCGATCCCGCGACCGCCAATCCTTTCGGCTATGCCGACGACGCTCTCCATGCCTTGCTGACCACGCCCGGTTCACCGGGCTATCGCGTCGATCATGTCGCCAATCAGGCGATCGTCGCGCGGCGCATGAACGGGGCCGATACGTTCAATGCTCTTCGCCCGGCAGTGGCGGCAGGCTCTGCCGCGATCCTCGGCACGGCCACCGCATATGGATCGAACCGGGCGGCCGAATGGACGCCCAATTTCCTGCGGGGCGCCCGCAACCATTATTGGCAGGGGACCCTGCGCGCGGATGTCGACCTGTCGGACAGCATCACCCTGACGTCGGTTTCCGCCTACGCCAAATCCAGGATCGACCGGGCCATCGATCTCGATGGCACCACGGCCGAGTCGCTCAATGTCCGGGGCTACGGCTCCATCGAAGCCTTCAATCAGGAATTCCGCCTCTTCGGTGAAGCGGGCCGGCTGTACTGGATCGCGGGCGTGAACTACGATCACCTCAAGACCGCCGACAATACCGACTATATCGTCTATGATTACGTCGGCAACGATCCCCTCAGCGGAGCATTGTCCGGATTGGGTCCTTTGCAGGACTTCACGAACCTCTTCTCCACCACGCTGAAGACCTACGCCATATTCGGCAATGCCGAGTTCAAGCTGAGCGATAAGCTCACCCTGACCGGCGGGATGCGCTACACGAAGAACAAGCAGACGGCGAAGTACTGCCACAACGACCCTGACGGCGTGAACCTGGGGGCGAACGAGATTTTCGCGACCTTCTCCAAGCTGTTCGGCGCGCCGGCGGATTTCGCGGTCCAGCCCGGAGAGTGCTTCGCGCTCGGGGATGGGACGGCGGGCTATCCGGCCGGGATTGCCACCATAGATCCGGTGAAGCTCCGCCAGAACGAGGACAATATCTCATTCCGGGCTGGCGTGAACTACAAGCTCGACGGCGGGGGCCTGCTCTATGCGACAGTGTCCATGGGCTACAAGGCGGGCGTCTTCTCCAACATCGCCGCCACCACCATGGCGCAATATGTCCCGGCGGGGCAGGAAAAGCTGATCTCCTACGAAACCGGCTTCAAGCTGCCGCTGGCCGGCAATCGCTTGCAGCTCAACGGAGCCTTCTTTTACTACGATTACAGCGACAAGCAGACGCGCGCCAAGGTCGCCGATCCGGTGTTCGGGCTGGTCGAAAGGCTCATCAACGTCCCCAAATCGCGCATCTGGGGAATCGAGGGCGAAATCACCGCGCGCCCGGCGGACGGACTGACCCTGTCGGCCAGCGCCACCTATCTGGATTCAAAGGTGACGAGCAGCTTTTCGACCGCGAATGGGCAGGCCGTATATAATTCGATGGGCTTCACCGGCGACATGAAAGGCTCGGAACTCCCCTACACGCCGAAGTTCGGCGCCAACGCCGATATTCAGTATGAATGGAACATGGGCGGCGCGCTGCGCCCGTTCGTCGGCGGCACTTTCGTCTATCAGGGTAAATCCAACGCGACGTTCGAAAACCCTGTCATCCGCGCCGATTTCTTCGATATTCCATCCTACAAGACCGTGGATTTGCGCGCGGGTGTCGGCGCTGGGGACGGGTCGTGGAAATTCACGATCTATGGCCGGAACCTGTTCGACGAATATATCATAACCGCGCCGACCTTCTATCATGATGCCTATTTCAACATGACTGGGAAACCGGCCGTTTACGGGGCTTCTCTTTCCCTGCGATATTAGGAAAGGTGTGCAGGGCGCGGTTTATCCGAAACCGCTGTCCTACATGGGGTGGTGTGCATAGTGGGTGTGATTCGCCTTTTGTTCTTGTGAGGAGCAGCGAATCATGTCCGATTGTCACTCCATTCCCCTGCCTTCGCGCGGCTGGACGCCG
>Ga0172382_10013815_pt1 | contig 10355 bp, 8 predicted proteins | sample Leawel138RmetaG_FD_122245 | JGI IMG/M metagenome (GOLD analysis project Ga0172382, IMG submission 122245) | Leachate microbial communities from a municipal landfill in Southern Ontario, Canada - Leachate well 138R metaG | ecosystem: Engineered > Solid waste > Landfill > Unclassified | place...
ACGTTAGTCAGTTTCAATACACATCGGATATCCGACTCCACCCGGAAAGCGATCGAGACGATCAGAAATAAAGGAGTGAAAGTATTTATCGCCACAGGCAGGCACATTTCAGTGATTAATAATCTCGACAATATGGAGTTCGACGGATATATTACGTTGAATGGTTGTTATTGCCTGCAGGGTAGGGACAAGGTGATTTTCAAAAAAAGTATCGACCAGGCAGATGTGAATAGCTTTATTGATTATCTACAACAGGAGAGGGAGTTCCCATGCCTGTTTGTGAAGGAGCATAAATTATCATTGAATTATATTGACGAAGAGATGAAATTCCTGATGAATCTTTTGAAACAGGACCTACATCGGATAGAGGATCTTGATTATTATCGGGATAAAGAATTATTTCAATTGACGGCATTTTTCAAAGATTATCAGGAGGAGGAAATAATGAGCCGGTTATCCCACTGTTCTGTTACGCGCTGGTATCCCACTTTTGCTGATATCATCGCCAAGGGGGTGGACAAAAGTGTCGGAATAGATCAATTCTGTGATTATTATGGATTCTCATTAGAGGAAACAATGGCTTTTGGTGATGGGGGAAACGACATCGAAATGCTTCGCCATGCCGGTATCGGCGTGGCAATGGGAAATGCCAAGGAAGAGGTTCAACAGGCCGCAGATTATGTGACCGATTCAGTTGATAACGATGGCGTTTTCAAAGCGCTAAAACATTTTGGGTTGGTTTAGTGTCAATTAGAGTGAGACACTTACCCCCGAACTGACGGTCCTGCGCGATACCCTGGTATCCCATGGCTGTGGCAGAGTCGCGATGGAAAGTACCAGCATCTGTTTTAAAAGAAAACCTATTTATTTGGCTCTTAAATGGCTTGGCGGTATTGCTAAAAGAGAACCGATATTTTATCATTGGAAGCTTGGAATATATCCCAAGAATGTAAATTGTTATTGAGGTTGAATATGAAGAGCCGTGTGAAATGAGAGTTTCTCACACGGTTCTGTGAGAGGTTTAAGGTGAAATCCCTTTTGTCTACTCGACTGAGAGGTCGAAAAATAGAGTAGGAGGAACTACTTTATTTTCCTCCTACTCGATTATCAAGTTTGTTTTCCTTTTTTCATCTCCTTTCCAAGTGGTTGAAAAGGGAGCTCTGAAATTTTATTCCTTATTCTTTAATAACTTCTCCAGAAGAGTATTTTTCTCTTTCTCCAGTTCAAGCATCCGCTCATAGAGGGTGGTTTTCTCTTTAGACAATTCGATTAGCCGGTCAACAGGATCGGGATTGTTGTTGATGATGTTGTTCTCAATTTCAATAATTCCTCCGGCACTTCCTTTCTCAAAAGTATTGTTTTCGATAATTACCGTTACCGGGTCTTCTTCCAAATTTTTGATTAATTCAGGTGCTATATTCAATGCTTTGGCAAATTTTTCGACCATGTCATCTTCGATAACTTTTTTCTTTTCATAAAAAGATACAAGAGCCTGGCTGATTTCCATATCAGCAGCCAGAGCTTCCTGTTTAATGCCTAAAGTATGACGGATACGCCGGATGGCATGCCCATGATGCCTGTTTTTTGATATTTGCTCAATAGTTTCCATATTAATGCGATTTATTGGCTTTATATGATGTCAAAGATAGCCAAATTTTTTGCATTTAATAAATACAAAATCAAAATTAATGAATCCAACCTCTTTATATTCTTCATACGCCTTAGATATCATATATCTTTGTCATACCTTTTCAACCGAAGGAAATATAGTCCTCTGGAAATGATTATCTGTAAAATTAGTGCATAACATTTAAATTATAAATGGATAAGTTCTCAAATGAATAGTTCACTAAAGTTAGACATATTGAGTCACCTTCACTTCTCGATTTTCAATTCTGCGCTCGGAAAAATGAGTAAACTCGTTTTGTTCTTGCTTAACGAAAACGTTTGACTTGTCAATCAAAAAATATTTTCTATGAAGAGTTTCTGTATACCATTTCTTCTCCTTTAAGAGTAAATATAAATCATTGGGAAGGATTGTCAGGGAAATTGACAATTATGAAGCCGGTGTGGGAGGTGCTGCCTGTTTATACCGGGACGGAGCAAGACAAGATATTGTGTTAAACGAACCCAATATCACTCTCTTTACTAATTTGCATGTAAATGGGGTAGATGTGAAGAGTGAAAAGATTAAAGCGGTTTATGCTCTTCATCTTGAAACGTTGGAGAAATATGTAATCGAGGGAGATCTCTTTGCCGATTGTACAGGGGATACCACCGTTGGAATACTGGCCGGAGCCGACTACCGCTACGGAAGAGATCCGTGACCTGAATTTATGTGCGATTTACAGCAATTGGGCTTTTTTGAAGACTTTTAAAAAAGAGCGTTTTTCTCATTATCGCTTATCCGAACTGCAACATGTGACTGGTAAAAGAGAATCATACCGGTTGATGGGTGATCATACCCTGACAGAATGGGATATGGTAAAAAAATAGAATATCCCGACGCAGTGGTAACCACTATCTGGGGCATTGACTTGCATTATCCTCATCCTGAGAATTCTATACGGTTTCCCGTCATGGAATTCATTGCTTATGCCGAGAGATACTTATGAAAAATATTTGGATGAATTGCTTCAATTATTGTAATCCAACTTCTTCTATCAATGCTTTGATTTCATGGATAGTGATATTGTCTCGTTCGGATTTATCATAGATATATAGCAAATTGATTTCAGCATCTTCTACATCGACGAAAATGGTAACGGTTATCACTCTTGCACCATGACTTTTTCCCCGTCCTTTACTCCCGATAGCCATACGAACTTTGCGGATACCTTTACCAAGATTAACTCCAGATTTGGGATCGTTAAGTAGATCCTCTTGTAATATCTGCAGATCTCCTTTTAAAGAAGGATATTTTTTACTCAACCGTTTAATTTCTTTTTTAAAAGGGATGTTGATGATAATGCTATAATTCATCGATTAATTCTTGTAAGTGAATACCTTTTTTTCCGGTGCGTTGGCGTTCTTTAATCTCCAATAATGCTTCGCGAATATTAGCCAGGATTTCCTCTTTGCCTATTGTTTCTTCCTCTTCAATCACTATTGTTGATTTCCGGGTAGAGGAGGCAGTTTCTATCAATGATTTCACCGTTTTTTCCAATACTGTCGGATTACTAATACTCATCAAGGCATTAATACCCTCCAATTTGAGGGCATTGACATCAATATTGTAACGGGCTTGGGGCTCAGATACATTATGTGCGTTTTTTTCTTTATGTTGTTTTCCTTTTTTCATTTCCATTACTTCTTGTCTGTTAATTGATTAATATGGGTAAAGATATTATATTTTTACAAACTGGCGAAATATCATTCTCCCGTTTTGTTCTCCTAAACTTTTGGTCAGGGTGATTTTTATTTTCTGAGTGGTGAAGCTCATCATTCGAGAACAAGATATACTGGCATTCAAGTTATAATAGCTCAGGTTAAGGACAACTTGACGCTTTTCTTCCAATCGAACTGTTTGAAAACCCCGAGCAGTTGCACTTTCTTCTAATTTCTGCTATTCGTCGATGGTGACAACATATTTCTCGAATCTTATTTCTTTTCCTGTAGCAATTTTTCTAATAGCGTAATCTTTTCCTGCTCCTTTTCTAATAACTTTTCACAAAGTTCTACAATCTTCTCGATAGGGTTGTAATGGTTTGTACTATTATCAACAGCTACATATCCACGGCCGTGATTAGTCTCTATGTTATTATTCTCGATAATCACCGTTACCGGGTCTTCTTCCAAGTTTTTGATTAATTCAGGGGCTATATTCAATGCTTTGGCAAATTTTTCGACCATGTCATCCTCGATAACTTTTTTCTTTTCATAAAAAGATACAAGAGCCTGGCTGATTTCCATATCAGCAGCCAGAGCTTCCTGTTTAATGCCTAAAGTGTGACGGATACGCCGAATGGCATGCCCATGATGCCTATTTTTTGATATTTGCTCAACAGTTTCCATATTAATGCGTTTTATTGGCTTTATATGCTCTCATCAAAGATAAGTCAAATTTTTTGTATTTAATAAATACAAACCCAAAATTAATAAATACAAACCCTTTATATTCTTTATACTCGCTATATAACTATATCTTTGCTGAATGATTAAAATACTTTAAAAAATGAGCCTATGAATACATAACAGAATTTAAAATGAATTATTATCTTTGTATTACATTTATGATACGAATATAATATAGCGCTTTTTTGGTCTTTATAACGAATCCGCAAAATTCAAACACGAGACCAAAGAATGGAAGCGCCCTTAGCAATAAGGGCGTGGACATTGTCTTATTCTCGTGTGAAGGCCCTTGCGGAGCCTGTTATAAGGAATAACGACAATCGTCCGCGCCTCTTTTTTATATCCCTGTATATACATTTTTTGCCCGCACAATTGTCTGTTAACCGTACCGGGTTTCATATCTGTAAATCCTTTCTTCTCTCAGCCGGCATTGACCGGAAACACCCGCTTCATTTTTTAATAAATGCCGACAAGGCGTCGACCGTTTGAAGCGTACAAATTCACTACCTGCACATTGTATCAGTTGTAAATCTCTCAAACGGTCGGAACATGAAAATAAAAAAGTAATAATACAAATGTTTTTTATCAATCTAAACAAATGAAAAAATGAGATGAAAAGAAAATCGAATCTTTTATTATGTATTGTCCTCTTCTTACCCTTAAGCATGGCTGCACAACAAATCCAAGTGAGAGGAACGGTTATTGAGGCAGAAACCGGAGATCCCCTGCCGGGGGTGAGTATTATTGTAGATAAGTCTACCAGGGGAGTTACCACGGATATAGACGGAACGTTCGAGATTCGTTGTTTATCTTCCGACAAATTGATTTTTTCTTTTATAGGAATGGAATCGCAAACCATTGAAGTAGGTAGAAGAACTGTTATTGATGTGGCGCTTACACCTGCTACCAGCGAACTCGACGAGGTGACCATTGTCGCTTTCGGTAAACAGAAAAAGGAGAGTGTATTATCTTCCATTTCTACAGTAAAACCCGGTGACTTGAAAGTACCCAGCAGTAATCTTACTACAGCGTTGGCCGGAAGAATCTCAGGATTGATTTCTTATCAACGTAGTGGAGAACCAGGCGAAGATGATGCCAGTTTTTTTGTGAGGGGGGTGACTTCATTCTCTTATGCCCGTGGGCCACTTATCCTTATTGATGGTGTGGAGATGTCTTCTTCAGATTTAGCGCGTCTTCAGCCTGATGATATTGCCAGTTTTTCTATCATGAAGGATGCCGCGGCTACCGCTTTATATGGCGCGCGGGGAGGTAACGGTGTAATCATGGTTACCACAAAAGAGGGGCGGGAAGGAAAAGCACAGATTTCATTCCGTTACGAAACATCTTTTTCGTCACCAACAAAAGAGATTGAATTAGCCGATCCTGTTACTTATATGCAATTGAATAACGAGGCTGTTACTTCAAGAAATCCTTTACAAGCAGTTCCTTATTCGTATGAGAAAATAGATAATACGAGAGCAGGTCTTAATCCTTATGTCTACCCTGCAAACGATTGGTATGGCATGCTCTTTAAAGATCAGGCCATTAATCATCGGGTCAATTTCAACGTAAGCGGGGGTGGTAATATTTCCCGATACTATATCGCTGCCACTTTCAATCAGGATAATGGCATTTTAAATGTGGATAAGAACAATAATTTTAATAATAATATCGACTTAAAGAAATACCTCCTGAGATCAAACATTAATATTAATATTACGCCCACCACAGAGGCGATTGTCAGATTACATGCGACTTTTGATGATTACTCCGGCCCGATTGACGGGGGAACGGCTTTATATAAGAAAGTGATGAGGTCAGATCCGGTTCTTTTCCCTGCCTATTTTGTGCCGGATGAGCAATACCAGCATGTCACCCATACTCTTTTCGGAAATCATGATCAAGGACAATATATCAATCCTTATGCCGATATGGTAAAAGGATATAAAGACTATTCCAAATCGTTGGTACTTGCACAATTTGAATTAAAACAAGATCTTGGCTTTATTACTGAGGGATTGAATTTACGTGGACTTTTTAATACGACCCGATATTCTTATTTTGATGTCAATCGCTTTTATAACCCTTTCTGGTACTCGGTATCCAGTTATGATAAACATGCCGATAGCTATATGTTGACACGACTAAATCCGCAGGAGGGAACAGAGTGGCTCAGTTATAACGAGGGACCAAAAGAGATTACCTCTACTACCTATTTGGAAGGTGCTATTAATTATGACAGGGTGTTCAGTGAACATGCTGTAAGCGGTTTATTGGTCGGAACAATGAGAAACTCGATTAAACCCAATGCTTCCACCTTGACGTTATCACTTCCCTCTAGAAATTTAGGCCTTTCGGGCAGGTTTACCTACTCTTACGATAGTCGTTATTTCACTGAATTCAATTTTGGATATAACGGATCGGAAAGATTTGCAAGAAAGGAAAGATTCGGTTTCTTTCCTTCTGTGGGAGCCGCATGGATTGTATCAAATGAAAAGTTTTGGAAAGAGGATATCCGTAAGACTATCAATAATCTTAAGCTGAAAGCTACGTATGGCCTCTCGGGGAACGATGCGATAGGGGAAGCTACTGATCGTTTTTTCTATTTGTCTGAAGTAAATTTGAATGATTCGGGAAGGAGTTTTACCTGGGGAGAAAATTTTGATTATACAGTAAATGGAGTCGCCACATCCCGCTATGCGAATGACAAGATAACTTGGGAGATATCCCGGAAACTAAATACCGGCATCGAAATCGGTTTATTTAAAAAGTTAGATCTACAGCTTGATTATTATACCGAGCATAGGTCGAATATTCTGATGTCCCGGGCGGATATCCCTACTTCTATGGGATTACAGACAACACCACGTACCAACGTAGGTGAAGCCAAAGGAAGAGGAGTTGATCTTTCTGCCGATTATCAATATTCTATCAGTAAAGATTTTTGGATTACCGGACGCGCCAATTTTACCTATGCCACGGCAAAATACAAAGTGTATGAAGAGGTGGATAATTCTTCAACTCCTTGGCTTTCTCACATAGGACAACCGATCTCACAAACATGGGGATATATTGCCGAGCGATTATTTGTGGACGATTATGAAGTGGCAAATTCTCCCAATCAGACTTTTGGAGAATATATGGGAGGAGATATCAAATATAGGGATATTAATAACGACGGACAAATCAATTCGCTGGACAGGGTATCCATAGGTTATCCCACCCAACCTGAAATTATTTATGGATTTGGAATCTCTACCGGATTTAAAAATTTTGACTTGTCTTGTTTCTTTCAAGGATTAGCCAGAGAATCGTTCTGGATAGATGCTTATGCGACGGCTCCTTTTATTGACACAGATGGAGACTCGAAAATTTCCTCAAAAAATGCTTTGTTACAAGTTTATACCAACAATCATTTCTCTGATGACAATCCCGATATTTATGCATTGTGGCCACGGTTGGCTGACAGACATATCTCTAATAATACACAGACTAGCACATGGTTTATGAGAGATGGTTCTTTCTTAAGGTTAAAATCGCTGGAGTTTGGATATACTTTACCGAAAATATTTACTGAACGTGTTGGTTTGAAAAATCTGCGTTTTTATTGTTCAGGAACCAATTTGCTGACTTTTAGCAAATTCAAGCTTTGGGATCCCGAAATGGCGGGTAATGGGTTGGGTTATCCCGTTCAGAAAGTGTTGAATTTTGGACTTCAAATTTCATTTTAATAAAAAATTGTACGATGAAAAAGTTAAAACTCATTATAGCTATATCTCTATTTGTATTCAACTTTGCATGTGAGGATTATTTAGATGTAGTTCCGGATAACGTGCCGACAATTGATCATGCATTTTTGGATAGGACCAGTGCGGAGAAATATTTGGCTACCTGTTATACCTATTTCCCGAATTTATCTGCACCTTCCGGTGATCCAGCCATACTTGGCAGTGATGAATGGTGGGCGATTGAAGATCAGAGATACAATGGTACTACTACAAATTATGCCGGATTAAAATTAAAAAAAGGAGAATTGAACTCGAATGAGCCGATATTCAACTTCTGGGATGGCCTTAATGGTGGCAGGGCCTGCTACAGGGCAATACGTGATTGTAATGTGTTTCTGGAAAATATTCATAAGGTAGGTAACGACCTTAGTCAAGAGGAAGCAAACCGATGGATTGCGGAGGTGAAGTTTTTGAAAGCTTATTATCACTATTATTTAATACGGATGTATGGTCCTATCCCAATTGTCAGGGAAAATATACCCATTTCCGCAGGTATCGAGGAAGTGCGGGTTTATAGGGATCCTTTTGATGAAGGGATAGAATACATCATTAGTTTACTGGATGAGGCAATTCCTGATTTACCGTTACAAATTCTGAATGTCAGCGCTGAATTGGGGAGAATTACCCAACCTGTTGCCTTGTCACTGAAAGCGGAAATCCTGGTCATGGCGGCAAGTCCTCTCTTCAATGGAAATCCCGATTATAAATCGTTCACAGACTCAAGGGGAATAGCTCTTTTTCCACAGGAATATAGCCGCGAGAAATGGGAAAAGGCAGCCATCGCTTGTAAAAATGCGATAGATACCTGTTTATTGGCCGGACACGGTTTATATGAATTCACTAAACAGACGAACGTGTCCGATTCTACAAAACGGTTGATGTCCCTCCGCCATGTTGTGACCGATAAGTGGAATAAGGAAATTATCTGGACGGAAGCCAAATTATCCATGTATGATTATCAGCGGGCTACCACTCCGTTTTTCTTTATGGAACAAGCACAATGGGCACCGACAGATGCATATATGTGCCCGACCTTGAGAATGGTAGAACTCTTTTATACAAAAAATGGAGTGCCGATAGAAGAGGATCTTCAATTTGACTATGCCAACAGGTTCCAGACAGAATCTGCACCGACAGATTGTAAATATTATATCCAGCCTGGTTATGAAACAGCGAAAATCAATATCGGACGCGAGATACGTTTTTATGCCAATCTGGCGTTTGATGGTGCGATCTGGTTTGGAAACGGGCGCTATAAAGATGTGGGGGATGGTTCTGCCAATGAACAACCCTGGGTGTTTCATACGAAAAAGGGTGAGGCACAAGGAAAAACATCCAATTTAAGATATTCGCTCTCGGGATATTGGGTGAGAAAAACCAGCCATTTTGAAAGTGTAAGTACTTCTTCATCTTCTAATGTCATTGTGCGTTCAACATTTCCGATTATTCGGTTAGCTGACTTATACTTATTATATGCTGAAGCTTTGAATGAATCTTTAGATAGCCCTGCAGAAGATGTATATTATTATATCGACCTTGTGAGAGAGAGAGCCGGTTTAAGAGGGATAGTGGAGAGTTGGTACAACTATTCAAGATATCCTTCCAAACCGTCCACTAAAGAAGGGATGAGGGAGATTATACAACATGAACGGATGATAGAATTGGCTTTTGAGGGAAAACGGTTTTGGGATATCCGCAGATGGAAGACGGCCCATATATGGTTAAACCAGCCGATACGGGGATTGAATCCGGAAGGAGAGACTCCTGTAGAACACAATACTGTGAGGGTACTTTATAACCCGGAATTTTCGACAAAAGATTATCTTTTTCCAATAAGGCAATACAATCTCAGAGTCAATACCAATTTGGTGCAGAATCCCTATTGGAAATAAATTTTTCAATCTGTTTAACGATATAAGAAAATGAAAGAGAATATGATAAAGAATAATATATATTTTAATGACTCTTCCTTTCGAAAGGAACGGATCTCTCTCCTGATTAAGTTATTGCTTTTATCATGCCTGGCATGTGTGGCTTTTCTTACTTCTTGCAAGGAAGAATATATCGGACAGTACCCGGTAGATAATATACCTCCCCAAAAGGTCTCTAATCCGGTTGTCACAAATCTGAAAGGAGGAGCTACCATAAAATATGATTTGCCAGATGATAAAGATTTGCTTTATGTGAAAGCACAGTATAAGCTTCCTAACGGAGAGCAGAAGGAGAAATTGGCTTCTGCATTCGTGAATGAGATGACAATCAAAGGTTTCGCGAAATCAGCGAAAACAACGGTCCGTTTAAGCACGATTGATAGGAGTCAAAATCAATCTGAGCCTGTCGAGATTGAAATAGAACCGTTGGATTCCCCTATTTTCGATATTTATGAGAGCCTGTCAGTGATATCCGCTTTTGGAGGAATTAAACTTACTTGGGATAATCCCTACAAGGAGAGTGTCGTAATAGGTATTCTGACCAAAAAAGAAGAAAATACCT
>Ga0172382_10013817_pt1 | contig 10354 bp, 5 predicted proteins | sample Leawel138RmetaG_FD_122245 | JGI IMG/M metagenome (GOLD analysis project Ga0172382, IMG submission 122245) | Leachate microbial communities from a municipal landfill in Southern Ontario, Canada - Leachate well 138R metaG | ecosystem: Engineered > Solid waste > Landfill > Unclassified | place...
CCCGCGGGACCCTACGGGTAATCCCTGAATACCATTCTTGTGAATCTGTACTTAACAAAATGCGAATTGACGGCAGGCCTTGGAACTTCCTACGATTGCCGGCATTGCCAGTCGCACAACACGTTTTTCAAGCATTCCAGATCTGACCTCCGGGCATTCTCCGGCGTCTGTCTGATTCCTGAAAGACCCGCGGCCCATGAAATAGCCTGCGGGCTGACACACCGTAGCGGCACCATCGTCAATTCCGGCCTGCCACTCCCGAATTCGTGCCTCTGATCGCCGTTTTCACAAATGGTGGACGAAGAGCGCAATATCCGGAGCAGCCATCTGGACCGGATGTGCCGTCGGTGAATGTCGCCGAGCGTATCGATCCTCATGAGGGGCAAACTGTCTGTAAGCAGGGTTGCGGGTTTATTCAGCTGCCAGATCAACAAAGGGCTCGGTGACCTGGCATCGGGCTTCAGTTTGCGGCATGGCATCCTTCCGGATACGTGAAACGGAGCCGGGTGGCTTCAGGTAAGAGCGGGCTAAGTTATCGGCCATTGAGTCTGTGTGAATGCAGGCTGATACACAATGAATCTACGGAGCAAAACATGGTAAGCATCAGCTACCGTCAGGGCGAGAAACCCATTTTTGAATATTTGCGGCAGCATGCCCTGGAGCGACCCGAACATACCGCTTTTGTCTGGTATGGACGGGAGATCAGCTTCCGGGAACTTAATACCCTGAGTGATAATTTTGCGGCTGTCCTGTGGTCCCTGGGCATCCGGAAGGGGGATCGTGTCGCTCTGTTCCTGCAGAATTCACCTCAATACGTCATTGCGCATATCGGCATACAGAAAATCGGCGCCATCGTCGGGCCGTGCAGCCCGCTGTTTAAAGCTCAGGAACTGAAGTATCAGCTGGAAGACCTGGGCGCCCGAGTGATCGTGGCAGATGAGCATTTGCATGCACTGGTCGAATCGGTGCGCGCCGATACTGCGCTGGAGCACGTGTTTGCCACCAACTACGCCGATATGCTGCCTGCGTCGCCAACCATGACGCTGCCCGAGCAGCTGCAGCAAGAAAAGCTGGCCATTCCCGGCACGATCGATCTGCTGGAGGCCCTGAAGCAGGACCGGACCCCGCCCGAAGTACCGTGGGAAATCGGCGATGTGTCGCTGATTACGTATACCTCGGGCACGACCGGCTTGCCCAAAGGGGTCATGCTGACGCACCGGAGTGCGTTGTACAAGTCGTTTTCGGTAGCCGACCACAACCCCGTCAAAGCAGATGATGTTCAGCTTTGCGTCACGCCCATCTACCATATTGCCGGCATGCTTGTCGGTATCAACATGACTTTGTACGCCGGCATCACGACCGTGCTCCTTTATCGCTTCGATCCGATCAATGCGCTGCAGGCAGTCGATCACTACAAAGTCAGCTGGTGGTATGGGGCTTCCACAGTGCTCGATGCCGTCCTGGCTCACCCCGACGTCAAGAAATACGACCTGAGTTCGCTGCGCCTGAATCCATGTACCAGCTTTGGTCTTTCCGTCAATGAAGAGCTGGCGTCCCGCTGGAACAAGGTCGCGCCCAACACCATTGTCTTTGAAGTGACCTACGGCCTGTCCGAAACGCATACTTGGGACACCACCATGCCTGTAGAGGCCATCAAATGGGGCACACATGGAAAACCGGTGACCGGCGTGGAAATGCGAATTGTCGACCCTGACACCGGAAAAGAGAAACCGGTAGGCGAAGCAGGTGAATTGTTGGTCCGCAGTCCTGCCAGCTTCACAGGCTATTGGCACAAACCTGAAGCGACCGCCAAGACATTGCGAGACGGCTGGGTATACACAGGGGATATCGCCAAGCTCGACAGCGATGGCTACCTGACGTTCATCGGCCGCTATAAAGAGCTGATAAAAGTCTCTGGCTATAGCGTCTCACCCGAAGAAGTGGAAGTCATACTGATCCAGCACCCTTACGTGAAACAAGTGGTGGTGGTGGGAGCCGACGACCCCGTCAAAGGGCAGGTGGTCAAGGCCTTCGTCATTCCTGACACCACTCAAAGCCCGGTTTCCAAAGAAGAAATCATAGCCTGGAGCAAGCAGAACATGTCGGCTTACAAAGTTCCGAAGGAAATCGTGTTTTGCGATAAATTCCCAACCACGGGACTCGGAAAAGTGCTGCGCCGCCTGCTGAACGAGAAAGACTGAGCCGGAGGCAACCATGGATCTGCAACAGCTTCAGTTCGAGCTTGAGGGTGACGGTGTGCTGGTGCTGGATCGCCTGCGCCACTGGGCACAGACAAGCGGCCAGCATCCCTGCATCATTTATGGGGAAACAGGCCGTTCCATCAGTTATCAGGAATTCAACGATCTGACCGACTCGGTCGCTGGGAACCTGGCTCGCCTGGGCATCGGGAAAGGGGACTTTGTCTCCGTCTACATGCGGAATCAGTTCAATGCCATTATTGCCATGTTTGGCATCTGGAAAGCGGGCGCTGTTTTCGCACCCATCAATTTCAGCCTTACGGGCAGATCGCTGCGTTATCAGCTGGATGACACGAAACCCCGGCTTCTTCTTGCCGAACGCGCGCTGGTTCCGGCCCTGAACGAAATCTGGGTGGGCGATCAAGTCGTCGAACATGTGGTCATTCACGACCCGCTGCCCACGGATCACGATTATCAGGAAGAAACCGTCTCTTTCAAGCATGAAACGTCGGCAAGTTCATGGGCAGCCTTGCTGGAGACGGCCAAGCCGCCCGAAATCAGGCTGGAGTTTGATGATCATGCGAACATCATCTACACATCGGGCACAACGGGTCCGGCCAAGGGCGTCGTTCAGCCGCATCGGTGGATGAATCAATACACATTCATGTTTCGGCAGCTGCTGGATCAGGATGATGTCGTGTACAACGACCTGCCCATGCACCACGTGGGTGGCGCGGTGTTCAATATCGTGCGCGCCATATGGGCGGGCAGCACCGTTGCCTGCTGGGACCGTTTCAGCCCCAACCAGTTCTGGAACCGCATCAAAGAGGTCAATGGCACCAGCGCCGTACTGGTCGATACCATGATTTCCTGGCTGGCGAAGATCGAACCCAAAATCGACGACAACTGCAATACCCTGCGCAAGGTGCATATGCAGCCTCTGCCGGCCAGACACCATGAAATCTCCCGTCGCTTCGGGTTTGATTTCGTCAGCTGCGGGTTCGGTCAGACAGAATCGGGCCTGTCTTGCTACGCCATTATCGAAGAAACGGATGCATCGTGCGAAACGCCTGCAGAATTTCAGCGCGGCCGGTCGCGGGCTGAAATAAGAGAAATGGCAAGAAAACACGGAGTGCCCCTGCTTTCGTATGACCAGGCGCCTACGGTCGGCGCGGGGTTCATGGGCCAGCAAAGCCTGTTCATGGAAGCGGCCATTCTGGATGAGCGGGATCAGCGATGCCCGCCTGACGTACCGGGGCAACTGGCGTTCCGCCCTCGGCTGCCCGGCTTGATCATGCGGGAATATCTGGGCAAACCCGAGGCGACGGCCAAGGCCTTCAGCAACCTCTGGTTTCATACCGGCGATTCGGCAAGACGCACGGAAGAGGGGCATTTTTATTTCATGGACCGAATGGGGGACCGCATTCGCGTACGAGGTGAAAACACGTCTTCTTTTCACGTCGAGGATCTGATCAACCAATGCCCGGGCATTGCCATGAGTGCGGCATTTGGCGTACCGGCCCAGGAAGGCTACGAAGACGATATTGCTGTTTTCGTTGTTCTTCATCCCGGCCAGAACGCAGATGAAGCCTTCATTGATCAGTGGGCCCTGGAAAACATGCCCAAATTCATGCGGCCCCGTCATATACGAATCGTATCCGAGATACCCAGGACACTGACCCAGAAAGTCGAGAAATTCAAGCTCAAGCAAATGCTGATCAAAGAACTGGGATTGGGTTGAAGGCAGCCGGCCGGAGAGAGTCTGTGAGCACAAAACACGCGTTACTGTGATGCTGTCCGCACAGGCCTGGGACGATCTAAGAGTTTACCCGTACACAACCCATAAACAGCGGCACAAGTCATTGATAAAAAAGGACTTTACCTAAGATTAAGCACTGCTTTCATTAATCGAAACCACGTTCTTCACAATCCCCTATTAAACTGAAAAACGCTCTCATCCGGGCTGGCGGATGTACTCGCATGATTAATCTTGCGAGGCTCCGGCTTTCACCAGATGAACCCCACTTCCAGAAGTCCCATCCAAGGTATATTTTTTATTTGAGGAGCGGATGTCGGCTTGCATTGCATTCGGCGCAAACAGGGAAACATCCATAAAACATAATATGAAATTGAAAAAAATCGCACTGACGCTTTTTACCGGCATGTTTGGCATGGGAATGGCCCATGCGCAGGGCATCTCGGACGATACGGTGAAGATCGGCCTGATCAGCGACATGTCCAGCTCTTATTCAGACGCCACCGGGCGCGGCTCGCTGCCTGCCGCTCAGATGGCCATCGAAGATTTCGGCGGTACGGTGAATGGCAAACCCATCGAGCTGTTGTGGGTGGATCACCAGAACAAGGCAGATATCGGCGCCGCGCGGGCGCGGCAGTGGTTTGACATTGAAGGCGTGGACATGGCCATAGGCCTGGGCAACACGGCGGTGTACAACGCCGTGCTGAATGTTGCCAAGGAAAAGAACAAGATCCTGATCAACACTGAAGCGGCTTCGCTGAATATCACCAACGAAAATTGCACGCCGATCAGCGTTCACTATACTTATGACACCTACGCCCTGGCCAAGAGCACGACAAAAGCCATCATGGACGAGGGCGACAAGAACTGGTACATCATGGCAGTCGATTATGTCTTCGGCCAGGCTCTTGCCAATGATGTGACGCGCTTCGTCGAACAGTATGGTGGAAAGATCGTGGGCTCAGTCAAGCATCCGCTGAATACGGCCGACTTTTCTTCTTTCATGCTCACTGCCCAAGGGTCGAACGCTGACGTGATCGCGCTGGCAAACGGCGTGAACGATACTGTCAATGCCATCCGCACCGCCAACCAGTTCAGGATCACCGACAATCAGAAAGTGGCGGGCATGCTGCTGTTCATTTCGGATGTCCATGCGCTCGGCCTGGAGTCTGCCCAGAACATGTATGCCACCACGGGCTTTTATTGGGACCGCACCCCGGAAACACGTGAATGGTCAGAGCGCTTTTTCAAAGTCACCGGCTTCATGCCGACCATGGCTCACGCCGGCACCTATTCCGCCGTTATCCACTATCTGAATGCAATTAAAGCCACCGGCACCGACAATACCGAGACGGTGATGGCAAAGATGAAAGACACCCCCATCAACGACTTTTTTGCCAAGGATGGCGTGATTCGGGTCGATGGCCGCATGGTGCACGACATGTACCTGATCCAGGTCAAGCGCCCTGAAGAGTCCACCAAACCCTGGGACTATTACAAGGTTATCGCCACCATCCCCGGTGATGAGGCCTATCTGCCACTGTCGGAAAGCCAGTGTCCCCTGGTAAAGCAATAAATCAGCATCAAGGTCAGGCCGGTCAGTCCGGCCTGACTGGCGTTTACAGCAATCAAACGGTATCAGATTCATGAAAATCAAAAAGCTGCTCATTGCAAATCGGGGAGAAATTGCCATTCGCATCGCCCGTGCAGCATCCCGTCTGGGCATTCGTACGGTAGCGGTATATTCCGCAGACGATGCGCTTTCCCTGCATTGCAGACGAGCAGATCAGGCAGTGGCTCTTGGGGGCAATGGGGTGGCTGCCTACCTTGACATGCAGCGGCTTATACGCATCGCAACAGAAGAAGGTTGTGATGCCGTGCATCCGGGCTACGGCTTCCTTAGTGAAAATCACGAATTTGCCAGCCTGTGCAAGTCATCCGGCATTATCTTCATCGGACCCGATCCCACAGTGCTGCGTCTCTTCGGGGACAAGGCTGCCGCTCGACAGTTGGCGCTGCGGATGGGCGTGCCGGTGGTGGCCGGCACGGAAAAATCGACCTCATTGGCCGAAGCCATCGAATTCTTCGATGCCCTGGGGCCAAATTCCGCAATGATGATCAAGGCGATCTCTGGCGGAGGCGGACGGGGAATGCGGGCCGTCACGAGCCGCGACCAGATCCAGGAGGCCTACGAACAATGCCAGTCCGAGGCGCTGGCCGCGTTTGGCAATGCTGCGCTTTACGTCGAGCAGATGATCACCTCGGCGCGCCACATTGAAGTTCAGATCATTGGAGACGGCACAGGCAATGTGACCCATCTCTGGGAACGGGAATGTACCGTCCAGCGCCGTCACCAGAAGGTCATAGAGCTGGCACCCAGCCCGACGCTTCCCGCCGAAATCCGCGATCAGATGACGACGGCCGCAGTACGAATGGCCTCGGAAATCTCGTATGGCGGCCTGGGTACGTTCGAGTTCCTGCTATCGACGGACGACGGCAGTTTTGTATTCATGGAAGCGAACCCGCGCCTGCAGGTCGAACATACCATCACAGAAGCCGTCACAGGGGTCGACCTTGTCGTGGCACAGATACGTGTGGCGGCAGGGGAAAGCCTCCAGCAACTCGGGCTCACGCAAGCTGACATCAGCGAGCCCGAAGGCTATGCCGTGCAACTGCGCATCAACATGGAAACCATGCAGGAAGATGGCACCACCCGGCCATCCGGCGGCGTGCTGAGAAGTTTCGATGTTCCGACCGGGCCCGGCATCCGCGTGGATACACATGGCTATACCGGCTACAGAAGCTCGCTCAGCTTTGATTCGCTGTTGGCGAAACTGGTGGTGCATGATGCCACCGCATCGTTTGCCGAAGTCATGGCTGAGGCCTACGCAGCATTGTGCGAATTCCACGTGCAGGGGGTGCAGACAAACATCGCGTTTCTGCAGAACCTGGTATCGCATCCGGACGTCGTTGCCAACAATGTCACGACACGATTCATCGAACAGCACCTGCCGGCATTACTGGCCCATGGCAGCGCCCATCCTCAGTTCTTCTTCGAGCAGTCGCAGGACCAGGCCATTGACGCGGCGGACACCAAAGAGCTGAAGGCTCCCAAAGGTACCGAAATATTGGCCGCCCCGGTGCAGGGCACCGTCGTCAGCATGGACTTGCAGGAGGGTGACACGGTCCACGCCGGGCAGACGGTCGCCATCATTGAAGCAATGAAGATGCAGTACACGGTACATGCCCCGTTCAGCGGTATCGTGCGTCTGGTTGTAAGCGCGCCCGGAGATCTGCTCAACCTGGATCAATCCATGGCATTCATCGAGCCGGCAGAGGTCGATGGTGAGGCTCAGGATGCGGAAGAAGAGGTCGATCTGGATCATATCCGTCCCGACCTGGCGAAAGTGCTGGCACACCAGGCCGCCTTGCTGGATCCGGCTCGCCCGGAAGCCGTTGCCAAAAGGCACAAGCTGGGCCATCGGACAGCTCGCGAGAATCTGGCTGACCTGTTCGATTCCGAAGACTATATGGAATACGGTGGGCTGACGTATGCGGCACAACAGGGCCGGCACTCAGTCGAGGAGTTGCGCAGAATCAGCCCCGCCGACGGGCTGATCACCAGCATTGGGCACGTCAATGATGGTCAATTCGACGCTGAAGCGACGCGCTGCCTTGCCCTGGTCTATGACTACACGGTGTTCGCCGGCACCCAGGGCACCATGAACCACCGCAAGATCGACCGCGCTCTACAGCTTGCCGAACAATGGCGGCTCCCCATCGTTGTATTTGCGGAAGGAGGCGGCGGACGCCCGGGTGATCTCGAAAACCACGCAGTGGCCTTGCTGCATACGCCGACATTTCTGAATTTTTCCAGGCTGAGCGGGTTGGTGCCGCGCATCAGTATCGTGCATGGCCGCTGCTTTGCCGGCAATGCCGCCCTGGCTGGTTGCGCCGACGTGATCATCGCCACGGAAAACGCCACCCTCGGCATGGCCGGCCCCGCCATGGTGGAAGGTGGCGGTCTCGGGACCTACAAGCCCGAAGAGATCGGCCCCGTGGACGTTCAAGGGCCCAATGGCGTCATGGACATCATCGTAAAAGATGAAACGGCAGCCGTCGCGGCCGCAAAACAGTATCTGAGCTATTTTCAGGGGCCGCTGCCGGAATGGTCATGCCGGGACCAGCGCGAACTGCGCCATGTCGTCCCCGAAAACCGGGTCCGGGCCTACGATATCTACGCAGTGATCGATATCCTTGCAGACCAGGGATCGGTGCTGGAGCTGCGCGAACAGTTCGGCAGGGGGATCATCACCGCTTTTATCCGGATCGAAGGCCGTCCCATGGGCTTGCTTGCCAATAACCCACGCCATCTGGGGGGAGCCATTGACGCCGATGCGGCCGACAAGGCGGCCCGTTTCATGCAGCTGTGCGACGCATTCGACATACCCATCTTGTCGCTCAGCGACACGCCTGGCTTCATGGTCGGCCCCGAAGCAGAAGCGACCGGCATGGTGCGCCATGTCTCGCGCATGTTCGTCACGGCCGCCAGCATGACAGTGCCCATCTTCACAGTGGTGCTCCGCAAAGGCTATGGTCTGGGCGCCATCTCCATGGCGGGCGGCAGTTTCCACGGCACCGTGTTTACCGTCTCCTGGCCCAGCGGCGAGTTTGGCGCGATGGGGATAGAAGGCGCCGTCCGCCTCGGATACAGAAAAGAGCTCGAAGCCATCGAAGATCCGGCATTGCGCCAGCAGCACTTCGAAGAGCGTGTGGAAGCGGCCTATATGCATGGCAGCGCGTTGAACTCCGCAGCATTCCTGGAAATCGACAATGTGATCGATCCGGCTCAGACGCGGCAGTGGATTTCGCAAGGCTTGAAAACGGTTCCCGCTCCGCCTGCAAGAACAACCAAGAAACGGGCATTCATTGATACTTGGTAAAACGGAAAAAAGCGGCAAGGCAGGCTCATCACCTGCAGCCGCATAAGGGGCTCCAGCCTGTCCGGCCGGAGTCTCATCCAGCTTGGCGCCTGCGGCGCCACATTAAAGAAAGGCCTTGGCTGACCTCCCCTTGAACGTTGGGGCATGCGCCCCGGCATGTGGTCAAAAGCCTTCTGACGACATACGGCAGAGACGGAGTTGAAAATGAAAAATGAAATTTTTACGGGTGATGGACCTGAAAAGGTCTACCACGATGCCTTGCGCAAGGGCGAATTCCTGATTCAACAATGCAACAGCTGCAGCGGGCATATCTTTTTTCCGCGGGTCATTTGCACACACTGCGGATCGTCCGATCTGACGTGGGTGAAACCCAGCGGCAAGGGCACGGTTTATTCCAGCACGATCTTGCGCCGCAGGCCGGAAAAAGGCGGGCCACTGAATATCAGCCTGATTGACCTGGCTGAAGGACCCAGGATGATGAGCCGCGTCGAAGGCATCGACGCCGAGTCGGTCAAGATAGGAATGCAGGTCACTGCTAGCGTTATTCACGACAAGGACAGGGACGTACCTCTTGTGGTGTTTCGTCCTGCAGGAGATCACTCATGAATCAACAGAATTTGCGCGGTTCAGTCGCAATCGCCGGTGTTGGACTGGCAGGAATTGGCGAAGCCCACGGTCGTACGGACATGGAACTGATGGTCGAAGCCGCTCAGAAGGCGGTTGCGGATGCCGGCCTTTCCATGCGGGATATCGATGGTCTGGCAACCGCTGCGATCGGCGCAAGCATGTGGGCCTTGCCCACTGTCGAATACCTGGGAATCAAGCCGAAGTTCATCGACAGCACCATGCTGGGCGGATGCAGCTTCGTTTCTCACATGCTGCCGGCCACACTGGCTCTGGAAGCCGGGCTTTGCGACTATGTGCTGGTGGCTTACGGGTGCGCAGCCAAGACCGCACCCTTCAACCGGGTCATGCAAGAAAAGGCCAGACAGCCCCTTGATCCGCATATCTATGAAGACGACTATCAGTCGAACATTATCACCTCATATTCCCTGGCTGCCGCCAGACACATGCATCAATATGGCACCACTCGGGAAAGCCTGGCCGAAGTCGTTCTGGCCGCCCGCAAATGGGCGCAGCTGAACCCGGACGCGGTCATGCGTGACCCCCTGTCCATGGAAGACATCCTGAATGCCCGCTTGATTGCCGATCCGCTCAGCGTCATGGATTGCTGCATGATCGCCGATGGCGCCGGCGCCTATGTGCTCACGCGAGCCGATCGCGCCCGCGATCTGAAGCAGAAGCCGGTCTACGTCCTGGGCAATGCCACGGCTGTCTGGCATCGACAGATTTCATCAATGCCCGATGTCACCGTGACAGCCGCATCCGAATCGGGTCGCCGCGCTTTCGAAATGGCCGGCATGAGCAGTGCGGACATGGACATGGCGCAGCTCTAC
>Ga0172382_10013818_pt1 | contig 10354 bp, 13 predicted proteins | sample Leawel138RmetaG_FD_122245 | JGI IMG/M metagenome (GOLD analysis project Ga0172382, IMG submission 122245) | Leachate microbial communities from a municipal landfill in Southern Ontario, Canada - Leachate well 138R metaG | ecosystem: Engineered > Solid waste > Landfill > Unclassified | place...
AGGAAATCCGCGCCATCGGCAGCCATGGCCAAACCGTTCGCCACCGCCCCGACGGGCCGTCTCCGTTTACGCTGCAAATCGCGGACCCCAATATCATCGCAGAGCGCTCGGGTATCACGACGGTCGCCGATTTCCGCAGGCGGGACATGGCAGCGGGCGGACAGGCCGCGCCCCTGGTTCCCGCTTTCCATGCGGCCTGCTTCCGGAACATCGAGGAGGACCGGGCGGTACTGAATCTTGGCGGCATTGCCAACCTGACCATCCTGCCGGCCGATCCGCAGCATCCGATTACCGGTTTCGACACCGGGCCGGCGAACGTTCTGATGGATGGCTGGATTGCCGGGCACAACGGTAAAACGTTCGACGCAGACGGCGCCTGGGCGGCCAGCGGCCAAACCATCCCGACGCTGTTGAAGCGTTTCCTGAGCGATTCCTTCCTGCACGCGCCACCGCCGAAGAGCACAGGGCGCGAGCGCTTCAATGCGAATTGGCTGGAGCTTCAGTTAGGAGACGAAAGCTTTGCCGCGGTGGACGTTCAAGCGACCTTGGCGGACTTCACCGCACAGTCCGTCGCCGCGGCATTGAAATCCTGGGCACCGGCTACACGCCGTCTGCTGGTCTGCGGCGGCGGCGCGCACAACGGGCATCTGCTAAGCATCCTGAGAACACTGCTAACGGGCGTCGAGATCGAGTCGACGGCCGCGCAGGGATTGGACCCGGACTGGGTAGAGGCCGCCGCCTTCGCTTGGATGGCGAAGGAAACGTTGGCGGGACGACCAAGTAATTCGCCAAGCGTTACTGGGGCACACGGCGCGACCATTCTGGGCGGAGTCTATCTGGCCCGCGGCTGGGCCTGCGGCCGCTGACCTGGTTCAAGTCGGTTGGCGATCAGCCGCGCCAGAAGCCAGGGGTAATCACCACCAGCACGGTCATGATCTCCAACCGCCCCAAGAGCATGCCAGCGCTTAGCAACCACTTCGCGGCGTCGGGCAAGGTTGCGAAGTTCCCTGCAGGGCCGATCACCGATCCCAAGCCCGGACCCACGTTGCAGACCGCCGTGATGGCGCCCGTCATGCTGGTCATGAAATCGAGCCCCACGAACGACAGCGAGAGTGCGAGCAGCGCAATGGTCAGCGCGAAAAAGAACGAGAAGCTGATGAGTGAGCGAATGATATCCTCACTGATTTCCCGGTTGTTATAGCGCTCGGTGAACACGGCATGCGGATGCACCAAGCGGTCCAGCTGGCGGCGCAACATCTTGTACGCCACCTGCAAGCGGAAGACTTTCAGTCCACCCGATGTGGACCCCGAACAGCCACCAACAAATGCGAGGTAGAAAAAAACCATCACCGCCTGTTCGCCCCAAAGACTGTAATCCTCGGAGGCGAAGCCCGTGGTGGAAATGATAGATACCACGTTGAAGAAACTGGCCGTCAGCGCGGATGCAGGATCGCGGCCTTGGACGAGGCCATTCACCAACGCGAGCAGCACCCCAAAGAACAGCACGATACCCAGAAAGCCGCTGACCTGGCGGTCCTTCCAGAAGGCGCTGGGACTGCCGCGCAGAAGCTGCACGTAGAGCACGAAAGGTAACGCGCCCAGGATCATAAACACGACTGCGATCCAAAGTATCGATGGCGTGTCGTTGAAGTAGCCCATGGAGGCGTCGTACGTCGAGAATCCGCCCGTGGCCACCGTGGTCATCGCATGGTTTACGGCGTCGAAGACCGACATGCCCGCGAAATAGTAGGCAACGGCGCAGGCGAGACTCAACGCCAGGTAACTGAAGACGATCGCCTTGGACACCGACTCGAAGCGCGGCAACACCTTCTCCGAGCGATCGGACGATTCCGCGTGGAACAGCCGCATACCACCGACGCGCAGAAACGGCAGGATCAGCACGCCCATTGCGATGAAGCCGATTCCGCCGATCCATTGCAGCAGCGATCGCCACAGCAGAAATCCGCGCGATGCGTGATCCAGTCCGGTGAGGACCGTAGAGCCGGTCGTGGTTATACCGGACATCGTCTCGAACAGGGCGTCGGCGTAGCTCATCTGCTGGATCAGCAACATGGGCAGCGCTGCGAACACGCAGGCCATCAACCAGATCAGGGTGGTAAGAACGAATACTTGGCGCGGAACCAGGGCGAAGCCCCCGCGCTGGCGGTTGGTGGCCGCCAAGAGGATACCGGCGGTCAGCGTAATGACGCTGGAAAGAAGAAACTTGCGCCATTCTTCGTCGCCGAGCACCAGCATGTAGATCGTTGGGATCCACATAATTAACGCCAAGCCCGCCAGGAACCAGCCGGTGACAAAAAGAGCGGGGCGAAAATTTTTCATTCAGGACAGATCGGCACTCTTATTATGATGCGCAACCCGAGCGCCACGCCGACGCGCGGCGCCGCACGCACCTTCAGCGACGCTGTTCGATCGGAACGTAGTCGCGCTCTTGTTCGCCGGTATACATTTGCGTCGGACGAAAGATCCGGTTGTCCTTCAGCTGCTCGCGCCAGTGCGCCAGCCATCCTGCACAGCGGGCGATTGCAAAAATCGACGTGAACTGATCGGCTGGGATCCCCATCTCGGAATAGAGTATGCCGGAATAGAAATCGACGTTGGCCCACACACCCTTGGCGGCCAAGCGCTCTTCGCAGGCCGCTTCGAGGGCAAGTGCGGTCTCGAAGATCGGGCTCATATGACCGCCGCGGTGTTTCATGAGGTCCAGCATCAGCCTCTGGAGTATGGTTGCGCGCGGGTCTTTGACCTTGTACTCGCGGTGACCCATGCCCCAGATCTTCTCTTTGTTGGCGAGTTTCCGATCGAGCCAGGGTTTGACGTTCTCCGGTGAACCGATCTCCTTCAGCATCTCGACCACGCGCTGGTTCGCCCCGCCGTGCAGGGGACCGGCAAGCGTACCAACCGCGGCGGCGATCACCAGATACGGGCTGGCCAGGGTCGACCCAGCGACCAGCGCAGCGAACGTCGAGGCATTGATGGTGTGCTCCGCGTGCAGAATTAGACAGGCGTCCATGATCCGCGTGAGCAGCGGCTCGGGCTCTTCGCCCGTGAACATGTAAAGCAGATTCGCCGCATAGGACAGGTCCTTGCGCGGCGCGATGGGGTCGTATCCGGTGCGGATGTGCTGCCACATGGTTACCAGCGTCGCCATGCGCGCCAGGATTTTCACCGACATGTTGTGCACGTAATTGAGGTCTTCGCAGACGCCGATCCCGGTGAGGCACTCGTCCACCGGATAGAACATCGCAAGACAGGCCACGGAGGCCTGTAGCATCTCCATTGGGTGACCGGTGGCCGGGAGATACTTCATGATCTCGCGAATATTGTATTTGACCGGGCGGTTACTGCGAATTTGGCGATCGAATTCGGCCAACGCCTCACGGGTTGGCAGACGGCCATCGAGCAATAGCAGGGACACCTCTTCGAAACTGCTGCGTTCGGCCAGATCGCGGATGCGATAGCCACGATAGGTGAGAATTCCCTTCTTGCCGTCGAGGTCCGAAATGTTTGATTTTGTCGCCGGTACGCCTTCGAGGCCTGGCAGGTACTCGTTCATTCTCATTCCTCATGGCCGGCGGCCGCTCGGCCGCTGCTCTGCTGCGGACGCGGTAGCATAGCAAAGGCGCCCGCTATGCGAACAGCGAACCCGGAAATGCAAAAGGGACGCCGAAGCGTCCCTGAGCATTTGAATGTCGCCGAATCAGGCGATCAGCTAGCCGAGAAAGACGAACCGCAGCCGCAGGTAGTCGTTGCGTTCGGGTTGCGAATCACGAACTGCGCGCCTTCGAGATCTTCCTTGTAATCGATCTCTGCACCGACCAGATACTGATAACTCATCGGATCGACCAGTAAGGTCACGCCACATTGTTCTACCGCGGTGTCGCCTTCGTTGAGCGCCTCGTCGAAGGTAAACCCATACTGGAAGCCGGAACACCCGCCCCCGGAGACGAACACGCGCAGTTTCAGATTCGGATTCGCCTCCTCCTCGATGAGGCCTTTGACCTTGAGGGCCGCGGCTTCGGTAAAGACGAGCGGGCTTTCCATTTCGACACTGGTAGCAGTCTCTGTCATGTCACTTCTCCGCAAAAAATGTTCTAACGAGCTTGCGCAGCATTATCCAGTTCTTGACCATTCCAGTCAAGAATTCCCCTGAATCAGCTCCACCGCTGCGCTTCCCGTCGTTTGGCCGCGACCCTCCTCGCTCGCTGTAGCGCGGTGGTTGGCCCCACGATGCACCAGGTTGCCGTTGACTTCGGCCCCAATGGCCATCTCGATGAGATTGTAATAGACATTGCCTTTGACCCGCGCCTTGGCGGCGAGTTCGACACGGTCAGCGGCGTGCACGTCGCCGGTGACGGCGCCGTTGAGAACCACGTTGGACACCCGCACATCGCCCTCGATGCGCCCATGTTCGCTCAGCATCAGCACGGCGTCCTGATCGCCGGCGATCACGTTGCCTTTGACCGCCCCGTCGATGTGCAAACCACCACTGAAACAGAGATCGCCGGAAATCTCGGTGTGTTGCCCTATCAGGGTATCGATCTTACCAGCCACGGTCTTTTTACCTCGTCCAAACATCGTCAGCCCTCCCCGGCCGACGAAGTAGCTTCACTCGGCCAATCGAATGTCCACTCGAGCGGCAGGCGCGGCGCGGACGCCGGGACCGCCTTCAACACGACGCGCTCCGGAACGAACTGCTCCGGCAGCTGCAAATCGCCGGTCACCGTTTGGAAATACCGGAACCGGTAAGCGATCTCCGCGCTTCCATCCTGGGTCAGCTCCTCCAGCCCAAGCTGGCGCGCCACGCCATTTTCGCGCCCTTCGAGAATCAGTCGCACGGCCCCGCGCGCCACCTGTTCTTTACCGCCCGCCTGGGTCAGGACCAGACTGAACCGATAGCGTCCGACCCCTCCCTGGGCCTCGACGTCGAAATCCTGCGCCTGCAGCCCGACCTTATCGGCATTGGGCGACATAATTCCACGGTAAAACGCCAACTCCTCTCGCAATCCGAGAAGCTCGTCATGCAAACCGGAACGCTCTGCGTTGAATACCGCATAGGCCTCTGCGTCTATCTGCCGACTGCGCTCGGCCAGGACCAATTGCCGCTCCAACTCCGCGTTACGGGCTTCCAGTTCGGCGAGTCGGCCCGTCACGTCCGCGTCACCGACCCGCGCCCCGACGACCTTCGCGTCCCGCGCGGGCGGATTGCGCTGCATTGTCCCGAGCTGATACAGGGCCCAGCCCGCGGAGATCATGACAACGACCAAGGCTCCAAGGAACAACCGTAGCTTCCATACACGGAAAATGAGGAATTCGGTACGTTTACTGTCCACGGCAAACGGCAAGCAAAATTTGCACCATCGCTTCTGCGTTCAGGGCAGCAGGGCGACGGCATCCAACGCGGACTGCTCCGGAAATCCGAACATCAGGTTCATATTCTGTACCGCTTGCCCCGCTGCGCCCTTGACCAGGTTATCAATTACCGTCAGCACGACGACCGTGTCGCCACCCTGCGGGCGATGCACCGCAATCCGGCAATGGTTCGCGCCACGCACGCTGCGGGTTTCCGGATGAGCGCCCGCCGGCATCACATCGACAAAGGGCTCGTCTGCATAGCGCCGCTCGAAAAGTCCCTGGAGGTCGGCGGCCCCGCCAGACAACCGCGCATACAGCGTGGCATGTATCCCGCGGATCATCGGCACCAGATGGGGGACGAAGGTAAGACCGATCGCTCGGCCGGCCGCCTCCTCGAGCCCTTGCCGGATTTCCGGCAGGTGACGGTGTCCTGGCACGGCATAGGCCTTGAAGCTGTCACCGGCCTCGCACAACAGCGAGGCGACCGCCGCCTTCCGGCCTGCGCCGCTGACGCCGGATTTGACGTCCGCCACCAAGGTGCCGTTGTCGACCAGACCGGACTCGACCAGCGGCAACAGACCGAGCTGCACGGCGGTCGGATAACAACCGGGATTCGCGACGATCCGCGCTTGGCGGATACGGTCGCGATTGACCTCGGGCAGCCCGTACACCGCGTCCGCCAGCACATCGGCGCAGGCGTGCGGCATCCCGTACCACTGCTCCCACACCGCCGGATCGCGAAGCCGGAAATCGGCGGCCAGGTCGATGACCCGGACCCCGGCCGCAAGCAAGTCCGGAACGCTCTGCATGGCGGTGCCGTTGGGTGTCGCGAAGAACACCAGATCGCAACCGGCCAGGGCCTCCGGGTCCGGTGCGCTGAACTTCAGACCTAGCCGGCCGCGCAGGTTCGGGAACATATCGGCCACCGGCATACCGGCCTCGGAACGCGATGTGATTACCCGCAATTCGACGTCGGGATGGTTGACCAGCAACCGCAGCAGCTCGACGCCCGTGTACCCCGTACCACCCACCACACCGACCTTGATCATGTGTCCCGTCCCAGTCCAAGAAGAGATCCGAAAGGCTTATAGTAAGAGGCCACCGGCCCAGGGGCCAAATCGGTACCCCGGCGGCGGCGCTGAACTGCCACGGTTTGCCGGGGTCTCATTAGAGCGGCTACCATCCCGCGCTGGCAGATACCCGCCTGACGCCCTCCGAGGAAGATTGACGTGGATCCAATTCATACCATTGCCTTGACCATGGGCGTCGCCTGGGCGAGTGGCATCAACCTCTACGCGGCCGTCTTCATGCTTGGTTACCTGGGCATGACGGGTAACATCGAGCTGCCGCCGGATCTGCTGGTATTGAGCGACCCGCTGGTCCTTGCGGCGGCAGGGTTCATGTATTGCGTCGAGTTCTTCGCCGACAAGGCCCCTGGCGTCGATACGGGATGGGACAGCATCCACACCTTCATCCGCATCCCAGCCGGCGCGGTGCTGGCCGCCGGCGCTGTCGGCGACGTCAGTCAGGCGGCGCAACTCGCCGCCGGCCTGCTCGGCGGGACCCTGGCCGCGGGCAGTCACATCACCAAGGCCGGTTCCCGGGTATTGATCAACGCGTCGCCGGAGCCTTTTACCAATTGGACCGCCTCGGTGGCGGAAGACTTGGCGGTGGTCGCCGGCCTATGGGCGGCACTGCATTACCCCGTACTGTTTCTGACGCTCCTGGCGTTGTTCATCGCGATGGCGATCTGGCTCGTGCCCAAGATCTGGCGGGCACTCCGGCGGCTATTCCGGTTCATCGCACGACTGTTCGGCGGCCCCAAGGATGAACTTCCCCTCCCGTCCCCGACGCCCGGCCAGGATCGGCCGGCCGAGATCGGACACGACAAACGGCAACAACCATGAAGACCAAAGATATTCTAATCGGACTTTTCGCCCTGCTCCTGGTGGGCTTCTTCGGTTATGTATGGCTCTCGCCGGAGGGCATGAAACAGGCGCCGCCGGTCAGCGTACGCACCATCGACGGCGAAGAGATTGAACTGGCGTCGCTACGCGGCAAACCCCTGCTGGTCACCTTCTGGGCGACCTCCTGCACTGGCTGCGTGAAGGAAATGCCGCACCTGATCGAGCTGTACCAGGAATTCGCGCCGCAGGGTTTTGAACTGATTGCGGTCGCCATGAGCTACGACCCGCCCAACCACGTGCTGGCGATGCGCGAAGCGCGCCAGATACCCTACCAGATCGCCCTGGACGTCGATGGCAGCGTGGCCCAGGCCTTCGGTGAAGTCCGGCTGACCCCGACCTCGTTTTTGATCGCACCCAACGGGCAGATCGTGCGGCACAAGATCGGCGAACTCGAAATGGCCGATGTCCGCAACCAGATCCGCGCCATGCTCGGCGCATGACGCTGCGTCCATACGGCTTATTCAAGTAGCTAGAATTCCTGCGGCGGTCGGGCGGCGTAGCCTGCTCCGGTTGCGCCGAATCAAGCGAAGGTTTCCAGATGCTCTGGGTTAAGGCGTGGCACATCATCTTTGTCGTGACCTGGTTCGCCGGCCTGTTTTATCTACCGCGCCTGTTCGTGTACCACGCGGACTGTACCGACTCCATGGGGAACGAACGCTTCAAGATCATGGAGCGCAAGCTGTACGCCATCATGTCGGTCGGTGGCGTCCTCGCCGGTATATTCGGTTTGTGGCTATTGTTCGTCTACCAGTGGCAAACCCTGTTCAATACTGCATGGCTGCCGCTCAAGCTCATCCTGGTCGCGTCGCTGGTCGGCTACCATCTGTACTGCCTGCGACTGGTGCGCGAGTTCCGCGCCGATCGCAACCGACGCAGCCACGTGTTCTACCGCTGGTTCAATGAGTTTCCCGCACTGATCCTGATAGCGGTGGTGTTGCTCGCCGTACTCAAGCCCTTCTGATTGACGTTGGCCGCGCTGCGGCGTCCCGCGAGGCCTCGGGACGCACCAATCGGCCCGCTGCTAACTGGATGGCGAAGGCGGAGCGTCGGACCTGGATCGGCTGGATTTCCATCGCTTCGTGCTGTTTTTTGGTCATGAGTTCAACGATCGCCTTCGGTTCTTTTCCGAGTTCGAGCTCGAGCACTCAATTGCGGGAGAGGGACAGGACGGCGAGATCGAGCTGGAGCAGGCCTACATCGAATATGACATCAACGATCAACATCGCGCCAAGGGCGGCATATTCCTCATCCCTGTTGGAATCATCAACGAGACACACGAACCGCCCACCTTCTACGGCGTAGACCGCAACCCGATCGAGACGAATATCACCCCGGCCACCTGGTGGGCGGGCGGCGCCGCACTCTCCGGTGAACTCGGGGCCGGCTTCAGTTACGACCTGGCCGTGCACGAAGGGTTGCAGACGTCCGCCACGACGTACCGCCCGCGCTCCGGCCGTCAGAAAACCAGTAACGCCCTCGCCTCGGATCTTGCATATACGGCGCGCGTGAGATGGACCGGCATGCGGGGTGTCGAGATCGGGGGCAGCGTTCAGCATCAGAGCGACGTTACGCAAGGCCTGGATGCGGCGGCCGGCAGCGCCAATCTGTACGAATTGCATACTGTGCTCAACAAAAGGGCCGCTCGGCCTGCGCGCCCTCTACGCCATGAGGGATCTCGAGGGTAGCGGCCCCGCAGCCAGCGGCGCCGACGAGCAGTTCGGCTCGTATATAGAGCCGTCGTTTAGAGTCAATGAACAGTGGGGCGTGTTCACGCGTTATAACCTCTGGGACAATGCGGCAGGTTCCGGCAGTGCCAGCGAGAACAAACAATGGGACGTCGGCGTCAACTTCTGGCCGCATCCGGATGTGGTGATCAAGGCCGACTACCAGCATCAGGACAACGACAACCGCGAGAACCGGGACGGCTTCAATCTGGGCGTCGGCTATCAGTTCTGACAGCCGGCCGGGCACAAGAGCCACGCACGGGGTACGGACAATCGTACCCCGTACGCATTCAAGAGACGTTGCTATGCGACATCGCTGGACGATACTGCTGGCCTTGGTGGTCTGGATCGGCCCGGTTAAGGCGGGCACGTACCAATCGTCCGAAGATTTCCTTGCCGAAACCTTTGCGGGCAGCGTACCTGAGCCGGAAGTTATCTGGTTGACCGGCCCGGTGCGCGACACTGCGACTGCCATCCTCGGCCACCCGCCAACCGAACTGCGACTACGTTATTGGCGGCAGGAACAACGCACGGCGTGGATTCTGGAAGAGATCGGCAAGGAAAAGCAGATCACCACAGCATCGTCGTGACCGCGGACAAGATCCAGCTGGTGCGTGTCCTCGCCTTCCGCGAGAGCCGTGGCTGGGAAGTGCGCCACAGCTTCTTTACCGATCAGTTCAAACGGGTCGGCCTGACGTCCGAAGGTACCCTGGATGGGCGAATCGATGGTATCTCGGGTGCCACCTTGTCGGTGCGGGTGCTGACCAAACTTGCCCGGCTCGCCCTAGTGTTGCACCAGCGGGGCTCCACCGCACATGTCCCACCGTAGAAAACATCGCCTTAAGCTGAAGTCGCTGTACGTTTGGCATCGCTGTCGGGCTCGCGGTAGCCGCGCTCGTCATAGTGCTCGCATTGACCGGCGTACCGCTCAACCACACCGAGCGTCTTGCGCTCGACGGTCGCTTCATTCGTAGCGCTTGGTTGCTCGACTGGTACGGTGTGTCTGTACCCGCGAAACAGCCGTCGCTGGTGACCTACCAAGAGCTGCACGGCGCCGTCGAATCGCGGGGGGTGTTGGTGGTCGCGGTCGACTCGACACTTTCGTTGTACACGCTCGCGCATGAATTGATCGAAAAACTTACGGTAGCCGACGGACTGCCCGCGAATATCGAGCGGGTGGGTGTTGGCGCAAAGGGTGAAGTGGTAAGCCTCTACCGGTGCCGTGAATTTGCAGGCGGACGCGGATTTTTTGCGGTGGACACCACGACGCGAGGGCGCCGACGACGTCGG
>Ga0172382_10013820_pt1 | contig 10353 bp, 8 predicted proteins | sample Leawel138RmetaG_FD_122245 | JGI IMG/M metagenome (GOLD analysis project Ga0172382, IMG submission 122245) | Leachate microbial communities from a municipal landfill in Southern Ontario, Canada - Leachate well 138R metaG | ecosystem: Engineered > Solid waste > Landfill > Unclassified | place...
ACGAACGGCCGGGCGGACACGGGCGTGCCTGCCACCGGGGGGCCCGCGGCGTCCGCGCCGGTACAGACGGGCGTCGCGCCGTCCGGCACTGTCCAGCCTGTTCCCGGCGCCGCGGCGCGGCCCGGCGCCAGCCAGCCCTTGCCGGGGCCGCTGGTGCGCCAGGCGCCTTGGTGGCGCGAGAATCTCGTCGCCATCGTCGGCGGCGGGCTGGCGCTCATCCTGCTGGTTGCCGTATGGCTGCTGCGGCGGGCCAGTGCCGCCGGGCAGGACGATTTCGAGAGCGACAGCCCCATTTCCGACGCCATGGTGCGCGAGAAACTGCGCGAGATCGATCTCGACCTCGACCAGCCGTCCGGCGGCGCAGCGGGTCGCCGCGGCACCTGAAGCATGCCCCGCATTGCATTGGGCCTGGCGTATGACGGCGCGCCCTGGCATGGGTGGCAGACCCAGCCGGGCGGCCGTACTGTCCAGGACCAGCTGGAAAGCGCGTTGTCTTCCTTTCTGGCCGCGCCGGCCGCGACCATTTGCGCCGGCCGGACGGATACTGGGGTCCATGCGCTGGAACAAGTCGTCCATGTCGACACAATGGTCGAGCGCCGCATGGAATCATGGGTGCGTGGCCTGAATGCCTTGCTGCCGCCGTCCATCGGCGTGCAATGGGCCCATGCCGTCGATGACAGCTTTCATGCCCGTTTTTCCGCTGTTTCCCGTACCTACGTCTATCTGCTGCGGTCTCACCGGGTCGCCAGCCCCATCCTGCGGGGCAAGGCCGGCTGGATCCATCGCCCGCTCGCGCTGCGGAGCATGCTCCAGGCGGCTGCCCGGCTGGTGGGCGAGCATGATTTCAGCGCCTTCCGTTCCTCGGAATGCCAGGCCACCAGTCCGGTGCGCCGCCTGGAACGGCTGGACATCAGGCAGGCCGGCGACTTTTTCATCTTTACCTTCAAGGCTAATGCCTTTCTTCACCATATGGTGCGCAATCTCATGGGCGCCCTCGTGGAAGTGGGCAAGGGCGGTTGCGAGCCGGAAGCGATGAGCGGGCTTTTGGCGCAGCGCGACCGGCGCCTCGCACCGCCCACCTTTCAGGCGGCCGGGCTGTATCTGGCGCGGGCCGAGTATCCCGCGGGATTCGGGCTGCCATCGATTCCGGTCGAGCAATCGCTGGAAAGCCATCTGGGCCTGCGGCTCTGACTGCGTCGTGGCTGCCCCCCGGGGCCGCCCCGATTCGCTTTACGAGCCGTTACGCTAAAATCCGAGGGTTTCGCATCAGCATAAGAGCGGGAAATGAACTTCTTTCTGGCGGTATCGAGAGCGATCGATGCGCTCAATCAGGCCATTGGGCGCACGGTATTGTGGCTGACGCTCATCGTCGTATTCGTGAGCGCGGGCAACGCAGTCGTCCGCAAGGTCTTCCATACCAGTTCGAACGCATGGCTGGAACTTCAATGGTATCTGTTCGGCGCCATCTTTCTGCTTGCCTCGGGCTATACCTATCTGCGCAATGAACACGTCAGGGTCGACGTGCTTTCAACGCGCTTGTCACCGCGAACCCAGGTCTGCATCGAAATCGCCGGCATCGTTTTCTTCCTTTTTCCGGCGGCCGCGCTCATATTCTGGCTGTCGCTGCCGTATTTCTATGAATCCTTCAGCCGGAACGAACTCTCCTCCAATACCGGCGGGCTGATTCGCTGGCCGGCCAAACTGCTCATTCCGGTCGGCTTCGGGCTGCTCATCCTCAGCGGCGTGTCGCGCCTGATCAAATGCGTCGCCTTCCTGGCCGGAAAAGGGCCCGATCCGATGCGGCCTGAACGGGTCAAGAGCGTGGAAGAAGAACTGGCGGAAGAAATAAGAAAACAGAACGAAGGCCGCCCGCAGGGCGGCACAGAGAGGCGCTGAGCATGGAGTTTTTCGTCGACAATCTGGCGCCCATCATGTTTTTCAACCTGGTGGTGTTCCTACTGCTGGGCTTTCCGGTCGCATTCACGCTGGCGGCGGTCGGTGTCCTCTACGGGCTGATCGCCATTGAGTTCGGCCTGATGCAGCCGGCGTTGTTCCAGGCCCTGCCCAACCGGGTCTTCGGGATCATCGCCAACGATACCCTTCTGGCGGTGCCGTTCTTCACCTTGATGGGGCTCATTCTGGAAAGATCGGGCATGGCGGAAGACCTGCTCGAAACGGTAGGCCATCTGTTCGGGCCGATTCGCGGCGGCCTGGCCATCGCCGTCGTGGTGGTGGGCGCCATGCTGGCCGCCACCACCGGTGTCGTGTCGGCGTCGGTAATCTCCATGGGGCTGATTTCCCTGCCCATCATGCTGCGCTACGGTTATGACCGGCGCTTGGCGTCGGGGGTCATCGCTGCTTCGGGGACGCTTTCGCAGATCATTCCGCCGTCGCTGGTGCTCATCATTCTGGCCGACCAGCTCGGCCGCTCGATTGGTGATATGTATCGCGGGGCCATGGTGCCTGGCCTGCTGCTGGCCTCGGCCTATATTGCGTACGTTGGCATCATGTGCATGCTGCGGCCCGCCAGCGCGCCTGCCCTGCCCAAAGAAGCGCGCATCTACGACCGCCCCGATGGCACGCGGGGCCTGAAATCGCTGGTGGTGCTGACCCTCATCGCATCGTCGGTCGCCTATTTCGGTTCGCAATACTACTTCCGTTCGCATGATTCCGTGCCGGTGGATGAGCGGGTCGTCATCGTTCTGCTCGTATGGGGCATCACCGCCTGGATCATCGCGCTCGTCAACCGTGCGCTGCGCCTGAGGCTGCTTTCCGAGATCGCGGAGCGCGTCACGTTCGTGATGATTCCGCCGCTGTTCCTGATCTTCCTGGTTCTGGGCACCATTTTCATCGGTGTGGCCACCCCGACGGAAGGGGGCGCCATGGGCGCCGTGGGGGCGTTGGCCATGGCGGTGTCGCGCGGCCGGTTCTCCTGGAAGCTACTGCGCCAGGCCATGGACTCCACGACCAAGCTTTCGTGCTTCGTGGTGTTCATCCTGGTGGGTTCCACGGTCTTCAGCCTGAGCTTCCGCGGCATCAACGGCGATATGTGGGTGGAGCATCTGCTGATAGACATGCCGGGCGGCGAATGGGGTTTCATCATCTTCGTGAGCATCCTCATTTTTGTGCTGGCCTTCTTCCTCGATTTCTTCGAACTGGCCTTCATCATCGTGCCGCTGGTGGGCCCGGTGGCCGACAAGCTGGGCATCGATCTGATCTGGTTCGGCGTGCTGCTTGCGGTGAACATGCAGACGTCGTTCATGCATCCGCCGTTCGGCTTTGCTTTGTTCTTCCTGCGGTCGGTCGCCCCCAAGGAAGACTATCGGGACAAGATTACGGGCAAGACGGTCGCCGGCGTGACCACGGGCCAGATCTACTGGGGATCCATTCCCTTCATCGTCATCCAGCTTTTCATGGTGGGGGCCGTCATGGTGTTCCCCGGCATGGTCACCCATTACAAGGATGACATCGAGATGATCGATCCTTCGACGGTGGATTTCGGTATCGGCAACACGTACGGGGCCGATTCCTTCGGGAACGGCGGCGACCCGGCTTCGATGTTCGGGGGCGGTGATCCGGCCGCGTCCTTCGGGGCGCCCGCCAGCGAAGCGCCTTCGAATGGCGGAGCCGCGGAAGGGGGCGCTGGCGCCTCCGCCGATCCCGCCGCCGCCTTCCGTTGATCGGCGAAGGAAGCGCCATGATGCAGCGTACTCGAATCAAACTGTGCGGTTTCACCCGCGAAAACGACGTCCGGGCCGCCGTGCGGGCGGGAACCGATGCGCTGGGCATGATTTTCTTCGCCGGCAGCCGGCGGGCGCTGGATCTGGCTCAAGCCGAGGCGCTGCGGCAGGCGGTGCCGGCCTTCGTCGATGTGGTGGCACTGTTCGTCAATCCCGATCCAGGCCACGTGCGCGAAGTGGTGGACACCGTCATGCCCGATCTGCTGCAGTTCCACGGGGACGAAAGTCCACAGGAATGCGAACGCTACGGCAGGCGTTACATGCGGGCCTTCCGCATCGGCGCTCCGGGGCTGGCCACTCCCGGCGAGGTATTGACCGAATGCCGCCGCTACGGTTCGGCCAGTGCTTGGCTGTTCGACAGCCACAGCGCGGGCTACGGGGGCAGCGGCAAGGGGTTCGATCTGGGTCTTCTGGCGGAGGTGCGCACAGCGGCGGACGCCCGGCCCATCGTCCTGGCCGGCGGCCTTGCGCCCGGCAATGTCGAGGAACGCGTCCGCACATTGCGGCCTTACGCCGTGGACGTCAGCAGCGGCATAGAAGACGCGCCGGGCGTGAAATCGGCCAAAAAAATACACGCTTTCGTTCGCTCGGTGCGGAACGCGGACGCGCCGCTCGACTGACCCTCATCGGCGGTTTCCCCGCCGCGCCGGCGCCCGCCCCCCGCGCGCTTTTCCTTTGCGGCAAACGGCATCGGATTTGCTGTATTGCTGGCGGGTTGCAACACGCAACCCGTTCATTTCGCGGGGGAATCATAATGAAGCATCGATACAAGCCTTTGAAGGACCAGGTCATCGTCATTACCGGAGCCAGCTCCGGCATCGGGCTGGCCACGGCCCGCCGGGCGGCCAAGCGGGGCGCGCGCCTGGTGCTTGCCTCACGCAATGACGCCGTCCTGAAGGAAATCTGTGAAGATATCCGGGCCCAGGGCGGGGAAGCCATCCACGTGGTCGCGGACGTCGGCGTCAAGGAACAGGTACAAGCCATCGCCGATGCGGCGGTCCGGCATTTCGGCGGTTTCGATACCTGGGTGAACAATGCCGGCGTCGTCGTGTTCTCCCATCTCGACGATCTGCCCATCGAGGAACACAAGCGGCTGTTCGACACCAATTACTGGGGCGTGGTCTATGGCAGCGAGGCCGCTGTGGCCCATATGCGCAACCGTCCGGGAGGCGGCACCATCATCAATGTCGCGTCGATCAATGCCGAAATGCCGGTGCCCATCCTGGGGGCCTATTCGGCCAGCAAGGCGGCGGTCAAGGCGTATTCCGAAGTGCTGCGCATGGAAATGATCCATGAAAATGCGCCCATCAAGGTCTCCGTGCTGAAGCCGTCCGGCATCGCCACGCCGATCTCGGATCATGGGCGCAGCCATATGGGCCACCGCGGCAAGGTCATGCCGCCGCTGTACGACGTGGAGGTCGTCGCTTCGGCCATCCTGACAGCCGCGCAACGACCGGTGCGCAACATCACGGTGGGGGAAACGGGACGCCTGTCGGAAATCGGCTGGGCCATGGCGCCGTCATTGTTCGACCGCATCATCGCCTGGGCGCTGCCACGGGTGCAAAGCTCCGACCAGCCGCCGCTGGAACGCGACAATCTGTTTCAGGCGGGCGACGACGGCCAGGTCTACCTGGATGGCAGGCGTTCGGGCATCCCCGTCAGCCCCTATACACAGTTGCGGGTCAACCGCAAGCTGGAGGCCGGCCTGGGCCTGGCGGTGGCGACGATGATAGGCGTCCTGCTGGCCCAGCGCATGCTGGGCCGCCGATAGCCGTCTCGCCGCCGATCTCGCCGCCTTGGCAGCCGCCCGGGGCGGCGGCTCACCCCTTGTTGCGTCCTCCCGGCGCCACCTCGTCCCACCATTGGCGCGCCGAATTCATGATGACCGACAGGGCGTCGGGGTCGCGCCGCCACAGGGCGGATGCATAGGCCCTGGCCTGTGACCCGGTGATGTGCGGCGGCAGAGGAGGCACGTTGGGGTCGGTCATCATTTCCAGGACAGTGGGCACATCGGCTTCCAGGGCCTTCTTCCAGGCCGGCGCCACCTCGTCCGGGTGTTCCACCCGGACCCCGCCCAGCCCCAGCAGGCGGGCATAATCGGCATACCGGAAGTCCGGCAGGACCTGCGAGGCTTCATACTTCGGATCACCCTGCATGGCGCGTTGTTCCCAGGTCACCTGATTCAGGTCGCCGTTGTTGAGAACCATGACGGTCAGCCTCGGGTCCCGCCATTGCCGCCAGTACTTTGCGATCGTGATCAGGCCGTTGATCCCGTTCATCTGCATGGCGCCATCACCGGCAAGGGCGACGACAGGCCGCTGCGGGTGGGCGAACTTGGCCGCAATCGCGTAGGGCACGGCCGACCCCATGGTGGCCAGGCCTCCCGACAGCGAGGCCATCATGCCGCGACGGACCTTGAGGTCGCGCGCATACCAGTTTGCGGCGGAGCCCGAATCGCAGGTGAGTATGCAGTCGTCCGGCAGCAGCGCCGAAAGCTCCCAGAACACCCGCTGAGGGTTGATGGGGTCGGCGCGGCTCATGGCGCGGGCCTCCATCACCCGCCACCAGCGCTCCACATTGCTTTCCACCTGCCTGCGCCAGGCATCGTTCTTCCGGGGTTCAAGCAGAGGAAGCAGCGCTTCCAGCGTGGCACGGCTGTCTCCCACGAGACTGGCCTCCATCGGGTAGCGCAAGCTCAGTTTGCGGCCGTCGCGGTCGATCTGAACGCCCCGCGCCTGGCCTTCCTTCGGCAGGAACTCGGAATAGGGAAAGCTCGAACCGACCATGAGCAGGGTGTCGCATTCGTTCATCAGATCCCAGCTCGGCTTGGTGCCCAGCAGGCCGATCGACCCCGTCACGAAAGGCAGGTGGTCGGGTACGGCGGCCTTCCCGAGCAGGGCCTTGGCCACGCCCGCCCCCAGGCGTTCCGCGACCGCCACCACTTCATCCGTGGCATGAAGGGCGCCGGCTCCGACCAGAATGGCGACTTTCTCGCCGGCATTCAGGATGCCCGCCGCCTGCCGCAGCGCTCCCGGCGGAGCCGCGGTTTCGAGGACCGGCACATGATCGATGCCGCTATGGACGGTGCCGTGCTCGTGCGGCGGCGTCTCCACGGCATCCAGATCCTGGACATCGTTGGGAATGATGATGCACGTGACGGTGCGCTGCTCCCGGGCGATGCGCATTGCGCGGTCCACGAGATGGCGCATCTGCTCCGGCGTGGTCGCCATGTGGACGAATTCATGCGCCACATCCTTGAAGAGGCTGAGAAGATCGATTTCCTGCTGATAGTCGCCGCCCAGCGCCGCGCGCGCCTGCTGTCCGATGATGGCCAGCACGGGCTGGTGATCCAGCCTGGCGTCATACAGTCCATTGAGCAGATGGATGGCGCCCGGCCCCGAGGTGGCCAGGCATACGCCGACCTTGCCGGTGAACTTGGCATGGGCGCAGGCCATGAAGGCCGACAGTTCTTCGTGCCGCGACTGGATGAATTCCAGCCGCTGCTCCGTTTTTTCGAGGCGGCCCAGCGCACCCATGATGCCGTTGATGCCATCGCCCGGATAACCGAATATCCGGCGTACTCCCCATGCATGCAGACGCTTTAGTAGAAAGTCGCTGACCGTATCGCTCATCATGCCTCCCGGATCGATATTCCGCTGTGATTGCCTGGTCCAGCAAGGTCCATTCCCATGGACGGTCAGATGAGGGCGCGGTCCGGCGCGGCGGACGGAGAGGGCCGCGGCCGTTCGAGGACGTCTTCCACATAGAGCCGCAGAACCAGTATGCGTGCCACCGCCAGGACGGGAGTGGCCAGGGCGACGCCCATGCCGCCGAACAGTACCCCGAAAGCCACCAGCGCGGCCAGGGACCAGGCCGGGGGCAGATAGACGGCGCGTTTCTGGATGAGGGGATTGATGAGATAGCCTTCGATGGATTCAATGATGATGAACAGGCCCATGACGAGCGCCAGCATGGCGAGGCCTTCCGGCATGGCCGCCAGCAGCACCGGGATGCCGGCCAGGATCGGCCCGAGAAAGGGGACGAAGTTCAGCGCGCCGGCCAGCAGTCCCAGCAGCACGGCGTTCGGGATGCCCATGAGTAACAGCATCAGGCCGATGGACACTGCGACGATCGCCATGGTGGCCAATTGCCCGACCAGCCACCAGCGCAAGGTATGGCCGGTTTCTTCCAGCACCTGTCCGATGCGCGCGCGCCTGTCGACGGGCAGCAGTTTCAGGAATCCGTCGCGGTAGCCGGCGGGGTTGGCGGCGAAGAAAATCGCCAGAAACAGGATGATGACGGTGTTGACGACTACGCCGGTGGCCGCCGAGAAGGTGGACTGAGCGTGTCCGAACAGCTGTTCCGGGTCGGGCAGATAACTCTGCAGGGACGCGGCATCGCTCCCGCCGTCTTTCCCAGGCACCGCAAAGCCAAGCGCTTCCAGCCGTTCGGCAATCATTGACGCCTGTTGCGAGGCGATATCGATCAGGTTTTTTGCCTCATTGAGCAGGCGCATGCCGCCCCATACGATGGCTGCGATCAGCAACAGGCAGGCGATGGTGGTCACGATGGCAAGGCGCGCGAGCCGATGAATGGGAAGAATCCGCTTCAGGCCGAGCGCGGCCACGTCCAGTACCACGGCCAGCAGCACGCCGGCGAATACCAGCAGCAGGGTGGAGGCGAGCTGATAAGCCAGAATGAGGCCCGCGCCTGCGAGCAGGGCGGCCATGATCGTGCTGATACGTATGCGTATGGGCGGCATTGTCCTTCGAACGTCGGGCATCGGGTCTGCGGCCATTCTTCCGAACCGCCGGCGGGGCATCCGGAGTCCGTATCAGCAAATGCCATGCTGGACAGCGATGAAAGACGCACAAGGCCATCAGCCGTGCGGACCATCGACGCTCCGGGCGCAGCCGAGGGGGCGCCATGGCGTCAGGCGAAGTGCGGTCGCCGCGTGGCGGATGGCGGCATCGGAGCGGCGGTCCGGGTATATAGCGTGTGCAGCGCGTCGTCGGTGATTTCCTGCTCGTCATAGCTGCGCAGGGCGTCGCGCTGCCACGCATGTTCGGCCTGATAGAGCTTGGCGGCAATGCCCTGGGCCAGTCCCTGGGCGCCGGCGCTGATGCCGGGGATGTCGCCGCAGATCTTGCCCACGCTGAGCAGGGCCTGCCCGGTGAAGCAGTGCACCTGGGCCAGCAGCGCTTCGCCGTCGGGAGTCGCGGCGCGGAATGAAAAGTCGGCGGCCAGTTCGGGAATGGTCCGGGCCGCTTCCGGAATGCGTCCGTCCAGCGCGCCCGCCTCGAAGAATCGTATATGCGGCAACAGGCCATGCAGTTCGGGACGTTGCCGCAGATCGGTTTTATAGCCCGTTGCCAGAATCAGGAAGTCTGCCGAGCATTGAACTTCGCCGGCACGGAAGGCCAGCGTGCCGGCCTGCAGCCGGAAGTCGCTCGCCTCCCGGCCGAAATGGATGCGCAGGTTCGAGGCATCGCGCAGCCGTTTCAGGGTGCCGCGGGCGGGCGGCGTCGACTGCCGCAGCAGGAATCCAAGCATCTCCGCCCGCTGCTCACGTATCAACAAAGAATATCCATAACGATGGCCGGCGTGTGTGAAGGCCTTCCAGTAGTTGATCTGTGTGAACCCCGCGTCGCGTACGTAGATGTCCACTTCAGCGGCACCGGCTTCCAGCGCCGTCGCGGCGGCATCCAGGGCGGAATCCCCTCCGCCCACAATGCTCACCCGCCGGGAAGCCAGCGCCGAGAAATCGAAGATTTCGCTGCTGTGCCGCCAGACGCGCCGGTCCAGATTCCTGATTTCCGCAGGGATGTTTGCGCCGCCCAGGCCGTCCATGCCGGTGGCCAGCACGACGTGGCGCGCATGGACAGTGCGCCGCTCGTCGTTTTCTCCGACATCGAATTCGAGGCGGGCGATCGGGCCGTTTAGCCCCGGGGCCTGGACACTTTCGATGTACAGGAGGCGAAACCGGTTGTGAACCGGCAGTTCAAGCGCTTGACGATACCACTGCAGGTAATCGTGCCAGACCAGGCGGGGAATGCGGTCCAGGGCCTCCCAGGCGGCTTCCCCGTGAAGATGGGTGTACCAGGCGCGGAAGGTCAGCGACGGAACGCCCAGAGCGGGCCCGGCGAGGTCTTTCGGGGAACGCAGTGTCTGCATGCGTGCGTGGGTGGCCCATGGGCCTTCGGCCCCGACGGGGGCGGAATCATAGACGCGGGTGTTGACGATACCGAGAAACTTCAGCGCCGCGGCGGCGGCCAGGCCGGCCATGCCCGCGCCGATGATGGCAACATCCAGGACTTTGTGACCCTGGAACGTGCGGCGCGGCATCCATGGCGCTTCGGGCAGGCGCAGCAGTTCCAGTTCGCGGTTCAGCTGTTGGTCAAGAGAGGGCGGGACGGAGTGGGAAGAAAGGGGCCGGCTCATGGGTTTCAGGCAGCAAGGGCGGTTGAGGAGTTCCAGTTCGGAATGGCATCGATCAAGCGACGGGTATAGGCATGCCGGGGCGCGTGCCACAGCACGTCGTGGCGACTGTTTTCCAGGATGCGGCCTTCTTGCATCACCATGATGCGGTCCGACATATACCGGACGACGGAAA
>Ga0172382_10013822_pt1 | contig 10352 bp, 8 predicted proteins | sample Leawel138RmetaG_FD_122245 | JGI IMG/M metagenome (GOLD analysis project Ga0172382, IMG submission 122245) | Leachate microbial communities from a municipal landfill in Southern Ontario, Canada - Leachate well 138R metaG | ecosystem: Engineered > Solid waste > Landfill > Unclassified | place...
GAATAATGTGGGATTATCAGTTGCAAAAATATAGAATGTGATTAACGAGGGATCAACACAGTACCCTCATAGAACCATAAATCAAGGAGTTGGAATTTACACCAACCTTTGAGACATAACAGTGATGACCACATCATGACCATATCATGACCAGAACCCAGTAAGGAAGCTATGGGGAAAATCAGAAAAGCTATAGCGGGACATGTCTGAACTATCTCTTGCCTATCTTGTGATTTGTTGAAAGTTACACTTGACTAATTATGCAGGTTTATCAATTGTGATTTCATTGAAAGCGGGCATAGCTCAGTCGGTAGAGCGTCAGCTTCCCAAGCTGAAAGTCGCGGGTTCGAGCCCCGTTGCCCGCTCCATTTCTCACTAAATACCAATGAATTGCACCCTGCGAAAGCTCCTCTATTTGATTACTCTCATGTTTTAGAATCTTTAACTTACAAATATCTCGTCCCTTTTGTTGAATCCGCATTTACAGAAAGCTCGGCATAATCACCAACTTTCAGTTTCGGAATAGCGGCTGCGGCGATCATAGCGGCATTATCCGTGCAAAGTTTAATTGATGGATAAAAGACTTCTACACCCTGCCGTTTTGCAACAGAAGTCATCTCTTTGCGTAGCGCACTGTTTGCCGCAACTCCGCCCGCGATAAGGATTTGCTTGACCTTCAGCTCTTTTGCTTTTCTCAACGTTTTAGAAATCAAAGGACGAATGATGGCTTCCTGAACGCTGGCGGCGATATCATGAATATGCTCGGCGATAAAGTCCTTGTCCTGCTCGATGATATAGCTTCGAATTGCTGTTTTCATGCCACTATAGCTAAAGTTATAGTTGTCTTTCTGAGGCAAAGGATTGGGCAAGTTCACGAAGTTCTTGTCTCCGCCTTCTGAGAGTTCGTCAATGATAGGCCCACCAGGAAAGTCCAAACCCAAAAGTTTTGCGCTCTTATCGAAGGTCTCCCCCGCCGCATCATCCAGAGTTTTGCCTACCACCTCAAACTCTGTTTCACTCAAGAAATACACCAGTTCCGTATGCCCGCCTGATACAACGAGCGCCAAAAATGGGGCTTTGATCTTACCACGATGTTCGATGAAATTTGCAAAGATATGGCTAAGCAGATGATTGACGGTGATTAGCGGAATCTGCAGCGACCATGCCATGCTCTTCGCAAAAGCAAGACCAACGATGAGTGATCCGATGAGTCCAGGGTTCACAGACACAGCAAGCGCGTCGATCTGCTCAAGAATAATTCCCGCCTGATTTAAAGCAGCCTGCGCAAGCCGCATGATGTTTTGCATATGCATTCTTGATGCAAGCTCCGGCAATACACCTCCAAACTCAAGATGTTCGGTTTGGGTGGAAATGATGTTGGCCAGCACTTCATAATCAGTATTTAATACCGCAACGGAAGTGTCATCGCAAGATGTTTCAAAAGAAAGAATATATTTCATCAACGGCGTTTACTTATCTTATTTGGAGTAATTGCCAAGACCCGCAATCCTTCGGGCAATTCTAACTGTATTTCATACATGTCTTTATCATCTGGTTTGTCGGATATTTTCACTTTGATGCTGGATGCATTAAGGGATTTTAGAGCATCGGTAGAACCTTGTATCCTCCCGGCAACGACACTAACCATATATCCATCTGGCAAGGGGATATTCGAAACGACCTTTGTGCTTTCTTGAGCTCCGCTGAGGGTGAGTAAAACGCTGCTATCGGAAAGGTTTACATCGGGATCAATCGGCACAAGAGGCAACTCGATTATCTTTTGTTCTAACATCTCTTTAGTGATTTCAGTAGTTTGGATTTGCGTGATATTCTGCACCTTGTTCTTTGGCCCATGCAAGGTCACTTTTTCCGGCTTGATAAAGTATTGATATTCTTTTAGCTGACTCTGCACCTGCCGATCTTTGAAGGCGAGCTTCACTGAAACACTCTTTTTTAGCAAAACATCAGTTTGCACGGCAATCTTACTATTATCAGCAGGCCCCAAGATTTTAACATTATTATTCTCTGGGATATCAATCTCGTAGTTTTGCAAAGAGATAAGGTCTAAGCCCGCAGAAAGCCCACTTGCATTGATGCTTGCGACAGGTCTTGAAAACGCTAATCGAAGTATATCAAGACCTTTTCCCTCCACGCTGAATGCAATAGAGGAGGGCATGTTTTCGAGGCTGATATTAGCTGGCAGATTATTGAGTTGCACCGGAAGATTAACCTTACTTTTGTGATCCGAAACTAAGATTGAATGTAGCCAAAAGATGACCGCCAAAGAAATTGCAATAAGCTTTAATCCAAGATTCTCTTTAAACATTTATTCCTCATCCTGCAAAATGATGCCATATTGTTTGATTTTTTTATACAATGTAGTTCTTTCAATACCAATGCTTTCAGCCGTCTTGGCAACTCGCCAATTATTTGCTTCAAGGTGATGCATAAGATAATCGTTTTCAAAGAGGGCAACGCTCTGCTTGAGATTAGGAATGCTGATATGTGGCAATTCATCATCTTCGGCATTCCCGGTTTTGTTCATAAGCTTATGTTCCATATGCTTGATTATCGTAGCATTAGAGATGTTTTTCTCACTGATCATGATGAACTTACAGAAGTTTTTCAATTCCCTGATATTCCCAGGCCAATTATAACTGAGGAGTAGGTCTTTAAGCGTTGTGAGATCAAGCTTTTCATTGATATTAAAGCGGTGGGAATAGCTGGTTAGGAAAAAGCTCATCAAAAGAAGGATGTCATCCCCCCTATCACGCAACGGTGGCAGTTCGATGATATTCCCTTCGATGCGATAGAAGAGGTCTTGCCTGAACCTATTGGGATCAGATAACACACTCTTGTCTGCATTCGTGGCAAATATGAGGCTGGTGTTCACCTTCTTCATCGGCCCGCCAACTATCTGTATCTCTTTGTTTTCTATGGCGCGGAGAATCTTGGATTGAGCAAGCATGGAAAGATTTGTCACTTCATCCAAAAATAGTATACCATTATCACACTCTTCAAAGAAACCAACTTTGTTTTTATCCGCACCGCTGACACTGCCTTTAACATGCCCAAAGAGCTCACTCTCAATAGAGTTCTCAGTCAAAGCAGAACAATTTAAGGTGTGGAAAGGCTTCCCAAAGCGTTTGGAGCTAATGAAGTAGTAATTTGCAGCCACTTCTTTACCAGTGCCGGTTTCTCCCGTAATAAAGAGATCTTCATCAACTTCAGCAAGCTTATGTATCTGCTCACGCACTTTCTGAATCTCAGGACTCTCGCCGATGAAGGGAAAAGAGCGAGCAAATTGCTTTTTGAGATTGATAACTTCTATCTGCAGCCCGATATGCTCTTCCTCTTGTCTTTTGAGCGTGATTGCATTATCAATGTGCAAAAGAAGCTGATTGGTGTTGAACGAGCTACCTTTTTCAATGAAATGATATGCGCCGAGACGACGGATCTCTTTGACTTGGCTGCTGCTGACTTCTCCGGAAACAACAATGACCTTATAGTTTAAATCCATCTCCTCTTTGAGATGCTTTAAGACTTGAATTCCATTGAGTTTACTTCCCACCAAATAGACATCCAAAAGTATGACATCAGGATTAAACACTCTCAATTCATCGAAAAACATCTCTGAGTTTGTAGTAACCAACACCTGATATGAATAGTTTTGCAAAACCAGCGCCAACTGATCTGCTAAAACAAAATCATCTTCAAGGATAAGTACTTTGCCTTTATACATTGCTTCACCTCAAAAGCCGTTCTTCTAAACCAGCTAATGCGTTTATATAATAGATATAAGCTTGGTCAGGCGAGTCATAGGGAGAAAAGTATTTATGGACATCTCCGTCTTGGAAATACTTTGTGCACATATAGTAAAAATGGTCTGAAGTAGTCATGATACGCAGTGTTCTGAGTAGTTGCTCATCACCTTTTGCTTTGACCTTATATAGTATTTCAGCCAAGGTTTCTTGCGCATTGAGCTGCATATCATTGCCAAGCCATGCCGTTGTATCGCGCTGTTCATCTGCCCAAGAGACTGGCTCAGGGAAAGAGATTGCCTCTTGTTGATAGTTGGAAAGCTTCGCCGCATCCTTTGGATGGATGAATCCCAGATGATCGTGCTTCAGAATTGCCTCAGGGAGCTTTTCTAAGAAATCAAAGATCCCGCTCTCCGCCCATTGATGTTCACCAAAAGTCTCATAATCCATAAAGAGATTGAGGAACTGATTGCGCTCCTGTTTTTCACTGAGCGTGAGCTTATCCACCCAACTCACAAACTTATCGACTGTGAGCGGATACTCAGGCCATTCACGATTGGAAAACCTGAATGCGATGTCGTCGGAAAGCTTGTAATACTTTAGAAGCAGATTGATGCGCTTGTTATAGTTCTTATATGCATAGAGCGGAGAGCGCCATTTGAGGATGCGATCCACGCCTTCGGTGACCATTGTTTTGAAACCTTCATACTCATAAACGAGATCGGAAATCCTATCTTGATAGATCAATTCTGTGTTGCGAAAGGTGGTTGTATAATAGCCGAATTCATTTTGCATCAGTTCTCTATGCATAGCTATTTGATCCAAAAACTCATTTGAGTCATAGAGAGATGTGAGTGAATGGAAATAGGTTTCTCCCATGAGTTCAACATGTCCTGTTTCCACGAGTGCTTGGAAGGACTCTAAAGTCTCGGGGCTGTATGCCTTGAATTGCTCTATCGCTGTGCCGGTGATGGAAAAAGCCACTTTAAACTTGCCGTCAAAGCGCTTAATCAAATCCAAAAGAAGTTTATTAGTAGGCAGATAACACTTTTGAGCAACCTTCTGCATCACTTCTCTATTTAGTTGCTCATCGAATAGCTCGGTATCTTTGCCAATATCCAAAACATTGTAATGAGTGAGTCTATATGGCTGATGCACTTGGAAGTAGAATATTATAGATAACATCTCAATCCTCACCTTTTTTAGTTTTTGCTTTGACTGGGGAACACTTTTCCTCATAGACTTTTTTTATTGTCTCAGCAGCGTCATCCCATTGAATGAGATGCACTTCCTTCATTCCGTCGTAGCCAAGTTTTGCACACTTTTCCGGGTTTTCGATTAAATGGCTGATGGTCTCAACCCAGAGATCAACATCCCAGTAATCAATCTTGAAGGCATTATGCACAACTTCAGAAACACCGGATTGTTTTGATATGATGGACGTTATGCCATAAGCCATAGCCTCCAAGGGACTGATCCCAAAAGGTTCAGAGATGGAAGGCAAGACATAGATATCTGATGCGCGGATGATTCTCTCCACCTCTTTACGATTGAGAAAACCGGTGAAGAGGAACTTGTTCTTCAGACGTTTAGCAGCCGAATCGCGCAGCATCTGTCTGCCCATATCCCCCGTCCCCGCCATGATAAAGCGTGCATCGGGATGCTTGTCCAAGACTCGCTTTGCCATCTCAAGGAAATATTCCGGTCCTTTCTGCAGTGTGATGCGCCCCAAAAATAGGATCACAGGGCCTGTAAATATGCGTTCTTTATGCAAGACGGCATCTTCAGGGATCGTGAAAGCATTATGCACAATACAGATCTTCCCGCTATCGATCTGATAGCGACTCATGATCATCTGCGCAGTATATTGCGAGACGGCTATCACTCTATCTGCATAGGTCATACCCGCATGCTCGATCTTATGCACGCGCTCATCTCCGGGGCCGCCGGCGCGATCAAATTCAGTAGCATGAATATGCGCCACCATCGGCTTTCCACTGATTCTGCGAGCAATCATTCCGGCAGGATAGGTAAGCCAATCGTGCGCATGAATGATGTCAAACTTCAGCTCTGAGGCAAATCTTTTGGCGCGTTCCGTGAATATCTGCACCTTGCGGATGATATCTTCTTCACCCACGAGGTTATCACTCATCGCTTGCCAGAGCTTTTTTTCGTCGATATCGCGAATCTCAGAATCCCAATATTCTCTTAATCGCTTGCTGTGATCATTGTCTGAAAGCGAGAGTTGAGCATAGGTCTCTGGAATACCGCTGATCCCGATGAATTCAAACTTTTCTTCACGGGTTTCAAATACTTTACTCTTAAACTCATGCTGTTTTATGGGATCAAGGAATACAGTCGGGAGCAAATCCACATCTTCTACCTTTCTGAGCGGCATATAAATCAGCTCTTTAGTAGGCAAGACGAGATCGACTTCCACGCCGAGCTTGAGCAGCGCTTTGACCATTCCATAACATGCCATACCGAGTCCTCCGGCAATGAGCGGAGGAAATTCCCAAGTGAACATCAATACTCTCATGCTTGCCCTCCCAAGCTGTTAATCATGTTTTCGATGCTATAGACCGCGGCAACGCTGATTGCCTTTGCCGGTGCTCCTTTCGGGAAATGCGGCATATCGCCATCCCAAACTTCGGCGATTGAAGCAATGTGTCCCTTCATGAATCCTTTGCGGAAGACTGTGATCAGCTCACTTAAGACTTCTTGCATCTCATGATCATTTCTTTCACCGCCAAATGCTTTGACATAGAGCTTGCAGAAGGGGTCAAATAGCCAAGCCCAAACGCTGCCATTATGATAGGCAAGATCGCGCTCATGCTGGTCGCCATAATATTTCTTCCTGAAGCGATGGTCTTTCGTGGAGAGAGTTCTGAGCCCATAAAAAGTATACAGTTCGTCAAATGCAAGATTATAAACTTGCTTAAATACATCTACCCCAAAAGGACTGTGCTTCAGCGAAAGCGCAATAACCGCATTGGGACGCATCTCAAAGATGGTTTCACCGTCAAGAATACGATCAGCCAAATACACGCCATTCCAATATTTTTGCATGGACACATCAAGCTTATCTTTCATATTCACAAGCAATTCATTCGGTTTATCGCTTGATTTATGCTTTGCGATAATCTCCAAATACGAGACGATGGCATTATACCAATGCGCATTGACCTCGATTGGCGCGCCATCGCGAGGCGTGACCGGCTCGTTTTCGATAACAGCATTCATCCAAGTGCATTGACCAAATCTTGCACCAAGATAAATCAGCCCGTCATCACCTATGCTAAAGTCATATTTCTCATTGTGATATATACCTAACAGAAGGCTTTCGGCGAGATAGATCATCTCCTCATAAAGCTGGGGATCATTCTTCTTCAGCGCAAGCTCACAGATCAAATGAACATAGAGAAGAGTGACGTCAATGCTTTGATATTCAAAGAGATCAAAGCCTTCATAGTGCATATTGGGTAAGAGGCCATCCTTGATCTTTTTGCTATATCTACCGAGGATTTCAGAGATTATGGCAAGCTCTTCACCAGAATCCAGCAAAGCTTCCAAGACAAACATCGTGTCTCTTCCCCATATCCCATAATAGGGATAACCGCTGACAACATCGTCTTTTAGGATGAAATCATTCAAGCTATGTCTCAAGATCTTCAGGTATTCTTCATAGCTATAAAGCGCCTCATCTTCATAATCGAGACTTCCCAGAATATCATCATCGCCCCCAGAAGCAGGATAATCCTTAGGCATAGGCAAGTTTTCATAACGCTTTTCGATGGCGGAAACAAGTGCAGACATATCTTCGATCGGAGAATCAGAAAAGACGAGATGATTAGTTTGACCGGGCGCAAGGGTGAATTTGAGCTGAAACAGCGCGATCTGATCACCAACGCCCTCATAACCGTTCATGACTTCCCAAGGATAATAAACCTTACGATATATGCTCCTATGTGACTTGATTTCACCATATTGCAAGGCGGCATGAACAGAGATGCCGTTATCTTTGCGAACAAGAGACAGCGAACTTTGCTCCTTTTTTTCTTGAATAATCTGTTCAAAATCCACAAAATCTAAGCTGCCGTAGCGGTTAATATTGTGATGCGGACACATCGTAAACTTTGGCAACAATTCAAATTGCAAGGGATGTTTCCCAAGGTTTGTATATTTGATCATGGTGCTATTGCTCATTTGGTCCATCATGATTTCCTTGCGCACAAGAATCTCATTTTGGTGGGGCAATGCAGAATATAGAAAGATAGGATAAGGGCGCAACCAGGGTTTCACGAGATGCAGAAAGCCTTCCGGATAGATGCAATTACTATAATTCGTGCTATCCATAAAAAAACTTTCGCCTCGCCATTCGACTTTTTCTTCGATTCCGGCAACAAGATGCTGGCGAACGAGCTTATCTTTCGAAGCAATCAAAAGCCCATGATATTTCCTTTGATTGACCAGATTTCCCGTTCCCAGGGCATAAGAACCCTGACGGTTCGACAAAATCCACTCATGGTTGTGGGTCTCCATAAAGTAATTATTCATACAACCCCCTTGTTTTCCGCATATTTACTTTAACCAAGTGTTTAGCAAAGTGTTCTTTTCGTCAAGACATTTTATCGTTTATTTGATTTTTTTCCACAACTATCATTCAGCCCTTTGCCTTAATAGGCTTATATCCTTAGAGTTATACGCTTTAGTTAAATGTTGATATAAGATGATTTTTTTATACTAACACAATCAAACCAGTGCTAAGGAACAATGTTTATTTTAATTACATTTTGTCATTTCCACCTACTTTTGCGCAGAATTTCCTTGCTTTTCCCATGGCTTCCTTACTGGGTTCTGGTCATGATATGGTCATGATGTGGTCATAGCCATGAGCATATCATAAGCGGAAGATGAGCTGAACTATATAAGGAAGATATAGGAGAACAGTGGTTTAGAGCCTATTTTGGACGCAAATTAAAAAAGACGGAACCAAAAGGCTCCGTCTTTCGTCTATTTGAATTGTATTTACTTATACAAGACCTTGGTCGCACATTGCGGTGGCAACTTTGATGAAGCCGGCAATGTTTGCTCCCTTGAAGTAGTTCACATAGCCATCAGGCTGTGTACCGTGTTCGATACATGCACTGTGGATATTGCGCATAATGGTCTGAAGTTTTTCGTCAACTTCATCGCGGTCCCAGCTGAGACGGATGGAGTTCTGAGTCATTTCAAGACCGGATGTTGCTACGCCGCCAGCGTTTGCTGCTTTGCCGGGTGCATAGAGAATCTTAGAATCCAAGAGGATTTCCATAGCTTCGGCTGTGCAAGGCATGTTTGCAGCTTCGCAGACACACATAACGCCATTAGCGAGAAGTTTCTTTGCATCTTCTGCATCAAGTTCGTTCTGGGTTGCTGCGGGAACGGCGATGTCAACTTTGACTTCCCAAGGACGTTTGCCGGGGAAGAATTTAGCTTTGGGGAATTGGTCAACATAATCAGCGATGCGGTCGTTATTGGAAGAGCGAAGAACCGTCATATAGGCGATCTTTTCTTCATCGAGACCATCTTCATCGTAGATATATCCGTCAGGACCGGAGAGAGTTACAACCTTTCCACCAAGCTCTGTAACCTTCTGAGCTGCGCCCCAGGCAACCTGTCCAAAACCGGAAAGAGCAACGGTTTTACCCTTGAAATCCGTGCCTTTTGTTTTGAGCATTTCATGGGTGAAATAGATCACGCCAAAGCCGGTTGCTTCCGGACGAATGAGGCTTCCGCCCCAAGATCTGCCCTTACCGGTGAAAACGCCGGTAAATTCATTACGAAGTTTCTTGTAATAGCCATACATATAGCCAACTTCGCGAGCACCAACACCGATATCACCGGCGGGAACGTCGAGGTCAGCACCAATGTGGCGATAGAGTTCAGCCATGAAGGATTGGCAGAATCTCATAATTTCGGCATCAGAGCGACCTCTTGCGTCGAAATCGCTACCGCCTTTACCGCCGCCCATAGGCAGAGAGGTAAGGCTGTTTTTGAAGATCTGCTCAAAGCCCAAAAACTTAAGGATTGAGAGGTTTACACTCGGATGGAAGCGGATTCCGCCCTTGTAGGGACCGATTGCGCTGTTATATTGGACGCGAATTCCACGATTGACGTGAACTTCACCGTTGTCGTCCATCCAAGGGACGCGGAAAATAATTGTGCGCTCGGGTTCTACCAAGCGTTCGAGTACATTGTTTTTCACGAAACGGGGATTGCTTTCATAGACATCCCAAATTGTTTCGACAACTTCTTTGACGGCTTGAAGAAATTCGGGCTCGCCCGGATTCTTCGCTTCGACCTTGGCCATAAATTCCTTAAAGGTCATGTTGGTTCCTCCATGGTTTATTTTTTGTTTATCGCCATAATATAATCATGCCCTTTTATGTCAAGCGATTTGCATGGTAATACAATATTTATAAGCTCGAGACTGTTCAAATCTTCCATTATAGTTAAGCCACCTTTGCCGCATTCTTCGAAAAAAGCAGGTCGAGGTTGTCCCAGTCGATCTTTTCTTGACATATTTGCGATATGTTTAAGTTTGCAATC
>Ga0172382_10013823_pt1 | contig 10352 bp, 8 predicted proteins | sample Leawel138RmetaG_FD_122245 | JGI IMG/M metagenome (GOLD analysis project Ga0172382, IMG submission 122245) | Leachate microbial communities from a municipal landfill in Southern Ontario, Canada - Leachate well 138R metaG | ecosystem: Engineered > Solid waste > Landfill > Unclassified | place...
GTCCGGGTCGTGCTTGAGGCCGGGGTTCACCTGCCCGCCGTTGCGCCCCGAGGCGCCCCAGCCGGGCGCGTGCGCCTCGAGCACGACAGCCGTGAGTCCGGCCTCGGCGGCATGGAGCGCGGTGGACAGGCCGGTGTAGCCGCCGCCGATGACGACCAGATCGGCCTCGGCTTCTCCGGCCAGCGGCGGGCAGTCGGGCGGCGGCCCCGCCGTCGCGGTCCAGAGCGAATCGGCAATGGCGGGATCTTCGTTCGGGATCATCCGGGCCTCTCCCCTCAGACCAGCGCGAGGTCGCGGTCGCGGGCCTCGTCCGCCGGGTCGCGCCCGGAGGCCGGGCCGAAGCCGCCGCCGCCGCCAGTGCGCAGGATCAGCAGGTCGCCCTTGCGCAGGTCCATGCCCCCCTTGGAGGGCATCGGGATCACCTCGTTGCCGCGCTGCACCAGACATTCGGCCGGGGCGCCCGGCTCGCCGCCATGGACCCCCTGCGCCGGGATGCGGAAGCGGTCGGCGTAGATCGCGAAGTTCACCCCGTCGCGCAGGATCTCGTAGACCCGTTCGCAGCCCAGCCCGCCGCGGAAGCGGCCGCGCCCGCCCGAGCCCGGGCGGAGCCGGTAGGCCGCGATACGGAAGTAGTCGTAGTTCATGTCGATGCTCTCGGTCGGCACGTTGGTGCAGTTCGACAGCGGGCCCGCCACGGCATCCGCCCCGTCGCCGCGCGCCGAGCCGCCGTAGCCGCCGTTGTGCACCTCGAGAAAGACCTGATAGCCCTCCTCGCCCAGATGGGTGAGACAGGTGCAGACGGTGGAATCGTAGCCCGGTGCGATGGTGCGGTCCGGCACCGCCTGGCTCAGCGCCTGCATCACCGCGTCGAAGGCGCGGTAGATCGCCTCCATCCGCGCCCGCACCGGCGCGGGCGGGCGCGGGTTGAGCAGCGTGCCCAGCGGCGCGGTGATCTCGATCGCATTGCGCGCGCCCTCGTTGAAGGGCACGTCCTCGCCGGTCAGGATCGTCTTGAGGCAGCTGAGCGTGGAGCTGACGGTTGAGGCGAAGGGGGCGTTGAGGTTGGTCTTCACCTGCGGCTGGGTGCCGGTGTAATCCACCGTCAGCCGGTCGCCCGCGACGGTCACCGTGGCCTCGACCCGCAGCGGCTCGGCGCTCAGCCCGTCGTCGTCCACATAATCGACCCCGCGATAGACCCCGTCCGGGGTGGCCGCGATGGCGGCGCGCACCCGCTTTTCGGAATAGGCGATCATCTCGCCCATCACCGAGCCCACCAGATCGGGGCCGTATTTGTCGCACAGTTCCAGCACCCGGCGCTCGCCGACGCGGGTGGCGAAGATCTGGGCGTAGAGATCACCCACCGTCTGTTCGGGCACCCGGACATTGGCGGTGATCATCTGCTCCAGCAGCCCGCCGCTCCAGTCGCGCCGCAGGTTGCAGCGCATCGGCGGCAGCACCAGCCCCTCCTGATAATAGTCGGTCGCCGAATGGTTCAGCCCCGCCGCCCCGCCGCCGATCTCGATGTGATGCACGACCGAGGCCGAGAAGCCGACCAGCACGCCCCGGTGGAAGATCGGCAGAAAGACGAAGATGTCCTGCAGATGCTGGCCGCCGCGATAGGGGTGGTTGGCGATGTAGAAGTCGTCCGGTCCGAGCTGGTCCGGCGGGCAGACCTCGGCACAGGCGCGGAAGGTCTCGGACAGCGAGTTGACCAGCACCGGGATCAGCTCGTCGCTGAGCGCGACCGCCGCGCCGGTCACGTCCATCACGCCGGTCGAGGCGTCCTTGGCGTCGCGCACGATCGAGGAATAGGCCGAACGCACCAGCTTCACCCCCATCTCGCGGGCGGTGGCCAGCAGCGCCTGGCTGATGACGGCGTAGTCGACGGCGTTCACGGCCATGTCAGACCCTCCTGAGCACGAGATTGTCGGCCGGATCGCGTTCGGCTGTCCAGCCGGGCGGCACCAGCGTGGTCGAGGTGCCGTCCTCGATCACCAGACAGCCGGGCAGCGCCTGCCCGGCGGGCAGAAGGGCGCGGTCGAGGAAACGGCAGGCGACCCGGGCGCCCCTGAACACGATCCCTCCCGCCTCGTCGCCACCCGCCGCGCCGCCAGCGGTTCCCGCGCCGGGACGCAGCAGGACATCCGCCCCGGTCGGCAGCCGGGCGGCCAGCCGGAACGACACGATCTCGGCCGGTTTGCCGCCGCGCACGGCGAAGGAATAGGCCGCCTCATGCGCGGCGGCGAAGCGGGCCTTCAGGTCCGCGAGGTCGAGCGCGGCCAGCGCGGGCTCGTCCAGATCGGCCGGGATCTCGAACGCCTGCCCGCGCAGGCGCATGTCGAGCGTATAGCTGCGCAGCGCGGCGGGCGGCAGGCCGAGCGCGCCGAAATGCCGGTCAGCCGCCTCCGCCATCTCGGCAAAGACGGCGCGCACCGCGTCGGGCGCGGCCTCGTCCATGTCGATCCGGTGGGTGCGGGTCTCGAAATGCAGGTTGTCCGAAACCGTCAGCCCATAGGCCGAGATCACCCCGGCATAGGGCGGGACGATCACCGTCGACATGCCCAGATCTTCGGCCAGTTCCGCCGCGTGCAGCGGGCCGCCGCCGCCATAGGCCACCAGCACATAGTCGCGCGGGTCCTTGCCGCGCTGGGTGGAAAGCACGCGCAGCGCCCCGACGATATTGGCATTGGCCACCCGGATCGCCCCTTCGGCCAGCGCCTGCACGTCCATGCCCGACCCTGCCGCCGCAGCTTCGAGCGCCGCGAGCGCGGCCGCGGCATCGAGCGTGATCCCGTCCGAGAGCCGCGCCGCGGCGCGCACCGTGCCGCGCGCCACATGGGCGTCGGTCAGCGTGGCCCGGGTTCCGCCCCGGCCATAGCAGGCGGGCCCCGGATCGGCCCCGGCGCTTTCCGGCCCGACCCGCAGCAGCCCGCCGTCGTCGAAGCGGATCAGGCTGCCGCCGCCCGCGCCCACGGTCGAGATGTCGATCATCGGCGTCTGGATCGGCAGGTTGTCGATCCGGGTCTCCGGCGCCAGATCGGCGCGGCCGTCGGTCACCAGACAGACATCGGCGCTGGTGCCACCGATGTCGAGCGTCATCAGGTTGCGCCAGCCCGAGCGCCCGGCCTGGCGGATCGCCCCGGTCACCCCAGCCGCGGGCCCCGACAGCAGCGCGTTGATCGCGCTGCGCCGGATCCCCTCGGCGGGGGCGCGGCCGCCGTTCGACTGCATCATCTCGAACCGGCCCCGGAAACCGCGCTCCGCCAGCGCCCCGGCCAGCCGGGTCAGATAGGCCGAGATCACCGGCTGCACATAGGCCGACAGCGCCGTAGTCGAGGCGCGCTCGTATTCCCGGTATTCGCCGCTCACATCGGTCGAGATCGTCACCGGCAGGCCGGGATAGAGCCGCTCGACCAGCGCGCGCAGGGCCCGTTCGTGCGCCGGGTTGGCATAGGCGTTGAGCAGGCAGACCGCCAGCCCGTCGAACTCCCCCGAACCGAGCCGCGTGGCCAGCGCCGTCTCGGCCGCCGCCTCGTCGAGCGCGGTCTCCACCCCGCCCCTCGCGTCGATCCGCTCGGCAATCGGGATCACGTCGCCCCGGCGGATCACCGGCTCGGGCTTGACGTAGAACAGGTCGTAGAGCCGGGTGCGGTCCTGCCGCTGCAGATAGAGGATGTCCTCGAACCCCGCGGTCACGGCGAAGGCGATGCGGCCGCCCTTGCGCTCCAGCACCGCGTTGGTGGCGACGGTCGAGCCGTGGATGATCTCCCCGACCGCCGACAGGTCGATCCCGGCCGCCTCGATGGCGTCGATCACGCCCCGGTCGGGGGCCTCGCGCACGCTGGGAACCTTTCGGACGATGGTCCGTTCGCCATCCGCCGCGACGAGATCGGTAAACGTCCCGCCGACTTCCACTCCGATATGCAAGTCAGGACTCCTTCGGTTCCGGGGCCGGTGTCGTGGCGGCCAGTTCGGCTGCCGCAGCGATCACCGCCTGCTGATGGGGTTGCAGGCGCTGGTCGGGGAAGTTCGCGATATAGGCGAAGGGATCGTCGCAGCCTGCGTCCTCCCCGCTCAGCCCTTCGGCCACGGCGAGGCCGCAATAGGCGCCGTAGACAGGGCCGTAGCCGCCCTCCTGCAACACGACGAGGCGGCCGCCGCAGAGCTCCCCGGCCAGGCGCTTCATCCGGGCGGTCATCTCGCGGTAGGTTCCGGCATGGCAGAGCATCCGGCCCAGCGGGTCGAACATCGCCGAGTCGAAGCCGCAGGCGATCAGGATGAAATCGGGGCGGAACCGGCGCAGCGCGGGGGCCACCACCTCGTCGATGCAGGCGAGATAGGCGCCGTGCCCCGATCCCGCCGGGAGCGGGATGTTGATGTTCGTGCCCTCCGCCCCGGCCCCACCCCGGTCCTGCAGCCCGCCGCGCCCTTCGGGATAGAGCCCGTCCTGATGGATCGAGATGGTCAGGACCGCGGGGTCGTCCCAGAACACCGTCTCGGTCCCGTTGCCGTGATGCACGTCCCAGTCGAGGATCGCCACCCGCGCCATGCCGCGCCCGGCTCTCAACACCCGGGCGGCCACGGCGGCGTTGTTGAACACGCAAAAGCCCATGCCCCGGTCGGGTTCGGCATGATGCCCCGGCGGGCGCAGCAGCGCATAGGCGTTGTCCACGCGCCCGTCGGCCACCGCCAGCGCGGTGTCGATGGCCGTGCCCGCGGTCAGGCGGAGGATCCGCTCGCCCCCGTTCGGCACCCAAGCCCCCGACCCGCTGTCGCCGCCCCAGCCCGCGGAGAGCTCCGCCACCCTCTCCAGATGTCCGGGGGTGTGCACGCGCAGCAGCGCCGTGTCGTCGGCGGGCGCGGCCTCCGGCAGGACAGCGAGGCGGCGGATGAAACCCGACGCCTCGAGCATGTTGCGGATCCGGCCCTTGGATTCGGGGCTTTCCACATGGGTATAGGGCTGCATGAAGCTGCCGGGGCGGCGCAGGAACATGGCTCCCGGACCCTGGTCATACCAGAAGAAAAGTTCGTGGGTGGCGAATCCGGTGCGGCTCATCCGGATGCCTCCGCTCCGCTCCGGTGCGCCGATCTTCCGGACGGCACGGCGGTGCGAAGGTTCCGCGGCAGGCGGATACCCGCCGCGCACATGGTTCACCCGGGTCCTCATTCGCGACTCCCTTTCACCATTGTAGATACGCTAACGGAACCAAGGCAGATTTCCAGTAGAATCGTGATGCTTTGACAAAATGCACGCATAAAAATGAAAACCCTTGCTGAGAGTTTCATGATTCGATGCCCCCCGGCTCTGGATCAACCCGCCTCTCACTTGTCTGCCGGGCTATGTCTGGTCTGATCGAGCGGCCGGGTGTCATCATCCCCTGCCCGATATCCTCCCGAGCGCCGCGCAAGTCTACGCTCGGAGGGTTGCCGAGCTCACCGATACGCTGAACCAGCCCGAAACCCAGGCGGCATCGGCGGACCAACTTCGTGCCCTGATCGAGAGAATCGTGCTAACGCCGGGACCGGAGCGCGGGGAAACCTATGCTAGGCTTCACAGCGATCTTGCGACGATCCTGGAGTGGGTAGCCAGCCAAGACCAGAAGACCATCCCCAAAAACAAAACTCCCGGAGCGGGGCTCACGGGAGTGTTGGTATCGGTGGTTGCGGGGGCCTGCAACCACCTCAAATTGCAGCTCCTCTCGGCATATCGTTCCCTCTTGGAACGGTCGGCCTTAGCGAGGTCCAGCGGGCTGCTTCGTAGTGCAGCGTAGTATTGGCTATGTTCCCGTCATCCACCACAACATCATGATAACACATGCCTTCTTGCTCGCAACCCGCTTTTCCGCCACCCTAGGCGCCCAGATCGTCACGCCAACGGAGCGCAGCGCCAGTATCCTGCCCTGCGACCATCACGAAACCCGAGGTTCCCCATGACCGAGAGCGCGAAACACCTCCTGTCGCTGCAATTTTCTGAAGCCGACATCGCCATCATCGACAGGGCCGCCTCGTTATGTGGTCTCTCACGCGCGGATTTCCTGCGGGAAGCGGCGTTGCGAGCAGCTGAGCAACAGCCAAGCGACCAGCTACCCGTGCACATGAGTGCTGAAGGGTTTACCGACTTCACCGCGATTCTCGCCACCCCGGCAGAGCCTGTGCCGGAGATGGTCGAGTTGTCGCGGCGCCCTGCCCCGTGGGAAGTCATCCGCAGCCTCAAAGCTTGAGGTTGTATCCCTCTAGCCCCTGATCGTTGGCCAGCAATCCACCTCCGCCCGTCCGATCAGCACCCGCTGCATGTGAGGGGGGGTCCGGTTTGAGCACAATGCAGCGAGCGATGTTGCCTCCACATCTCAAATGAGATACATTTCTGATGATCGACGGAGAACAGCCATGCCCGTACAAACCTCGATGCTCCATGTCCGGGTGGACGACAAGGTCAAGACGCAGGCCGCCGAAGCGTTGGCCGGTGTCGGCCTGACCCTTTCGGATGCCGTGCGCATCCTCCTGACCAGAGTAGCCCGCGAGGGAGGCCTGCCCGCGGGACTGACGGCCGATCCCGACGCCTATGACGCCTGGTTCCGGACAAAGGTGCGGGAAGCACTGGAGGATGACATGGGCTCGTAGTGGCTGCAGCACTGCCTGCCCTTCTTATTCAATCTCACCATTCGCTCGCGCGACCGACACCGCGACCTCGCTCCATCACGGATGAGTTGCTAAGGCAGCGCTTGCGCCAGACTCGGCAACCAAGATCGGCAAAAGCTATCGGCAAAAGCTTGCCATAAAACCAACAATCACCATATAAATAAGCAGCATACTTCACAAACAGGACCGGCAAACCATGTTGGAAACTCCTGGCAGGATCGAACCCTGCTTTTTCGAGGAGCACATACCTGCCAGCTTGGCAGACCTGTCGGTTGAAATCCAGCGTGAGGCCACTCGGCTTGGGCAAGGGCTGCACCCGGATAGTGCGGCGGAACTGGCCGACCTTGTCCGGGTGATGAACTGCTACTACTCGAATCTGATCGAAGGCCACAACACCCGGCCGCGCGACATCGAACGGGCCCTCGCTGGTGCGGAACTCGAAGAAGAAACCCGCCCTCTCGCACTCGAGGCGCGCGCGCATGTCATCGTCCAGCGTGCCATCGACAAGATGCACCGGGACGGCACTCTGCCCCGCCCCACATCCGTCGAGTTCCTCACCTGGGTGCACAAGGCTTTCTATGACGAAATGCCCGATGAGTTTCGCGTCATCGAACACCCGGACGGAGCACAGGAACCAATCATTCCCGGCCGCATGCGACAAGAAGGGGACCGGGATGTCGCTGTCGGACGCCATCTACCCCCGTCCTCGGGCCGGGTTGCGGCTTTCATGGATCATTTTGACAAGCGGTTCCAGATCGCGGCACGTTCGGCGAGCGGGCGGATCATCGCGATCGCTTCGGCGCACCATCGGCTCAACTACATCCATCCGTTCCCCGACGGGAATGGTCGCGTCAGCCGCCTGATGTCGCACGCCATGGCGCTCACGGCCGGTATTGGCGGCCAGGGGCTGTGGTCTGTTTCCCGCGGGCTTGCCCGAGGACTGACGGACCGCGGCGAATACAAACGGATGATGGATCTTGCCGACAGCCCGCGACGCGGCGATCGCGACGGGCGAGGCAACCTCTCCGAAGCCGCGCTGAAGACATATTGCGACTGGTTCCTGGAGGTCACGCTCGACCAGATCACGTTTTCCGCGAAACTGTTCGACCTCGGGGGATTGGAGAAGCGTTACAGGCGTCTCGTGGAAGACACCATTGACGACAAGCGCGCACCGGAGTTGATTTCCGCTGTCCTGCGGCATGGCGCACTGGAACGCGGCGATGCACAAGTCGTGCTCAAGACCTCCGAGCGTACGGCCCGCAACACCCTCAGCAAACTCACCACCGCCGGGTATCTGGCTTCCGCTTCGCCAAAGACCCCGGTGAGATTGGCATTCCCTTTGGACTATCGTGAGCGGCTTTTTCCCAATCTGTTTGCCGACGGTGAACTGCCTGAATGATGGTCATCATGTTCGTCCCAACCCGCTGCTTTGCGGTTCGGTAAACAACCCATGGATCACAAGGTGCAGATCACCATCGGGAGATATCAGCGCGCGAGCAGTTTCCTGTCGGACCTTGCAAAACTGAAAGCGTTCCGTGGAGAATTTGCTGGACCGGCATTGCTGGAAAACCTGGAGGAACTGGGGCTGTTGCGTCCGCGTAGAGGAACCGGCCGACGAGCGCGTTCACTAGGTCGCGCCGGTCGCGAAGCCGACGGTCCCGGCGCACGGTAGCGTCGCTAAGCTCCCGAACGGCACGGCCGAGACGCTCGTCGACGCGAGTCGGGACGTGGAAGTCCCGCCACGACGCCGAGCTCCGGAGCGCGGCGGCCGTCAGGGATGCGAGCGCGGCGGGCAGGCCGCCGTCAAGCTCCGACCAAGGCCACAGCGTCTTCTTCCGGTAATCGAATCCGTTGCGGATCTCAAACCCGTTCTCGGTCGCGATCAGCAGGAGCGGCGCGACAGACTGGGACCACACCGCCCTGTGCACGGCGTCTGCATTCCCGGAGAGGGCGGTGGCAACATAGAGGACGGGGACGCGGCGGACCGATCCGGAACCGAGCGAGGACATGGGGCAGAACGCGCCGACGAGGCCCATCCGCTCGAACGCCGAGCGGACGGGCTGGGCTACCTGGATCGACCCCAACGCGTCGGCACTCTTCAGAAAGTCGGGGTCGCCATGCAGGCCCACCGCCTGGAGCAGCTGCTCCAGCCGGTCTGCGAACCCAGCCACCGTGGCGATGCTGGTGCCGGACGTCAAAGCTGCCTCCCCTTGGCCGGTTGCCCTAATGGGTGATACATCGTGGGCGCGATCGTATCAAGATTCATTGTTCACAATCAGTAACTTAGGGCCATTGCGCGATTTTGTTCAGGAAGTTCAGGGGTTTAACCCCGCCATGTTCGACCGAAGCGAACGAGCGCCGATGCCGTCTACCATATGCCTCGGATGGCCGTTGTCAGCGTGGAACATCCCGCGCTACGTGGAGCACTTGCATCCTTTTGCGGAACCAGTGCTTTGGGTCTCCACCTCCATGCTTGCGAATTGCGCGTGGAGATGGGTGACCAGTTATCAAGAATGTGACGTGTTTAAACTCCGGCGCGAGTCTTCTGAGGGCTCGTGCAGGGCCTGTATCACTGCCAGAGGAGCTGCCCAATCCAATCACAATGGTTGCTTCGACATTTTTTAGTTGCGTGCGAATCCGATTCAGATTGTCGGGTTTTTCTACCTCAAATAAAGTGGGTGTAGTTCGCCCTTTTCCATTAATTTTCCATTTCGGCTCGGGATGCGAGTTCATGAGGGTGTAGTCATCAAGTCGTTTGGAGTTGAAGTCATTCTTGTTCAGGCCAAATTTTTCAGGTGAAGTGGAAGAAAGTTTCCTCAACACCTCAAAGAGATGCTCGAGGTTTGCCCCAGATGCTCCCGCGAAAGGGCGTTTAGCCTCACACTCCTTCTTTCCAGGGCAGGCTCTCAGTAGCACCAATCGGGGATATCGGTCACCGAGGCGAAAATCGATTGTGCTATCTTGCATAAGTGTCTCCGTTTTTCATGTGTCCTGCCGCTGAGCGTTCCCCCACCGAAAACCAGAGTCCGATGTTCATTTACGCTTGTCAGCGCGAGTTAAGCAATCACCCGCAGCGCGGGGTCACGGGCGTGTGCGCGGTTGAGAAACAGGGTCTCATTGAGAAACTCATGCCGGGAACGACGATCGCTGTGTGCCGCATGAATGGCCGCTCCTCTGATTATGCTGCGGTAGCCAACTTGCACCGCCGTCAGTCCGCTCTCCGCCCAAGCTGACTGCCCAACCTCTGATGACGACGGGGTGAAGCGCATATCGATTTTGGCCACAGTACGCAGCAGCGGGCCGGGCCGCGATGTAGGTGACGAACTCTGGCGCGGCGTCTACTCGCAGTTGGCTGCGCGTTGCGCGTTCTGCAATTGCTGAAGCTTGGCTCTAAGCGCAGCTTCAATAATCGTTTCAATCTCTTCGAGGCGCAGACCGTGATCCAGCGCCAGTTCCCGGACGAGATCGGCGATGCGCGGGTCCTTAGGGCCATACATCGGCCAGTCATGAAGCGCCTGGATGTCAGGATGACCATTCGACATCGAATGCTCCTTTGTGTCGCGGCAGGGATCCGCAGGATATGCTATCCGACTTCAACGGCTCCACATCCTCCGGCATTTATTATGCTGTTTCCGTGACTTCCGGAGTTATGCCGGATTCTGGGTGACGCGGCCTGATCAAGCGGCGCGGTTTTCAGCATCGGCTTCTGCGAC
>Ga0172382_10013824_pt1 | contig 10352 bp, 5 predicted proteins | sample Leawel138RmetaG_FD_122245 | JGI IMG/M metagenome (GOLD analysis project Ga0172382, IMG submission 122245) | Leachate microbial communities from a municipal landfill in Southern Ontario, Canada - Leachate well 138R metaG | ecosystem: Engineered > Solid waste > Landfill > Unclassified | place...
GAATCGCGATGGACAGGGCGATACCACGGCATAACTTGACCAGAAATATTAACTTCTCCATAACTTGACTTAGCGTAATAACTGCTCAATGATTCCCATTGCGTATCTTCTGAATCACCAAAATAAGCTTTTCTTAAATCTTCGCGGGCACCTTCGGCTCCACGTAGCATACCTGAAGCTGGATAGTCAGAAAATTCGACGGGGACGACTAAAACGCGAGAGTCACCCGAACGTGGCATGTCGCTTTTATAATTACTTTTTCGGGCTTGTGCCAGAGTGACAGCCTCTTCTTTATCGTTAAAACGATAGTAGTTATCCTCAATGACTTGAGGTCCGCAACTAGCAAGGACAAAAACGGAGAAGATTGCGATTGCGGAAATTTTGTTAGGTTTCATAAGATTGACCCCCTTTATTCATTATTAGCGAAATATGATAAATGTCAGGGAAACATTAACATAGTTAAGTCTAATAAGTGTTGTTATTATAGCAAAGAAGACTTGGTTGTCAAACGAAATTGCATTTATTTTAAGAATTTTTTTTAAAAAGAAAAGGCGGTAAGAACCGCCTAAACTTTCTTGTTATTCGAGATCGTCGGGACGATCATGAACTTCTATGTATTGTTGTTTAACTTCCTTCATTTTCTCGCGGACCGAGAAATTCTCGACTAAAACTTCTTCTTCATCATCGGAAGCGAGTCCGCGTCCTGCTGGTATCAATTTACCTGTAATAACGTTTTCTTTAAGACCGTGGAGAATATCTGTCTTGGCCTTGATTGCCGCATCAGTTAGAACACGTGTCGTTTCTTGGAATGAAGCTGCTGAGAGGAAAGACTTCGTTTGAAGCGAAGCTTTGGTTATACCTAGAATGACTGGGCGGGCTACTGCCGGATGTCTTCCGGATAGAAGTGCTTCTTCATTCTTTTCAGTAAACTCGTCAAGTTCGACGAGTGTGCCGGGGAGCATGTTTGTATCTCCGCCTTCAATCACGGCGACCTTGCGCAACATCTGACGAATAATAACTTCAATATGCTTATCAGAAATGCCAATACCTTGAAGACGATAAACTTTTTGAATTTCCTTTAAAATGTAGCGTTCAACAGCAGCGACATCGCTGACTTCCAGAAGTTTCTTCGGCGAGATGGCACCTTCGGTAATTTTACCGCCATTTTTAATTTTATCGCCCTTTTTAACACGGAGGCGCGCTCCGTAGTTGGATAAGTATTCTCTTTCTTCGAGATCACTTTTAATAACAACGCGATAGCGACCACCTGTTTCTTCAATTTCGCTGACCATTCCGGTAATTTCCGATATCATAGATTCGCCTTTAGGAACACGAGCTTCGACAAGTTCTTGAACGCGAGGCAAACCTTGCGTGATGTCACTACCAGCAACACCACCGGTATGGAATGTTCTCATTGTCAATTGGGTACCTGGTTCGCCGATTGATTGAGCGGCCATAATACCGACGGCTTCACCAATACTAACTTCTTTTCCTGTCGCCAAATTGCGACCATAACAATGACGGCAAACACCATCGCGCGTTTGGCAGCCAAATAGCGAACGAATTTCGACTTGTTTAATACCGGCATCGACAATACTGCGAGCAGTCTCTTCATTAATCATCGAATTTTCAGCAATGAGAACTTCACCAGTTTTAGGATCGACCACATCGTGAACTGTATAACGGCCGACAAGGCGATCATATAGTGGAACGATAATGGTGTCGCGACTAGAATCAATAATCTCTGAGACGACATGTCCATGATCAGTGTGACAATCTTCTTCGCGGACGATGACATCTTGGCTAACGTCGACAAGACGACGAGTCAAATAACCAGAATCGGCCGTTTTAAGTGCTGTATCGGCACCGCCCTTACGAGCACCGTGTGTCGCAATAAAGAACTCAGAAACGGTTAGACCTTCACGGAAACATGATTTAATCGGAAGTTCGATGGTGTCACCCTTTGGGTTTGACATCAAACCGCGCATACCTGCTAACTGAGTAAAGTTAGAAATATTACCGCGAGCACCACTGTCCGACATCATAAAGATTGGATTGCGGGAATCTTTTTCGAATTGTTTTGATAAGTCTCTTTGAACCGAATCGCGAACTTCAGTCCACACATCAACGACGTGATTATGTCTTTCATTGTCAGTTAACAAACCCCGATTAAACATCTCGGTGATTTCTTCGACACGAGCATCTCCGTCTTTAAGGAGTTGTTCTTTATCGCTAACGATATTAATGTCGCTGATGGAAATAGTAACACCAGCTATGGTTGCATATTTGAAACCAATGTCCTTCATTTTATCGAGAACAGCCGATGTTTTCGAGGTTCCGTAGCGGCTAAAAATCTCGTTAATAATATTTCCTAAATGCTTTTTAGTAAATGGTGGCACTAATGGTTGTTTATGAATGTATTCAACAATATCTGTTCCTTTAGGAACAAAGAAGCGTTGCAAATCACCTTTTAAGTTCCCGGCGCTGGCGTCATTTAGGTATGGGAAGTCAGCTGGGAAAATGAGGTTAAAAATGATTTTTCCAACCGTAGTAATAAGGTAAGAATTATTCATTTCTTTGGTGAATCCTGTTTTTACAAGAGCGCTAGCGCGAATAGCAACACGACTATGTAAATGAACTTGATGTGTTTCGTATGCGAGCACAGCTTCATCAATGCTTCTAAATACTTTGCCTTCGGCATTAGCATATGTCGCAAAGCGTTCATATTCCTCAATATCGCCTTTATCAAGACGCCGTTTACTGCGAGCAGCGAGTTGTTCTTTTGTTTCTTCAAGCGTCAAGTAATAGTTACCAAGAACCATATCTTGCGAAGGAGTAACGATTGGACGGCCATCTTTTGGACCAAGAATATTATTGCTGGCGAGCATGAGTTCGAGGGCCTCGTGTTGAGCGGATTTGCTTAACGGAACGTGGACGGCCATTTGGTCGCCATCAAAGTCAGCATTAAATCCCGTACAAACAAGAGGGTGAAGACGAATGGCCCGACCATCAACTAGTTTAGGTTGGAAAGCTTGAATACCAAGGCGGTGCAGCGTCGGAGCGCGGTTTAATAAAACAGGGTGATCGCTAATAATCCGTTCAATAATATCGAAGACGACCGCATCGTAACGATCGATAATTTTATCAGCCTGACGATGGGCATTAACATAATTTTCTTTAATAAGAATGGAAGCGATAAACGGACGTAAAAGTTGGATGGCCATCTCTCTCGGAAGTCCACATTGATACATTTTTAAATCTGGTCCAACAGCGATAACTGAGCGACCGGAATAGTCAACGCGTTTACCGAGTAAGTTTTGACGGAAACGTCCTTGCTTGCCCTTTAATGAACTTGATAGTGATTTGAGCGGACGTCCGCCAGAACCGACGACAGGTTTATTTCTTCTGCCGTTATCAATTAAAGCATCCACCGCTTCTTGAAGCATACGTTTTTCGTTCATCAAGATAACGTAAGGAGCGTTCATATCAATAAGTTTTTTTAGGCGTGTATTACGAGTAATAACACGACGATATAAATCATTTAAATCGGAAGCGGCAAAACGGCCACCATCCAATTGCAGCATCGGACGAAGATCCGGAGGAATAACCGGTAAAACATCAAGTACCATCCATTCCGGACGATTGTCGGAATTACGGAAGGCTTCAATGACTTCAAGACGCTTAGATAATTTAATGCGGCTTTGTGCGCTACAATCTTTTAACTTGTTATTAATGTTCTTGAACTCTTCGTTGAGATTTACTTCTCTTAAAAGACGTTTAATCGCCGCAGCACCTTCGCCAAATTCAGCGTTTGTGTATTTAGAAATAAAATCAGAAACGGTGAAGAAATCAAACGTTTCCTGCGGGTTTTGCATTCTTTCAATCAAATCTTCGCTTTTTAAGTAATCAGCGCTTTCTTTGTCTAACATTGGCTGAAACTCGCGAATTGTGGCCACAAATTCTTGACGTGAAGTTCTCTCATCTAAGAATTGACGATAATACAATACATTGCTATTTCCAGGATTCAAGCAAACGTGAGCAACAAAATAATTGATTTCCTCAAGCTGTTTGGGGGGAATATCAAGAATGAGACCAATTCGGCTAGGAATACCTTTTAAATACCAAATGTGTGTACATGGTGAAGCTAGCTCAATATGGCCCATTCTTTCACGACGAACTTCTTTGGAAATAACTTCAACACCACACTTTTCACACGTGATACCTTGAAAGCGAATCTTTTTGTATTTACCGCAGTGACATTCGTAATCTTTGCTAGGACCAAAAATCTTTTCACAAAAAAGGCCTTGGGCTTCCGGTTTTTGACTCCGGTAGTTGATTGTTTCGGGTTTGAGAACTTCGCCATGCGACCATGAACGAATAATTTCAGGGGAGGCAAGGCCGACTTGCAGAGCGGCTAATCTATTAACATTAAACATTGTTTCTACCTCCTTAGCTTAATAACTCAGCCAATTCTTCGTTGTCGCTGGTAATATTGTCAGCAACACCTTCTCTTGTTAGAGAACGAATCGTGGAGTTAATCTTTCTTTCTTCGATTTGGGTTTCTTTAGCCAGAGCATCCATATCGATTTTGTTGCCCTCGGTGTTAAGTAATTTAACATCCATGCCCAGAGCTTGAAGTTCTTTAGTTAAAACTTTAAACGCTTCGGGGATTCCTGGGCGAGGAATCGGATATCCTTTAATGATAGCTTCGTAGGTCTTGCGACGGCCGACGCGATCATCGGATTTAATTGTTAATAATTCTTGAAGAGTATGAGCGGCTCCGTAAGCTTCGAGGGCCCACACTTCCATTTCGCCAAATCTTTGACCACCGTTTTGGGCTTTACCACCCAACGGCTGTTGTGTAACTAATGAATATGGTCCAGTTGCCCGAGCATGTAATTTATCATCGACCATATGGACGAGTTTAATCATATACATAACGCCGACGGAAATACGTTCGTCAAAGCGCTCACCAGTCCGTCCATCGTAGAGAATTGTCTTGCCATCGGGATCAATTTCAGCTTTTTCCATGAGAGCAAATATCTCTTCGTTGGTAATTCCGTCAAAAACAGGCGTAGCCAATTTCATACCGAGTTTCTTACAAGCTAGACCAAGGTGAATTTCCAAAATTTGACCAATATTCATGCGCGATGGGACGCCAAGTGGATTGAGCATGATGTCAACCGGGGTACCATCTGGAAGAAACGGCATATCTTCGACCGGGAGAATGCGTGAGATAACGCCTTTATTTCCGTGTCGACCCGACATTTTGTCACCTTCAGAAATTTTTCTTTTCTGAACGATATAAACGCGAACAACTTCGTTTACTCCAGGTGGCAATTCATCGCCGTTTTTACGAGAGAAGATTTTAACATCGAGAACGATACCGGCTCCACCGTGAGATACTCTAAGAGAAGAGTCTTTTCCTTCTTTGGTCTTCTCCGAGAAGATGGCCATGAGAAGCTTTTCTTCAGGAGTGGGTTCAGTTACACCTTTAGGTGTAATTTTACCAACAAGAATGTCGCCTTCTTTAACTTCGGCACCAGGAACGACAATTCCTCTTTCATCTAAGAAAGCCTTGGCTTCCTCGCTGACATTAGGAACGTCGCGTGTAATTTCTTCAGCGCCTAATTTTGTCTCTCGGCACTCGAGCTCATACTTTTCAATATGAATTGAAGTATAAGAATCATCTTTAACTAGCCGTTCCGACATAATAACGGCATCTTCATAGTTATAACCATTCCAGGTCATAAAGGCGATCGTAACATTTTGTCCGAGGGCCAAATCGCCATTTTCCATGGCTGGACCATCAGCAATAATGTCGCCTTTTTTAATTTCCTGACCAACTTTAACAACGGCAACTTGGTTAATACATGTGCCTTGGTTCGAACGGGCAAATTTTTGTAATTGATATGTTTTCGATTTCTTTTTGCTGTCTTTAACAACGACTTTGCGACTGTCGACATATGAGACGATACCATCGCCAATTGAAATGACCGCCAAACCAGAATCACGAGCAACAATATGTTCCATGCCAGTACCGACAAAAGGAGCACTTGGCTTTAATAAAGGTAGCGCTTGACGTTGCATGTTCGCGCCCATGAGAGCACGCGTTGTATCATCGTTTTCTAGAAAGGGGATACATGATGAGGCAATCGAAACAATTTGTTTGGGGCTAACGTCGATATAATCGACATCTTCGCGACGTGCCATGATATTTTTACCATCGTGACGAGCGACGACATATTCATCAAGAATAACTCCGTCATCATCGAGGCTAACATTAGCTTGAGCGATAATATGTGATCTTTCCATATCGGCTGATAAGTACTCAGACTCGTCAAGAATACGTTGTGTCTTCTTGTCGACACGGCGATATGGTGTTTCAATGAATCCGTATTTGTTAATTTTGGCATAGGTTGCCAAGTTATTGATTAGACCAATATTTTGGCCTTCAGGTGTTTCGATCGGACATATACGTCCATAGTGAGTATGGTGAACATCACGGACATCCATGCTCGCGCGGTCGCGCGTCAAGCCGCCAGGACCAAGAGCCGATAAGCGACGCTTATTTGCCAATTCAGCTAATGGGTTCGTCTGATCCATGAATTGTGATAGTTGCGAACTAGCAAAGAATTCACGAATGCTGGAAGTTAACGGACGAATATTAATTAAAGATTGAACACTGACGCTTTCCATTTCCGAGATCGACATCTTTTGTTGAACGGTTTTCGCCATTTTCGTTAAGCCGATACGGAATTGAGTTTGAATCAATTCGCCGACACAACGAATGCGACGATTACCAAGATGGTCAATATCATCAGTGTCACCGAACCCATCAATCACATTCATGAAATATGAGAAGGTGGCAACGATATCAGAAATAGTGACGCGTGGTAGTGTTTGGTTAAGATCGGTGCCAATAATATTTGCGGTAACATCTTTTTTATCACTGACATAAACTTTAACAACGTTAACGCGACCATTTTCATCAAGATCTTTATTGATCTTTAAATTCTTTTGGTGCGCGCCTTTTTCAAAAAATTCGATATCGCGAAGATGATCAACATCCTGCTTGGTTAGTCGATAATCTTTTTTGAATAGAACTTCGCCTTCGTGAGAAATGAGGTCTTGTGCAAGGATGCGACCTGCTAAACGGTTATAAATACCCAGTTTATTGCGATATTTAAAACGGCCAGCACGACCTAGGTCATATCGCTTTTGATCAAAAAACTTCTGAACAACGAATAATTTAACACCTTCATTCGTTATCGGTTCGCCAGGTTTCAATTTACGAAAGATTTCAACAAGAGCATCGCGAGATGTTTTGACATCCTTGTCTTTTTCAATTGTATTTACAAGCATTGGGCGATTACCAAAAAGTTTAAGTATCTCGTTGGTGTCTTCAAAACCAAGTGCCTTGAGCAAAACGGTTCCATTCATTTTACGTTGACGATCAATACGGACCCAAATCAAGTCTTTTTGATCGGCTTCAAATTCGAGCCATGTGCCACGAGTCGGAATTAAATCGGCGTTATAAGTATATTTACCGGTTTTTTCAAGGTTTTTACTTAAGTAAGCGCCAGGAGAACGGACAAGTTGCGAGACGATGACACGTTCGGCGCCATTGACGACAAAGGTGCCACTATCAGTCATTAAGGGTAAATCACCCATAAAGACTTCGGCTTCTTTAATCTCGCCTGTCTTTTGGAGTTCAAGACGCAGAGTGACACGCAATGCAGCGCTGTATGTCAAGTCGCGTTCTTTACATTCCAAATATGTATAATCAGGTTTTTCGAGCCGGCATTCCTTGTAGTGAATGCGAGCATCGTTTGTATAGTTTTCAATAGGGAAGACTTCTTTTAAAACTTCGTTAAGACCTTCTTCTTTAAACCAAGTGAAAGATTCAGTTTGAATTTCAGCTAGGTAAGGAAGAGATAATGATCCAGAAATTTTTGAATAATCAATTCGATCATTCGGAAGCGTTTTGTGTTTGTTTTCAATATTACTCATGTAATGGCTCCTTTTCTAATTATGTTTGCCTTGCAACGGTTAGTATCATACCAACTGATTGCCCCACGGAGGCAAACCGCCATCAATTTGCTAATTTCGTTTGAGTTGTCTTTGTGACTTGGCAAGGAAATTACAATTGAATCATTTAATCCTTCGTTTGTTTTGTCACTTCGAAGGCTGTGACTCGGATCGAATTCGGAAGCGCTTTTTGGATGCGGAAGCAAGATAATTAACAACCGCATCCACTATTTCGCGCATTTGAACAAGTGCAAAAAAGCCGAAAATCCGCCTAATGTAAGCGGATTATGTAATCAATGTTATTTGACTTCGACTTCAGCACCGGCAGCAACAAGAGCCTTTTTGTGCTCTTCAGCTTCGACAGGTGAGATGTGTTCTTTAATATTGACAGGAGCGCCATCGACGAGTTTCTTGGCATCCATTAGTCCTAAGCCAGTAATGGCTTGAACAGCCTTAATGACGGCAACTTTGGACATGCCGACAGCCTTGAGAACGAGATTGACATCGGTTGGTCCTTTTACTTCTGCTTCTTCTTCGACAGGTGCAGCAACAGCCATTGGAGCGGCAGCGGTAACACCGAATTCTTCTTCAACTGCTTTGACAAGTTCATTGAGTTCAAGAACAGTCATTTCTTTTAATGAGGCAATAATTTCCTCTTTGGTTAATTTAGCCATTTGATATTCCTCCTACTGTGATATTAATTGGCTTTGTCCGCAATGCCCTTGACGGCACATGCAAATTGGCGGACTGGTGCTTGAAGCACCGATAAGAACATAGAGATTAGACCTTCACGTCCCGGAATTGAAGCGAGGGCGGCAATTTGTTTTGCATCGACGACTCTTCCTTCAACGAGGCCACCCTTAATTACTAACTTTTCATTGCGCTTGGCAAATTTAGCTAATACTTTGGGTCCGGCGATGACATCGCTAGAAAAAGCGAATGCATTGGGACCGGTAAGGTGTTGAATTAAATCTTTGTGACCAAGACTTTCGGCTGCTCTTTCGATCATCGTGTTTTTATAAACGCCGATTTCAGTGCCTTCAGCGCGCAATGCACGGCGTAAGCTTGTGATATCTGCGACATTCATGCCACGATATTCAAAGATAACGAGCGTTGACGAATTGTTCATTTTGTCACTTAATTGTTTGACAACTGCTTCCTTGGCTTTTAAGACTTCGTTATTCATCTTGTTCTTCACCTCCTTTTTTAGTTTTTCGACTATGAGGCTCCAATATACTTTGAGTGATGGACCCTGATGGGTATTATTTTATCTACCTCGGCAACCTGATTAAGCCCCGTGGCCGTTGCTGTCTATGGTATATTGTGCTTCGTAACAATTATTTAGCGACCAGCGAACGTAATTTTAATCGATGGCCCCATGGTCGTATGAATGACCGCGTTTTTGATATAAGTACCTTTAACGCTTGATGGACGGACTTTGACAATCAACTCGCACAGAGCAGTGAGATTATCGATGATTTTGGCGGAATCGAAGCTAACGCGAGCGATTGAAACATGTATGTTTCCATCTTTATCAACGCGATATTCGACTTTGCCACGTTTGATTTCTTGAACAGCTTTCGAGATATCAACAGCAACTGTTCCTGTTTTCGGGTTAGGCATTAAACCTTTTGGTCCGAGAACACGTCCCATTTTGCCAAGTTCGCCCATCATGTCTGGTGTGGCGACAATGACATCAAAATCAAACCAATTTTCTTTTTGGATTTTTTCGAGCATTTCTTTGCCCCCGGCGAAATCCGCACCGGCCGCTTTCGCGTCTTCGACTTTACTGGTCACAGCAAGAATTCTTTTTGTCTTACCGTTTCCGTGAGGCAGATTAATCGTACCTCTGATTTGTTGATCCGCTTGTTTGGGATTGACATTAAGCCGGAAAGAAGCATCGATGGTAGCGTCAAACTTCACAGTTGAAGTCTTTTTAACAAGTTCAGCAGCTTCTTCGATGGTGTAGAGTTTGTTGGCATCGACAAGTTCTGCAACGGCCTTGTACTTTTTACCTACTTTCATTTATTTTCCTCCTAGGTGGTCCAGACGGGTATTAAACCCTCCCACTAATCCTCGTCGATCGTAATGCCCATATTACGAGCGGAGCCCTCTATGACTTTGAGAGCTGCTTCGATATCATTGCAATTGAGATCAGGCATTTTGTATTCGGCGATTTCCCGCAATTTGGCTTTACTAATGTGTCCAACCTTAGTAGTTTTCTGGTTTGCGGAACCTTTGGCGATGCCGGCGGCCTTCTTTAGAAGTTCGGCGACAGGCGCTGTTTTGATGACGAAATCATGCGATTTGTCTTCATAGGC
>Ga0172382_10013828_pt1 | contig 10349 bp, 16 predicted proteins | sample Leawel138RmetaG_FD_122245 | JGI IMG/M metagenome (GOLD analysis project Ga0172382, IMG submission 122245) | Leachate microbial communities from a municipal landfill in Southern Ontario, Canada - Leachate well 138R metaG | ecosystem: Engineered > Solid waste > Landfill > Unclassified | place...
AAGTTTTAATTCTTTTTGAACTTCATCATCATCGTACTTTCTTCCTATAAATCTTTTAACTGCGTAAATTGTATTTTTAGGATTAGTAATTGCTTGTCTTTCTGCTAAAATACCAACGACTCTTTCTCCACTTTTTGTTAATGCTACAATAGAAGGAGTTAAAATAGATCCTTCTCTATTCTCAAGAGCTTTTGGCTCTCCATCTATAATAGATGCAAATTTTGTAATAGCTGTTCCTAAATCAATACCTAATATTTTTGACATATGATTTTAATAATAGATTATTAATATTTAAGAATTATATTTTTCTTAAAAATTAATAAAATATTAACTTACTTTATTATCTTTACTTTGGCTGGTCTTAAAACTTTGCCGTTTATTCTATATCCTTTTTGTATTATTTCTATAATTTCTCCTGATTTTCCAGAACCTTCCGCTTCTTCTACAACTTCATGAAATTCTGGATTAAAATCTGTTTCGATAATTTCTTCAAGTCCTTCATTTTTTAAAAAATCTTCAAATTGTTTTTTTATCATTAAAAGTCCTTTAATGTTTGCATTGTTCGCTAAATCTTTTTCTATGGATTTCTCTGCAAGACACATGTTATCTAAAATCGGAATTAACTTTTCAAACATGGTTTCTTTTAAAGATATTACTATTTCTTGAGTCCTTTCGCATTCTTTATTTTTATAATTAATATAATTTGCAAGATCTCTTTTCCATGAATTTAAATACTCATCCCTTTCTTTTGTTAATACTTCTATCTCCTCTTCAAGATCTTTATTTTTTTTATTTTCTTCTTTTTTCATATTTTTTCATCAATTATTTTTGACAAAGAATTGATCAATTTAATGTTTTTATAATAATTCATTCTTTTTGGACCTATTAACGAAAGCCTAAACCTTTCTTTATTGTTTAAAATATTCTCTAAACAAATCATGCTAAAATCATGTCCCCCCTCAAATGGGTTTTCATCTCCAATGAAAACTTTTGTCCTAAATTTTAAATCCAATCTTTCCTGTTCTTTTAAAAATTCATCTAAAAAAGATAAAAAATTAATGATGAAATCTTTGTTTGCAAACTCTGGCTCCTTAATGATATCGCCAAACCCTGCTTGCCAAGAAATATTTCTTTGAGGAAAAGACAATATTATATAACCAGATGATATATTTGCTAAAAAATCTGTTAGTTCTTTAGCTATTTCAAATTCTGTTGTGCTATTTTTAAAAATATTATTTAAATCTTCCAATTCATTTCCTGCGTCTAAATCCTCAAAAAGTTTGTCTACAAATATCCTATAAGCTCTATCTGTGGGAATTCTACCTGAAGATACGTATGGCTTTTCAAGAAAGCCAAGATGTGTAAGATTTTTCATCTCTATTCTCATTGTGGCAGAACAAAGCCCAAAATTATATTTATGCGCCAAAATATGCGAACTAACTGGTTCGGCTGAGTCTATATACTCTTTGATAATTACATTTAGTATTTTCTTCTGCCTATCTGTAATCATAACTTGAGTATATCATAATTATTTTAGCAGTCAATACTTTTGTCTGCTAATAATAGAAATTATTTTAAAAAATCTTTTTCAAATAAAAATATTCTACTCCAAGGTAAAATTTCTTTTGCCCTAAAGGTATTTTCTCCTATTTTATTTCCTAATATCTTCACCCCCTCTTCGGTATAAGGAGTTATATGGGCTTCTGTTATATCAATTAACCAAAACTTTCCCTCAAAGTCAATCAGTTCTAGATTGTTCTCGTTTTTTTTCACAACTTCGCCTGCTAAAAATCCTTTTTCTGGATTTATCCATATCACTTTTCTTTGATTAAATATCTTACTTTGGTCTAAATTAATTGCATCGATTACATTTCCAAGTCCAAAAGAACAAAAAACAAATACTAAAAAAAATATTATTAGGATGTTTAAAGTTATTACACGTTTTTGAGAAAATCTATACCCTTTTTCCGTATGTTTAAAATTAAAATAACTTAACAATAAAAAGGCAACTGTAAATATAAACCAAATATGTGGAAAGGAGGCCACCCAATAATTCCAAAAACTACCTGCTATAATTTTAGAATATTCCCAATCATTATTAATTATGAGGTATAAAAGGAGTGCGCAAGCAAATGAAGAAAATATTAAAAATAAAATAGTTAGAGACCATATTAAATAGTTTTTAACTAAAAATTTCCATTTAGCCTTCGGCTTTAAATCTTTTATTTTATCTAATATTTGTTTATCTAAATTTTTCATAATTTTCGATTTTTTGCTTCAATTCTTTTTTACCCCTATTAATATATGTAGCAACGGTCCCCATTGGAATCTTAAGAATATCAGATATCTCCTTATAATCTTTTTCTTCTAAAAATTTAAGAACTAAAACTTCTTTATATTTATCACTAATCTCGTTTAAAACTTTTTTAATATAGTCGATATCAACCTTATTGTTAATTTCTTTTTCTAAGTCTAGTCCAGACTTTATTCTTGACATAAAATCATCTTCTGGATCAATTCTTGCAATTTGGGGTCTTCTTTTAAACTTTCTAAAATTATTAATAACTTCATTTCTTGTTATTCTATAAATCCAAGAAGAAAATTTAAGACTAGAATTAAAACTGTTTAAATTAACATAAACCTTCACAAAAACATCTTGGAGTATGTCTTCTTTTTCTTGTTCGTTGAAATTTGAAATTCTTGAAATATATCTATAAAGTTTTTCTTGATATCTTTCAACTAAGATAGTAAAATATTTCTGATCACCCAAAACCAACTTTGTCACTTCTTCGTCAGATTTATTTTCAAATTCTCTAAAAGTCATGATAATAAATTGATCAATTTAATCACTAATAAATAAAAGTATTGAATTTTGTTTTACTTTTTCAAGAGCTTTTTGCCATTTTTCGATCAAACTATCTGGATAATTTTGGGAAAAAGCAATATAAAATTGATCTATTGAAATATTAATTTTTTTCTGAATCATGTCAAGAGAAATAATTTCAGCATCTGCTAATTCATTTATCGCAATATTTGAAGTTAAATAAAGCTCGGTTTCATTGTTTAATAATTTTTTTAATGCCTCTATTTCTGTGTCGCATTCCTCAATATTATCAAATCCTAAATTCTTTAAATTTTGCGTATATGCATAATCCTTAACAGCGCTTATTTTATACTTTTTTGCCTTATCTAATGATTCTATTTTTATATCATTTGGGGCTTTTGCGTATAAATTAACCTTTAACGTTCCTATTGGGCCAACCCATTTGAATTCATCTTTTCTTTCTTTGTTTTTTATTGTTGAAAAAAGGACTATATTATCCTCATTTAAAGCTAAATTATATGCTGTGTCCCAATCAATTAATTCTATTTCTTTTGAAATATTTAATTCGTTGAGAATATCTTTGACAATTCGCACTGCGTATCCATCAATTTCCCCATCTTTATTTACATACTGAAGAGGCTTGTATTCTTCTGTAAGTATTCTTAAATTATTTTGTTTGTTAATATATACAAAAAATATACTTAATAAAAGAATAAATACCAAGATGAGAAATTGTTTTTTCATATTATTTTAAGAAAAGTTATTTTTCCAATAATTCAATTGCATTTCTTTCATCTTATTAAATCTTTCCTCTGTCATGTTGTTTATTTTAATCTGAAGTTTTTTGATTTGTTTTTCGTGTCCATCTTTCCAAACATCATAATTTAAATTTTCGTAATATTGAACTCTTTTTTCGTTTAAATTTATTTCACGAGCCCCTACTTCAAATACATTTGTAACTGCTGCTAAAGTAAATATTGCGAGGATTATTAATATGTCTTTTTTCTTCATAATTTTTATTATTTATTAATAATGCAAAAAATTACTACAAAAAGATATTTTTATTTCTTTCAATCAATCTTACACTTTAATTTTAACAAAAATATGGTAATTTTACAAATCTTTAAAAATAAATACATCTTCTATATTACAGTTAAAAACCTTTGCAACATCATGAGCAAGTTTTAAGGAAGGCATATATTTACCTTTTTCTAAAAAAAGAATAGTTTCTCTTCTGACACCAACTTTTTTTGCAAGATCTTCTTGTGTTAAATCATACTTGGCTCTTAGTTCTTTAATTCTTGTTTTCATATTTTTTTATTATAATAAATACGAGCAATAAAAAATATTAAAAGCATTCCAAAAAACATGCTTGATAGTAGCACATTATATTCAATTGAGATATCAAAGAAATAATTTAATTGCCATAAAATAACTATTGCTAAAAAAATAATATAGAAAGTTAAAAACCCGGCATAAGCTGTTATTTTATCTGTTCTTTCATCTCTTTTAGGTTCTTTTTCAAATCTTTTTTCATTAAAACCTAGGACGAAGAAAAATACAGCCAAGGCAGTTAGCGCAGAATATATAAAGCTATGTAGGGTGAATAATGATTGAAGTGAAATATTTAAAATAAATATTAAAAAACCAATAAACAATTTTGTTTTATAATCAGGTTTAAACATAATTTTTAAATGTTAATTATCTATAACTTAATGTTATATATTTTTAACATTTTTGTCAAATTAATCTCTAAAATATATACCCATTAATTCACCTTTATCAAGAATATGATCCTCCATTGCTTTTTCTATATCTTCCCTACCAGAACCGCTTGTCTGCAAACTAAAAATCGTGTCTAGCGCATAGACTTTAAAAAAATAACGATGAGTTTCTCCTTTAGGAGGACATGGTCCTTCATATCCAATTTTTCCAGATGTATTAGCTCCTAAAACACCATTAAGAGGTAAACTATCTTCTCTTATTTCTTTTACATTTGGATCTATATTAAAAACAATCCAGTGAGTCCAAACTCTTTTTGGGGCATCTGGATCGTCAACAATTAAAACTAAGCTTTTAGCTTCTTCTGGCACGTCCGCGATATGAAGACCTGGATTAATATTTTTTCCATCACAGGTATACTTTTGAGGTATTAATTCATTATTTGAAAATGCAAGACTTTTAATAATTATCATACTTAAATTATAGCATTATTTTGATTAATTAAAAATATTTTACAAAGGTAAAATTTTTGGGTAATATAAGATTATGAATGATGAATTACAAATCTGGCCAAAATATTATAGCAATCAATTAATTGTTAATAAAAATATAAATTCGAGTATTGCCATTGTTACAGGATGGACAAAAAAGGAAGATGTTTTTAAAGAATTATCAGAAAAATCTAAAGAAAAAATATCGGTAATTGGCCAGTTATATTCTAAAGAAGGAATTAATTTTATCATTAGGAATTTGTTTTTGAATCCCAATATTAATTTTTTAATTATTACTGGAAAAGATTTGTCTCAAAGCTTGAAAGAATTCAAAAGTTTTTTAAATAAAGAAAAAAAGAGTTTTATTCACGAAGAAATTCCTGAAGATAAAATCAAGGAATTCATAGAATATTTTAGTAAGCATTCTCTTTTTCTAGAACCGCAAGAAATTGATCTTGCTATTAAAAATTTAAATCAATTAGATCTTCCTAAAAAATGGACTAATGAACCTCTCAATTTTGAAGATCACTTAGCAAAAAGCGTAAATACCTTCCCATCTGAAAAAGTTGGTTTTAGAATTGAAGGTAAAAGAGTTCCGGAGGTATGGCTTAAGGTTTTAGATAGAATTTTAAAATTTGGATTTGAAAAAATGAGCGCTTATGGGGAAAAACAAAGAGAATTAATTGATATTATAACTGTTATTAATAATGACGATCCTGACAACCCATCGCTTCCTTCATATTTATACTTTAATAAAAATGATTTAATAAATTATTATCCTCAGATGATGACAGATTGTGTTTTTGAAGGAGTGGAATATACATACGGAAGCAGACTTAGAAATCATAATGGAATAAATCAAATTAAAGGTATTATTGAGGAATTAAAAAAAGAAAATTATTCTCGAAGAGCAATAGCTTTTACTTGGAATGTAGAAAAAGATTGTAAAAATGTAAAGTCGCCTTGTTTTGATTTAGTACAAGCTCTTGTTCAGGACAACATCCTTTATGTAACTGCTTATTTCCGTTCTAATGACATGTATAGAGCATGGCCTCAAAATACTTACGGACTTTTAAAAATTCAAAAGGAAATAGCAGAAGTATTGAACCTTAAAATTGGTAAACTAGTTATTGTATCTTGCTCTGCTCACATATATGAACGAGATTTTCTCGAAGCTCAAAGAATGGTTGAAAGACATAAGCCAAAACTAGAATGTGAAATTGACCCAAGAGGAAATTTTGTAATTGAAATTGATAATGAAATATGTGTCAAACATATTGATGCTAATGGAAATTTTCTTCAAGGGTTTAGAGGTAAAAATGCCCAAGAAATTAGAGATCAAATTAGTACATTTATAACAGATGCTGCACATGCAATTTATTTAGGCACCGAACTTCATAAAGCTGAGTTAGCTTTAAGGAATGGTCTAAAATATATTCAAGACCAAGACTAGGGATATTTTAAAGCATTTTTAATTATTTCTCTCATTAGTTCAAAATCATTATTTTTGCCATAGCTTTTTAAAAAATGTAACGGATTCATAAATTTTCTATCTAAAGATTCTTCATTCTTATTGAATTCATATATTTTTCCAACTTTTGCTGATAAAATTAACATATACGTTGGCACTTTATAGTAATATGACCTAATAATGGTTGAAACTTTACAATCTTTAATTTCAACATAAGCTTCTTCTAAAACCTCTCTTTTTGCCGTTTCAAAAATATTCCTATCTCCATCCTCTACATGTCCTCCAGGGATATCCCATCCTCGTTTCAATAACTTTACCGCTAAAATTTCTTTAAAATTATTAAAAATAATAACAGAAACACTTGTTATTTTCTTATTTTTAATTTCTTTAGTTTTAAGTATTTTGAAAAGCATTTTATGTTTTAATAATATAATATTTAAACTCGGATAATTATACAGATTATGCATACCAAGTAACCGTTGCTATCGTTATTTCTGTCGCACATAGAGCAAAAAATTCCTATAAAATTATACTTACTTAATAACTCTATCGTAAAGGAAAACGTGAAAAATAAATTTTAATTATTAGCTTTTTTAAAGGTGCTATAAAACTTTTTCAATATTAAAATCAAATTCCTTTTTGGATTTAAATTTGGTTTTTTGCAATTTTTATGATAAATCCATAAATCCGATTCAATATTATCTAGTCGCAAGTATTCAAAAACACTTATATAAATATCCAAAGTTAAAATTAGTTCAGGCAGTAATCTAAGTGAATCTTTAATTGATCTATTAACTATCCAAAGTAAGTTGTTCTCTCTACTAAGGTATTCTTGTCTATTCTCCGCAGATAAATGGGCGAAACTAGAAAGTTTTCCATAAAGACGACCTACGACTTCTTCTGCTGGTGGATAAACCTTCTTCAATGAACCTATACATTCTTGGGGTTGCTTTTTTTCTATATCTTTAATATCCGTCATTTTATATATAGATGTTGCCCATGCAACTTGCTCAATAATATGACGCGCCAAAATCATGGATTCAACATAATATCCCCGACCAGTTAAGCAAAATATACTCCAAAAAGCACCTTGACATCTAGTTAACGCAGCATCAGCTGCAACTAAACCAAGAGATGATTCGCAATTAGATTTATAACTGCTCCATTTTAGGGCAAATCTCGATAATTCGTTTTTTAAATCGGTAATAATTTTTACTAATTGTTCTCTTTGAACATCTATGTCATCGTTAAAATTCCAACAACCATAGCGTCTTAGCACATAATCAATTGATTCAATCCCCATACTTATCGCCTTAGAGGCTGCCATAAGATTTCTTTTTGTCTTTAGGGATGCATAAGGAGATAGTGCAAATAATGGACCTCTAATATCTAACGTTGTTCCGTAAATTTTGTAATTACCTATATCAAAATTCCAATAAACATCTTGGTCTCCTTTTTCATCTAGAGGGTATTTTTTCATTTCAAACTTTTTTTCTTTAGGACAATAAATAGTAAATTTTAACTCAGAAAATAAATTATATTTTGCCTTCAATCGTTCGACATTTAAGCCTTTTTTTGTGTGCAATATTAATATCCCAAGGAAATTCAAAGGGAGGAAGAACGTTACGAACTCTGCCACTCCAAGGCATACCAAATTTTTCTTTCAACTCCTTGTACTTTTTAGATATAATCTTATTGGTAAAAAAGGGAAATCCAATCTGTCTAAGATATGCTAAGCAAAAAAAATTAAACCGATCTTCTTTGCTAATAAGTTTGTTAATTATTAAAATGGTATCTGCTTGCGAATTAGTTAAAAAAAATCTTTTTCCTTTCCATAGATATTCTCCACCATAAGATGGATGACATCTTTCTTCATCAGTAATAATTTTTATATTGATTTTCTTTAAATCCTTCGTCAGACTTTTTGTCATATATTACTCTTTTAATACCTTTAAAAAATATACTTTCTTTCTCTCCGCTTAGCTTGGCGTTTTTGCAATAAAAATTATTTTAACGGAATATTTTCTATATTAATTTCATTATCAAATGAATTTTTACCTTTACCTCCCAAAGAAAAATTGATAGAAATAGCGATATTTAATATGTCCTCTCTATCTAAAAATATTATGCGCCTTCTAACCTCCATGTCTAATTTTTCTGTAAAAAAATTTTTGGCTTGTTTTGTGATACCTCCCGCTGAAACAATGAATAATATGATCTAATAAATGTTTTCTGTTTGTTTCAGGATCCCAGATAGGACTATCTAACATCATTGTAATTTGATTTAAAATTTCACTAATATTCCCGCTACTTTTCCCCGAAAAACCTATCTTATCTCCTTTAATCTGTATTCCAAAATAAATATAATGCGTTGTTGGTAATTGGTATTTCATCCAAAGATCTTTACCATATTCTAAAAGTTTATCTTTATGTCCAGAAAAGCTGATTCTTGAAAATCCAAGTTGTTTAAAAATAGGAATTAAAACTTTTTCTATTATATCATCCTCACTCGTATTAAATAGGTATTTTTCAAGCTTCTTCTTCTCTTCTACTTCTTCTTTTGTAAGAATTCTTTTATTTAAAACCATTCTGGTAGAAGTTGTTTGATTTTGAATATTCCTCAAATGTATTTTCTTGCCTCCGTCCTTGTAGACTTCTAAGCCCTCCCTCTCAAAACTTCTATTAATATCCTTTAAAGCAAACTTATCCTCTCGGGGTAAAATTTTAGGTAAAAGTTTACAATCCTTTTTTAAAATAGCAACATGATTCATGATAATTTAATTTTGTAATTTCTATCTCTTTGCCTTGCGTTATTATAACATATAAAATAATTATCGACACAAGTTCCAATATTTATTCACTAATTTTTTGCATTATTTAATCTAACAATTTAAAAATATCTGTATTTTTAAAATTAAAAGATGTCAATCCTTTTTTCCATCCCAAACCATAAAATACTGCCAATATCATTTTACCTATATCTCCATGGGTTACTATAAGGACATTTTTATTAGAACAATTTGATATTATTTTTTTTAAAACAAACCTCGCCCTCTTATAAAGCAATAAAAAGCTTTCCACACCTTCAGCCTCGATAAAGTAATCTACATCTCTCGTTTTAATTATTTTGTTTGCATATTTAACAATATCACAAATTGGTTTCCCTGTTAAAATCCCAAAGTCACGTTCAATTAAATCCTTCTCTAGAATGATATTTTTTATTTTTAATATATCACTAATAATTAAAGCTGTTTCGTGCGCACGTTTTAATGGGGAGCTATAAATAATCTGAATGTTTTCCTTTCTTAAAGCATAGGCTTTTTGACGAGCCTGCCATCTCCCTAGATTTGTTAACTTCGTATCTCTATGTCCATTCAGTATCTTATGTTTATTATCATAATCTTGCGAATGTCTCGTTAAAAAAATTGCCATATAATTGATATTTATTATCTTAATAGTATTTTCTGGTCAAGAAATGAGCCCGAAATGAAAGTTGTAAATGAGAGCAATTCTTGAAGTATGTGTTATAATTCTTCTTTTGCTTTTTGCATTTCTTCAGCGAACTCATTTATCACTTTTTGCATAAGCGATCTTATCTTATTAATTATGTGTTTATCATTCATTTATATTAACATACAACAATGATGTTCCGATTTACATGTTTTTACAAGAGGAGTTTCATTAATTTGAGAACTTCTCTTGTATTAGGAAACGATTTTCATTTGAGGCTCATATTGTATTGTACAAGACTTTAATTGTCGAAGCAACATAACGCATTGAATCACCGAAAATGACACCAAAAGACAATTAATGTAGTATGTATTTTAATTAATAATAATTA
>Ga0172382_10013829_pt1 | contig 10349 bp, 8 predicted proteins | sample Leawel138RmetaG_FD_122245 | JGI IMG/M metagenome (GOLD analysis project Ga0172382, IMG submission 122245) | Leachate microbial communities from a municipal landfill in Southern Ontario, Canada - Leachate well 138R metaG | ecosystem: Engineered > Solid waste > Landfill > Unclassified | place...
GATCGCTGTAAAGAGAGAGAGATGGTTTGGACTGCTTTTCTCTGCTGAGTGGCCACAGGCGCGTGCCCGCCCCTCCAGCCATAATCAGGGCATAGTTCATTTGAATCCTCCGGATGTTGTAGTAGTCTGTCTAAGCGTCTGCAATTATACCTGTGTTCAAAGCTCGCAGGAGCCATGACCGGATTCTCAGGATTTGCAGCATTTGCAGTAATTGCACTGTTTTTTGATAGTGCAAGAGGTCGTTTTGGCTGCAAATACTCTCTTTCTATTGTAAATGTGCCGGTTTGCAATTCCAATCAATCGGATATATAATAGCACATATGTTCTATTAATGCAAGCCTGGTGGCAGGGGATGGCTGCCGGGCTGCCCTGATGTCGGGTGGGTTGCCGCGGTTTTTGGGATGCAACACCTCGGTGGGCAATAGGCCGTAATGATGGCTTAAAAACTGACGGGATAATCATAGAAAGGATACACTCTGGATAATAATGATTTCAAAAAGGTGACCAGCGCCGCAGAGCTGGTGAGGTGGCGATGGCGAGCGCACGGGTGGCTGTTGTGGCAGATGGTCCCTCAGGGTGGGGTCACGCTTTTGGCTGGGGAGACGGCTTCGGGCAAGTCGTTGCTGGGGCTGGACCTGGCGCTGGGCATGGCAGCAGGTCGGGGGAGAGCATGGGATATGGAGATAGGGGGAGAAATGAAACCGGGGGCATACGCAGTGTCTAAGGGGGCAGAAGGGGCGGAAGGGGCGAAGGTTGCATACGAGGCTCGCGTCCGCTATTTTTGCGCCGATGCCGACCCCAACCTGATGGCTGAGCGGATGCTTAGGCTATGCCGCGGCTATCCCAACGGCAAAAAGGGCATGGGCATCGAGGTCCCCCGCCAGCTCGACCTCGATTTCAGCCCCCATCAATTCAGCGACCCCCAAAGTTTCAGCTGGCTGCAAAAGGAAGTCATCCGCAAGGGCTACCATCTGCTCATCTTCGACGGTCTCTCGCAATACCTGCCCGGGATGGCGGACGGCTCAGCCAAAACCGTGGGCGCTTTCTTACAGGGTCTGCGCCAACTTGCCAGCCAAACCGGCGTCACCATCCTGCTGATCCACCAATTCAACAAGCGCCAGGCTGCCCGGATCGACAAATGGGGGCTGCCCACCTCCCAGGGGGAAGAGCGCGTGCGCGGCAGCAGCGAGCTGCTGGCCGGGGTCGACAGCGTTCTGCTCCTCAGCCGACCCGAAGCCATCAAGCTTGGGGGCATGGGCCGCGCTTTGCTCAAGGTGGTCAAAAACCGCCTGGGGCAAGCCGGAGCCCGCCTGCAGTTCACCATCGTGGATGGCGAACCCACTAACGCCGATGGCGTCGGGGTGCTTCGCAACAGCCTGCATCTGCTCTTTGAACGCCTGGCTCAGCAAGCCCAGCCCAAACCGCGCCGCCTGGTGGATGCCGCCCTGGACGAGATGATGCGCATCCTCATGGAGCAGGATCAGCGTAAATTCAACCGCGCTGAGCTCACCAAACTCCTGCGGGAACGCATGAATTTACCCTCAACCAGGTCGCTCACCGAAGCCTTCCGTATCCTCGGCAAGGAACCACGCGTCCGCGTTGAAAGAGACCAAACCGGTAAAAAGTGCTACGCCTGGGCCAATCCCGGCACCGGCGCGATGGAAAAAATTGTCTACGGCTTGCCGCCCGCCATGGCGCTCGATCTGGCCAGCTCTTACCTGCTCAGCAAAGGCCGCCTCAACCAGGTGGACCAACAATGGGAAAAGCTGCAAAAGAAAAACAAACCATCCGAACTGGAGCAGCGCCTGGCTGATTTTATGAAGGAGGTGGAGGATGAGGGGAAGGAGAAGAGTTGAGGTGGAAGATTAAGGATCCCCTAACCCCCTTTTTAGAGGGGGAATTGAAGGGGGTGGACTGCTTGCCTGTCCTGTATGCTTGCATACATGGGCGCCCCGCTTGCGGGGGTGGGGAATTAAAGGGGGTGGACTGTTTACCTGCCCCGCGTGCGTAATTGCTGATCGTGCCGGCCTCCTGGCCGCGCACGATATATGACCGTCAGGTCTCCCAAAAAGTGAGATTTTTCGTCTGTCGGAGGAAGTATTTAGTCAATACCCTAAGAGTAGAAGTCCATTCAGTGGAAGTTTGAGCCGATTGCTGGCGTAAAGTGTTTCTAAGAAGAGCTTAGTTCTTTCATAATCCTTGTGGCCGCCATAATCATTCCTTATCGCTATCGCCAGATATCTGACATCGTGCATCATACAAGCTTCAAATATATCTCTAAGGAAATGATTGTTCGTGTAGCCTCTCCCAGCTTCTATCTCAACAATAAAACCAAAGTCTGGATAATATGCATCAACTTCAAAAGTTTTCTCAGGTTTACCCAAAGACCCAAAAAGGACCGGAACCTTAACTTTTTCAGCTGCCTTTTTCCCCCTCTCTACCTTAAAACCAATTTCAGCCAGATCATCTGCCACGATTTTTAGCACATCATCACTTTTCAAACCTACATGAGATTCCGATTCAATTTGATCATACAGATTTTCAAAAACGCTGACAACTTTGATTGCCAACTCGGTTGGTTTTTCAGAAAGTGGATAAAATATCCAATTTAACATATTTTCGCGCTTCCTTTCAAGAATGATAATTGAATCAATTTCGGTTAAAGTGGAGAAAAGAACACCAAACTGCCCAACATGCTTTCGGGATAAATTATCAAAGTTAACTATCACAAGAAACTAATGCTGATCTAATCAGGTCACATACATACATTTCGTCCTTTAATTCGTGTTCCCATATTCGAATAACGATCCAGCCCCTTTGTTCTAGATAAGCATTTACCTTTTTGTCTCTATTTATATTTGCTTGAAGTTTTTTTTGCCAAAATTCTTTGTTCTGTTTAGGAATTGAAGAGTGCAAGGGACACTGATGCCAAAAACAACCATCGACAAAGATTGCAACTCTTTGTTTCCAAAAAACAAAATCAGGTTTGCCGTAAATTTTCTGTTTCCTCCTCCAGCCCACGATCTTGTTTCTACGCAATATGGATACTAAAGCAATTTCTGTTTCCTTATTCCCCGAACCCTTTATCTTTGACATTACATCGGATCTCTTTTCTTTAGAGAATACGTCAGTCATTAGATATCCAATGCCAAAAAAGCTTCCACTGAAGAACACAATGATTTGTCCAAGTAAGAATTAAGGTTGAGAGAGTAAACTAATTGTTCAATTTGGTTTGGAAGAGCTGGCGAGAAAGAGTTTTGCGTAATCCTTGGAAAGTGTTGGTCAACCAAGAAGAATGCCGCCTCTAATATCTCGTATTTTCTTTTTTCATATTCAGCTCTTTGAATCTCTGAATAACCACTACTGCTCAGTAACGATTCAAAAGCTGAACGAATGTCTGCGTCCTGATCAAGTAAATCTCTTAAACTATCAATCACAGAAATCAGAGAATGATCAGATTGCTCGGTTTGTCTTATCCATAGACTAAAGAGATATAGACTGCCTACTTGGGGATTATCTAACTGATCAACTCCATTAATTCTGTGAATATGTCCATTTGACGAAGAGGAGGTTTTCACTTCAATAGAATTATCGCCAAAAACAAAATCATGTCTTCCACCACTTGGTCCTTGCCAAGCAAGAATTACTCTTTCTCCATATCTCGGTATTAGCCAATATCTAATGAAAAACAATTCGCCAAACAATCCTATTTGCTCCTCCAATGTCATTACACCTTGGGTGTAATTTCCCCAAAAATGCTTCCATTTAGCTAGAATTGCTGTGATAACTTCGATAGAATCTGATTCTTCCCCTCTATCAGCAATCTTCTGCGCAATTTCACCACCAATTGAATTAAAGATATGATGACCTGCGGGCTCTCTGCATATTAAGTCTATATAGGTTTTCTGAATTCCACCAGACACAACTAATTCTTTAATTACAACTTGTACACCTCTAAATTGCATACTTAGTGAAGAATGATCTTCATTACTTGATTCAATTAAAATGTGCCGGAAACCCAGTCGATCAAGACCTATAAAAAACTTTCTTGACAATTCTAAGAATATGTGCTTTGCATGAAGTTCTTCGCCTAAGGGTTTTTGAATCTGTAACCATAAACTTTCCTCAATTACGTTCATATTCACTCCAAGGCACTGTGCCCACCACGTATGTCCTATTCGAACCAAATTCTATCGTTGTCATCGGGAAAGATATTGCCAAACAAATTATGTTGTTTACATTTGAATCATTGGGGTCGTCGAAAAGGGATGTCCGATTTGCTTCAACTGTGAGTTCATGACCTGAGTATTTACTTACAGGATAAATCAATAACAACCCCTTACGACTATTTCTCACTGCTCGTGCAGCTGGATTTATTCCAATATTCGGATGGTCTGCACGATATTGATTCAGTTTGGTAAATTCAACTTCGTCAAGATCGAGCGTTTCATCCCTGGGGGAAGTAATAACACCAAGCGAATCTGGGTCAGATTTCAAACGTGAACGACTTACCATAGGAACATCAATGCCATTACAGAAGTTTAGACTGCCAATTGATTCGTCGAGAGATTCCCTGCCTCTTACAATGACAGTCCAATTATTGAGCTCTGAACGATCATTTTGATACTTTATGTAATCAATTACGAGTGGCAAGTAAATATTTCTCACCTCAGGATCAATTTGATACCTTTCTAAAAAATTGATTACTTTATCTGAAGACAGTCCAACCCATTTAGGCATGTTTTTGATACGTTGAGGTTGACCGAGTGATTTTACAAAATCGGTCGCTTGTATCAAATTATTACGAAGTAAAGGAGTGAGAACTTCAGGTCTTGAAAAAGGAAACCGGAAGGTCTGAAGAACTTGACCAGAATAGCTCTGGTTGATGGTTACTGTCGAAGCAAATCGTTGCTTTAGTCTACTTGTGACTAACATAGAGGGATGACTTAGAATTCTTAAACCCACATCAGAAGGAGTAACACCTTGTGCTTCATAAAGCTTAATATCTTCCCGAATTTCATACTCGACTCGCGCCAAGTCACTAAATTTACTGGCCAAATCTTGGGTGAGGAATATCCTTACTAAATCTTCATAACCTTGACGGTAACCAAACCATCGACCCATCTGCAATAAAGTATCATACATACGGCTTGGCCTATAAAAATAACTGATCACCAACCCTTCTAATGTCAACCCTCTTGAAAGTCGATTACCCCCAATAGCAATTACTTTTAAAGATGGTTCTTCTTCATAATTAAGAATGTCACCAGTTTTATAGTTAATAGCTTTAATCTTAATGGATTCAAACACCTTGTTTATTTCAGTTTTAATTTGATCAAATGAAGTAATTTCGGCGGTTCCAATGTTATTTATTAATTTATTTTCGTATTCCTGGGCCCATAGTCTTTGTAGTTGATCCTCTATACCAAGACTTCGAAAGTATCGCCATTGATCTCTCAAATCATTGAAAGTATCCTCAAGTGCTTGGTAAACTATCATTTGTTTATAAACTAAGTGACTCAAGTGGATCAGCATTGTCGCTGGTTTTGTTTCATCATTTCGATTAGCTCGCACTGCACAGGCTAAAACAAATAAAAGAATAGCCTTTTGTAATGAGCGAGGTATTTCATAGTTAGGGTCAATTTCCGAGACATCATTTTCTGGTACAAATCTCACGACGTCTCTTCCGCCATACTCTGTCTCGCTATCTGAATCAAATCGTCCAAACAACTCTTCAGCTCCAAAATATCCAGCTGGTTTGGGTAGGTCAATTATAAAATCCTTGGGATATAAGTCTGCATATCCATATTCGTTAACTCCATCATGTGGAATTAAAATATTGGCATAGGGAGTTGCGGTATACGCTACGTAGGCTTTTTTGGTAAACTTTGATAACAACTCCCTAATTAAAGCATTAATAACCGAAGGTTGATCGTAATCATCAGGTAAATCATCTAACTCATCTTCTTGGATATATGTTCCTCTAGTATCGATACTCGCCAAATCTGCTTCATCATCAATGATCAGAACAGGAAGTGAGCTAAGATAATTTGCAGGAGCGTCTTCTAACCACTTTAACAATCTTTTAATTACCGAACCATTTTTCTTCATTACCAATAGCACTGGTTGTGTGCCTTGTAATGCCGCTACATTAGCTTTCCCTCGATCAAAATCACCATTAATATCTTCATTTGTGAACTGGTGCCATTGTTTTCCAACTTCAGGACGTGGCACACAATATCCATCGTTATCAGAAAACCCTACTAATTCACGATTCAATCTTATCTGCGTCTGCCTCCTGAGTGCATTATCAATACCTGAAAAAACAATAATTAATCGATATCCTACATCCACGGCCTTGGCAATCAATGCAGTGTAATTCGACGTTTTACCACTTTGAACAAAACCCAAAACCAAACCCTTTTTGTCGAAACTAACATTATAGGGATCACTTAGTTGTTCTAATATTCTGTCAGATGAGTCATCTAAACTTCGGACAGCTTCTTCTGAAAAATTTCTATATCCAAGAAGATACTGCCTAAGGTTATTCCAAAAAAACCAGTCAGACCTGTCATAGTTTGTTAACCAGTTTGTGTTATTTCCTCGTCCAGTTAACACTGTTGGTGGCCGAAATACAACAATCTCCTCTGATTCTAGTATTGCCCGTATTTGTTCCCTAAATTCGATTGGGATGAATTGATTGTTTAAAGCTCCTTCTCGATCTACTCCTTGACTAACGAGTAAACGAACAATTCCTAACGCTCCGTCACGATCCATTATTAGTCCTTTCTAGATCGGAAGTTAATTCATTAAAGAGTCTCTCGATGATTGCGGTCTCTCCTTCTTTGGCAATGCAAAGGAGGTAAATTTTAATTTCTTCAAGCCGCCATAATTTTGGTGAATCTTCTGGAAGAATGGCGATATCTACCTTCTCATCTCTTAAAGAAGGCAAGTTATTCGGTTGAGATTGTCGAGGAAACTTATATGAAGTATCACCACTGGATGTCGGTGATTGCGATATCTTGATTTTTTTTCGATAAGTAAGGTTCGCTTGTTTTACTACATTATTCAGCGCATTACTAATCTTCTTTCTAACTTCTTGGGGAAGCTTAACTTGCATCTTCGAAATGTTTAAACTGAAATAATCGTCAAGAAAAGAAGAAAAATCCAAAGAAATTCGAGCAAGTTTCAGATGCTCATCAATTGTACGGATTCCAGCCCAACCACCACATTGAATCATTCTATTAGATCTGTAGATATAAAAGCCTTGTTGGCGATTCCACTTTTTTGGACCACTTGCTGCCAAAAATGCATCCTTGGAACTGAATTTTTTCTCATGTGGTAATACGTAAGGTTGGAGAGTAATTGAGCCTACCTTCCCATTGTTATTTAAGTCGAGTCTTACAGAGTCGAATGTCTGTGTGTTTTCTTCTTCTCGACAGTATGGGTCCCAAGGATTAACTTTACGATCGTTGATATATATTCTTAGTGTCCTACCCGGAACCTCTCCAGATAAAAATCGATGAAAGACCATTGACAGATGGTCTTCTAATTCGTGGCACATTGCCGCCAATCTTTTTTTTGCCGCTTCCCCTTCAGGATATTTCATATCAAGGATGCGATCCAGCTTCCTCCATATAACGACTGTTCCAGGGCCGTCATTAAGATGACGGCTAATTAATTCTTTGAGCCCCCCCGGTTCAATTTTCGTAATTTCCCATTTATCTGAATTCTCAATTTCATCTAAATCCCAATAAAATGCATTTATATTTTTCTTGAACCTTTCGGAACGACTGGCAACAATAAAAGATCTACATTGACTAAATGATGCTGTTTTTAGACCTAGCCCAAATTTTCCAAGATCATCTTCTTTCTCAAAATCGTGGTTCGACCCAAAGCGCATAGCTTCCCGGAGCTCTTGGATATTCATTCCCTTTCCATTATCTACGATTCGGACAAATGAATTTTCTCCATGGAATTCGACTTCAATGTTCACAACTGTTGCATTGGCTTCCAATGAGTTGTCAACCAGATCTGCAATTGCCGTAGTGAATTCATAACCTATGTTTCGTAAGGAATTAACAAGTTTCCTAGCTGAAGGAATAACTTCAAGTCTATCTAAAGATGTCATTTGCTCTACCCTTTAGTTTTTCATTTCAAATTTAACGGCCCCAATAGAACTCGATTTCACTTAAATCCCCCAAGTCATACCTTCTTTTAGCTTCTTTGGCAATATTTACCAATTTGACAGGCCAACCACTCCTTTTATACACCGCATTAATCGATAACTGATTATCGAAAATGGGATCATTAGGGCTGTTATAAAAGCTTTCAATAATAACATCGCCGTTCTCTAATGCGCTAATTGGGTGTAATTGTGGAAATAAGTAGTGTATTGATCTCCAACCATCTTTGAAAATTTCTTGGGGAATTCCAGAGGCGCCTTCTGTCTGGCTAGAGAGAACCATTTTTTTTAGTGCAAGTAACGAACTCTCTCGTTGAGCATCGAGGTCAATGAAATCAATTTTTCTTCCTTTCAACTTCAACCACTGATTAATGCCTTTTCCTAAAGCCTCTCCAACTAGTGGAGGTACTGCATTACCTATTAATCTAAATTGATCGGTTCGTGAAACCGGTAACATAAATGTGTCTGGAAAACTTTGAATCCGTGCAGCTTCTCGCACAGTAAGTGATCTATTCTGAGTTGGGTGAATGAACATTAGCCCATCTTTACTTAAATGGGCAAGAATTGTCGAGGATAGACCATCCTTGCTTTGTCGTGTAAATCTATCCTTAAAACTGTTACGATCATAAGGAAATTCCATCTGCTCGCCACGCATTATCGCCTGGTGTGAATTTTCGCCTTCCCTTAATCGTAAAAAATCGCGTAGGTCGCGGTCATTATGTGGTCTGGCTTTGTGGTCAAATAGATGTGAAGTTTTGTTGCACTCAAGCACATCAATTACATATCTGCCTGAATACTCATTAATGTGTTTTTCACGAAGAATTAAATCATATTGTTGAATATCTGACCCACCTCCAGCAGGAACCGGAGGTAGATCCCCAATCGCTTCCCATAAAGAAACAAATTTCTGCTTAGAGGTATCGCTATCATCATGTGTTTTTTCAACAAATAAATCAGTAGTGAACAATCGTAAATTCACTTTTGTCCCCATGATTAGACGTCGAATTCGTTTCTGTGGAACGCCATATTCCCATGCCTTGATTATCTCGCTATGCACTCTATAATTTAAATTTCTAGCTTCATTTTGCAGTTGATTGAAAAAGTGACCGCCAGCAGTGGTTTTAATTCCAGGCACGTTTTCAATTATGAATATTTCAGGTTTAAAGAATGAGACGAATTTTAAAAATTCTTGGTATAACTCTCTTCGATCATCCTCTATTAGGCGCTTACCTGTATTTGACCCATCCCTTTGTCTAACTGTACTAAACCCTTGGCAAGGAGGTCCACCTACTATTACATCCACGTGGTTCAAGCCTATTCTCTCGGCTAATTCCTCCGGTGTGAAAATTCGTAAATCTTCACAATATACATGCTTGTTTTCAGGAAAATTTGCTTTGTAAACCTTTACTGCAGAGGGGTCAAAATCTATCGCAGCGATTTCTTTAAAACCTGCCCACTTCAGCCCCAAACTAAGTCCACCGCAACCGGAAAAAAGGTCAATAAAAGTTACTTCTGTATTTAAATCACCCATTATTAAACCATATTCTACCAAGTAATGCTTGGTTTGAGAAAGTTTCAAGGATTTCTCGACAAATTTAACAATCCGATTTATTATTTGTAGTCACTACTGCTCGTACGGAACGCTAAGAAAGTAAATGGTTATCATCAATCCGTTTACCTATGAATGCTTTCCCCTTCCCAAAATAGAACATTTGTGCTATACTTGCGGTCAAAGGCCTGATCTCAGGCGCGGCACGTTAAAAATTGAGATCGCTTCGCAAAAGAGGCTCGCGATGACGAGAACACAAGAGTGATCGCCGTATCCTGCTTCGCGGGCACAGGCTGCTTTCGCTCGCGATGACCTGATACCAGTTTTTACACTCAAACTGCCTTCTTGCACTATTAAAAAACAGTGTAAATAGTGTAAAAAGTGTAAAAACCCCCCTAAGAGTAGCTTAGGCCCCTGTTACAGCTTGGGCGGCGATTGATTAAATAAAAAGCTTCCGGCGGGAGGGGAGGCCGGAAGCTGGGTTGGGTTTACAATTTCAACTTTATCAGGGCTGCATGGCGCCAAAGAGGACCAGCCAGGCCAGGATTGACTTGGCGACCAGGCTGAGGACGATGTAGGTCCGCTCGCCATAGAGGTAGTCTTTCCATTTTCCAA
>Ga0172382_10013830_pt1 | contig 10349 bp, 11 predicted proteins | sample Leawel138RmetaG_FD_122245 | JGI IMG/M metagenome (GOLD analysis project Ga0172382, IMG submission 122245) | Leachate microbial communities from a municipal landfill in Southern Ontario, Canada - Leachate well 138R metaG | ecosystem: Engineered > Solid waste > Landfill > Unclassified | place...
ATTTGCGGATTCGGGTAAGCCAGCTCATGCCAGGGCTTTTCGCGCATCATGGACGGCGGAGGCAAGGGCCGAGGTGAGATCGCGCACCGGGGCCGCGGCTTCCGTTCCGAATTTTCCGATAAGCTCCACCAGCGCGGAACCGACCACGACACCATCGGCGACCCGCGCGATAGCCGCCGCCTGCTCGGGCGTGCGGACGCCGAAGCCGACGGCCACGGGAATGGAACTTGCCGCTTTCAACCGCGCCGTGGCGCGTTCGATCGATTCGATTCCCGCTTGCTGCATCCCGGTGATGCCGGCCACCGACACATAATAGAGAAAGCCCGCCGAACCTTCGAGCACGGCGGGAAGCCGCGCGTCATCAGTGGTGGGCGTCGCCAGCCGGATCGGCGCAATTCCCGCCGCGCGCAGTTCCGGACCGAGCGAATCGTCCTCTTCCGGGGGAATGTCGACGCAGATCACCCCGTCGATGCCGGCCTTGGCGGCTTCGGCCGCGAACCAGTCTGCCCTGCGATGGATCATGGTGTTGGCATAGCCCATCAGCACCAGCGGCACGTCAGGGTGGCGAGTGCGAAAATCGGCCGCGATCTTGAGGATGTCGGCGGTCGTGGTCCCGGCGCCGAGGGCGCGGAGATTGGCTTGCTGGATCGCGGGGCCGTCGGCCATCGGATCGGTGAAGGGCATGCCCAGCTCGATCACGTCCGCTCCGCCTTCCACCAGCGCGTCGAGAATGGCGGGAGTCGCCTGCGGAGTGGGGTCGCCCGCCGTCACGAAACAGACGAGCGCCGGATGAACCTTGCCGAACGCGGCGGCGATGCGGGCGTGCGGGGCGGTCACAGTTCTACTCCCAGCGCGCCGGCCACGGTGAAGATGTCCTTGTCGCCCCGGCCCGAAACATTGACCACGATGATCCTGTCGCGCGCCAGTCTGGGCGCTTCGGTCTTGAGCGCAGCCAGCGCATGCGCGCTTTCCAGCGCCGGGATTATGCCTTCCGTCCGGCAGCAGAGCTGGAAGGCCTCGAGCGCTTCATTGTCGGTCACGGGGATATATTTCACCCGGCCGCTTTCATGCAGCCAGCTGTGCTCCGGCCCGACGCCGGGATAATCCAGCCCCGCCGAAATCGAATGGGCGTCGTTGATCTGGCCATCCTCATCCTGCAGGAGATAGGTCTTGTTCCCGTGCAGGATGCCGGGCGAGCCGCCCGCGAGGCTGGCCGCGTGCTGGCCTGTCTCGATCCCGTGCCCCGCCGCTTCCACGCCGACCATCGCGACCTCCGGATCGTCGAGGAAGGGGTGGAACAGGCCGATCGCGTTGGACCCGCCGCCCACCGCCGCGACCAGCAGATCGGGGAGCCTGCCTTCGGCCTGCATGATCTGTTCCCGGGTTTCCTTGCCGATCACCGACTGGAAGTCCCGCACCAGCTCCGGGTAGGGGTGCGGGCCGGCCGCAGTGCCGATGATGTAGAAAGTGTCGTGCACATTGGCGACCCAGTCGCGTAGCGCGTCGTTCATCGCATCCTTGAGCGTCTGCGCGCCGGACGTCACCGGCTTTACCTCGGCCCCCAGCAATTTCATGCGGAAGACGTTGGGTTGCTGCCGCTCCACGTCCTTGGCGCCCATGAAGATCGTGCAGGGTAGGCCGAACCGCGCCGCGACGGTGGCGGTCGCGACGCCGTGCTGGCCCGCGCCGGTTTCGGCGATGATCCGGGTCTTGCCCATCCGCCGGGCCAGCAGGATCTGGCCGATGCAATTGTTGATCTTGTGCGCGCCGGTGTGATTCAGCTCTTCGCGCTTGAAGTAGATTTTGGCGCCCATGCCTTCGGGCGCGCTGGCGCGAAATTCCTCGGTCAGCCGCTCCGCATAATAAAGCGGGCTGGGCCGACCGACATAATGCTTCATCAGCCCGTCGAATTCCGCCTGGAACTCCGGATCGGCCTGCGCCGCGCGATATTCGCGCTCCAGATCCAGGATCAGCGGCATCAGGGTTTCGGCGACATAGCGGCCGCCGAACTGGCCGAAATGCCCGCGCTCGTCCGGCTGTTTGCGCAGGCTGTTGGTGGTGGTGGTGGTGGTTGCAGACATGTCGCTGCGCGATTGGCAGAGCGGATCGCGTAAGTCCAGCCCGAGACTCCGCGCAACGCTGGCCGGCAACGCTGCTGGGGGCGTCGAACCAATGAACAAAAGTTGCAAAAGGGCAACACTCGTAGGCGCAATATGTTGTCTGAATGCAATGTTCACAGCAGCGCAAGATTGCGAATCCTAGATCTCGCTTCGCCCCAAATGCAAAGAAGGGGCAGTGTTTTCAGGAGTTTATTTATGCGTCTCGTATTTCTTTCGCTCGCCGCCGCTACGCTTGCGGCAACGCCCGCCTTGGCCAATGAAGGCCGGATCGAAGCTCGCGGTGGCGTGATCTGGAACGGCAGCGACAGCGAGGCAATTGCCGGTGTCGCTGCAGGCTATGACTGGGATCTCGGCGAAAAGAGCTTTGTCGGCATCGAAGCCTCGGGCGACAAGATTCTGGAGTCGAACACCCGGGTATCCTTCGGGGGATCGCTCCGCGCCGGTTTCAGGGCTTCGGAAGCCGGCAAGCTCTATGCGGTCGGCGGTTACGCCACGAAGCCCTGCAAGTTCTGCGAGGATTCAGTCAATCTTGGCGCGGGCTACCAGCACAGCTTCGGCCAGAACTTCTACGGCAAGATCGAATATCGCCATAATTTCATCGGCAAGGGCATCCCGGATACGGATGTCGCGGGCGTCGGTCTGGGTGTGAAGTTCTGATCTGGCGGCATCCGCCGGATTATTCGAGGGCGGTCGGCACGGGCCGCCCTTTTTTCATGCGGCGCGGGCCGCGCGGCAGAATGCCGCAATCCTGTCCAGATCCTTCACCCCAGGCGCGCTTTCCACGCCCGAGGAGGTATCGACCAGCGGGGTCCCGGTGATGCGGATGGCGTCCGCGACGTTTTCGGGATTGAGGCCACCTGCAAGACCCCAGTTGACGGCCGCCCGGTAGCCGCCCAGCAGCGACCAGTCGAAGGCGAGGCCCATTCCACCCGGCAAGGCGCCCTTCGGCGTCTTGGCATCGAACAGGATCAGGTCGGCCGCTTCCCTGTAGGCCAGCGCCCGATCCACATCCGCCGCGCAAGCGACGGGAAGGGCCTTCCACACCGGCTTGCCGAACCGGGCCTTGATCCGGGCCGCGCGCTCGGGCGTTTCATTGCCGTGCAACTGGATGGCGTCCAGCCGGGCGGCATGGACGGCTTCCGCGATCTCGAGGTCGTCCGCGTCCACGAACAGGCCGACCTTGCCGATGCGGGTGCCGGCGCGCGCCGCCAGCTTCGCCGCTTCGCTCGGGGTCAGGTGGCGGGGCGAGGGCGGGTAGAACACGAACCCGGCGTGCCGGGCCTGGGCGGTAATGACCGCTTCGAGAGCCTCGGCGGTGGTGATCCCGCATATCTTGATTTCGGTGCTGGCCATGACCGGCCCGTTACGCCAACACGGCGCAAGAGCAAAGAGGCTGCGCGGGCGCTTGTGGGATGCAGGCGGCGGCGATACGGTCCGTGCCCGAGAGAGATGAAGGAAAAGGCCCCCGGATGATAACGCTGTATTATGTCGCCAGCCCCAATGTTCACAAGATCTGCATCGCGCTGGAGGAGATGGAGCTTCCCTATGAACTCTCTCCGGTCGATCTCAGCAGGAACGAGCATCGCGATCCGGCCAAGGTCGGCGGGGCGAAGAACGGCCGCCTGCCCATCATCCGCGACGATGAGCCGGCCGATGGCGGGGAACCGATAGTAACCTTCGAATCCGGCGCGATCCTGCAATATCTTGGCGAAAAGACCGGGCGCTTCCTGCCGGCGGAACGGCGCGCGCGGCAGGAGGTGCTGCAATGGCTGTTCTGGCAGATGGGCGGGCTTGGCCCGATCGGCGGGCAGTTGTTCCACTTCATGGCCTTCGCCCCGCAGATCGCCCCGGATTTCGACAACAGCTATTCGCTCAGCCGCTATCGCAACATGTGGATCAGCCTGTGGGAGCTGATGGACCGCCAGCTTGGCGAAACGCAGTTCCTCGCGGGCGATTACTCCATCGCGGACATGGCCTGCATCCCGTGGATTCAGTATATCCCCCCGCATGACGGGGAGGAGCGCTACCCCAATGTCGTGCGCTGGCGCGATCAGGTCGGCTCGCGGCCCGCGGTCAAGCGGGCCTATGAGCGGGCCTTCGCGCTCGACACCGGCTACGAACGTAACGAGCTGGGCGCGACACTGTTTCCGATCGACGGGATACTCAAGCACGTCATCGTGACCTGAGCGGCCCCGATGCCTTATATCCTTATAGCGTCGCCTCGATCGCCCGCGCGGCCGCCAGCGGATCTTCCGCGCGGCTGATCGGGCGGCCGATCACCAGCACGCTGGCCCCGTCGTCGCGCGCAGAGCGCGGGGTGGCGGTCCGCTTCTGGTCGGCCGAAGGCTTGCCGTTTCCGGGGCGCAGGCCGGGGACCACAAAGAATCCGTCCTTCCATTGCCGGTGAACGGCGGCGACTTCGTGGCCGGAGCAGACGATTCCGTCCAACCCGGCAGCATGGGCCAGGTCGGCCAGGCGCATGACCTGATCGTGGGCCTGACCGCTGATCCCGGTCGCGGCCATGTCGTTTTCGTCCATGCTGGTCAGCAGGGTGACGGCCACGACTTTCGTTCCGGCGGCGGCCGCCGCCTTGGCGTCTTCCATCATCGCGCGCCCGCCGCCCGCGTGGATGGTGACGATGGCAGGTTCCAGCACATGGATCGCCTGCATGGCGCCCGCGACGGTGTTGGGAATATCGTGCAGCTTGAGATCGAGGAAGATCGGCAGCCCGACATGGGCGATCTCATGCACGCCGTGATGCCCGTGGGCGCAGAAGAATTCGAGGCCGAGCTTCAATCCCCCGATATGCGACTTTACACGCTCGGCCAGCGCCTTCGCGGCTTCGAGCTGCGGCAGATCGAGAGCAAGATAGATCGGATTGCTCATGGATTCTCGCTTGCGGGCTTGCCGGTATCGGCGGCGGGCAGGGCGGCGGCCGCTGTGTCTTCGCTGGCTTCCGGCGCGGACGGCCGTTCGGCTTCCGCCTGCGCCAGGCTGGCCGCGGCATTGCGGGCCGCGCCTTCCAGAATGCCGATCCGCCGGTTGAGGCGCCAGACCTTGCCGCGATGCAGCAGCCACATCGGCACCAGCCCGATCAGGAACGACAGGATCAGAAGCGCGGGAAGTTTGGTTTCCAGCACGAAGCCTTCCCAGACCTTCACCTCCACCGGGCGCCAGTTGTTGATGGCGAAGATGATCAGCGCGATCACCAGCACCACCCATACGATGGTTCTCACGATTTGCATGGATCGCAGGCTCCTTCCCCGTTGCTGGCGCCATTGCCGCGGCTGGCGATGCTAGGCTGCTCCGGCCGTGAAGGAAAGAGCGAGGATCATGCGAAAATACGGGCGAAGATGCGGTCCACCTGCGCGAAATGATAGTCGAGGTCGAATTTCTCTTCCAGTTCCGCCGCGCTGAGCGCCGCAGTGACTTCCGGGTCCTGCTTGAGCAGTTCGAGCAGGGAGAGCCGCCCGTCGGATTCCCACACCTTCATCGCGTTGCGCTGGACGATGGCATAGGCGCCCTCGCGGCTCACCCCGGCCTGGGTCAGCGCCAGCAGCACGCGCTGGGAGTGGACGAGGCCGCCCATGCGGTCGAGGTTCTTCTGCATCCGCTCCGGATAGATCAGCAGCTTGTCGACCACGCCGGTCAGGCGGGCCAGCGCGAAATCCAGCGTGATCGTGGCGTCCGGGCCGATGTAGCGCTCCACCGAGGAGTGCGAGATGTCCCGCTCGTGCCAGAGCGCCACGTTTTCCAGAGCGGGAGTGACGGCGGAGCGGACCACCCGCGCAAGCCCGGTGAGGTTTTCCGTGAGCACCGGGTTGCGCTTGTGCGGCATGGCCGAGGAGCCCTTCTGGCCGGGCGCGAAATATTCCTCCGCCTCCAGCACCTCGGTGCGCTGCAGGTGGCGGATCTCCACCGCCAGCCGCTCGATCGAGCTGGCGATCACCCCCAGCGTGGCGAAGAACATCGCGTGCCGGTCGCGCGGGATCACCTGGGTGGAGATCGGTTCGACGGAAAGGCCCAGCTTCTCCGCGACATATTCCTCCACCGCCGGGTCGATATTGGCGAAGGTGCCCACGGCGCCGGAAATCGCGCAGGTGGCGATTTCCGCGCGGGCCGCGACGAGGCGGGCCTTGCAGCGCGCGAATTCGGCATAGGCCTGGGCCAGCTTCAATCCGAAAGTGGTCGGTTCCGCGTGGATGCCGTGGCTGCGGCCGATGGTGGGCGTATATTTGTGCTCTTCCGCGCGGCGCCGGAGCGCGGCAAGCAGCGCATCGAGATCGGCAAGCAGGAGATCGGCGGCGCGGGTAAGCTGCACCGCCAGCGCCGTGTCGAGCACGTCGGAGCTGGTCATGCCCTGATGCATGAAGCGCGCTTCATCGCCTACCTGCTCGGCAACCCAGGTCAGGAAAGCGATCACGTCATGCTTGGTGACGGCTTCGATCGCGTCGATCGCGGCGACGTCGATGGCCGGTCCGGTCGCCCACCAGTCCCACAGCGCCTTGCCGGCGGACGGCGGCACCACGCCCAGTTCGCCCAGCTTGTCGGTCGCATGGGCCTCGATCTCGAACCAGATGCGAAAGCGCGCTTCCGGTTCCCAGATCTCGGTCATTGCGGGGCGGGCGTAACGGGGGACCATGTTCGACTCCGGTAATTCTGGACGGGCTGTGCGCTAGGGACAGGGGGCGCCGAAGGCAACCCCGATGGGAGTGAAGGGGCCAGCGCGAATCCCCTTCGGTTCAGGAAAGGCAGGCTTTCCCTGACGCAGGTTGACACAGTTGACACTGTTCAGGAGAGAAAATCTCTTTTCATCCGAAGACGGGCGAAACCTTTTCAGGACAAGGGGTTGGAGCAGGGAGCACAGCGCAAGGCATGCCGTTTCCTTGCCATCTTTTGGCGCTGTAGGAAATCCCGATCCGTTGAGGGCGGCTGAGGCGAAGGCTGGCTAGTCGATCGGCGGGGGCACTGTGATGCGCAGGCCGTCCGGCACGGCCTCGTAGGAAAGCTGGCAGGACAGGCGCGATTGCTCGGCGCTGTTCTCGATGCCGCTCAGCAGTTCTTCCTCCTCGATCTCGATTTCGGGCAATTGCGGCATGAACAGGCGGTCCACATAGACGTGGCAGGTCCCGCAGGAGCAGTTCCCCCCGCACAGCGCCGCGACGCCATCCGGCTCCGCTTCCCGGATCGCTTCCATCAGGCTCTGGCCCGGGCTGATGGTGGCGTCGCGCCTGTCTCCATTCGCCAGGGTCAGGATCACATCTTTCACGGGTCCGAACTCCCCTTCCGGTTCGATGATCGCTTTCAGGCGTGGGCGCTGGCGAGCCAGGCCTCGACCGCCTTCCGCTGCGCGCCGCCATGCCGGTTGAGCGGCTTGCCCGGCTTGAAATGGACAGGCACCGAGGAGATTCCGGCGATGGGGCCGGGAATCCAGTGAATGTCTTTCCCGCTGTCCACTTCGTAATCCGGCATCCTCTGCAGGAATTCCTCCAGCAGCACGCGCGCTTCCAGCGTGATGAGATTGGCGCCGAGGCAGCGATGGGTTCCGTTGCCCAGGGCGAGATGCTGGTTCAGCTTGCGGTCCAGGCGGAACTCATCCGGGTTCTCGAACTTGCGCGGGTCGCGGTTGGCGATGGGGATGACGCATTGCATCAGGTCGCCCGCCTTCATCTCGCAGCCGTGGAAGGTGACGTCCCGGGCGATCATCCGGCCGACGCAGGCGGGGGAGTAATAGCGCAGGAATTCGTCCACCGCGGCGGGGATCAGCGCGGGGTCCTGCCGCAGCCGGTCGCGCAGTTGCGTATCCCGGCCGAGATGCCAGAGGATGGCGGAGAGCAGGCGCGCGGTGTTGTCGATGCCGCCCACCATCAGCAGGGTGCAGTAGCCGCGCAATTCGTCATGGGTGAACTTGCGCCCTTCGAATTCCGAATTGACCACATGGGACAGCACATCGCCGCCGGGGTCGGCCTGGTAGCGCGCGATGGTCTGGTCGAAATAGGCATACATTTCGTCGATATTCGCCTCGCTCTGCTCCACCGTCATGGTGTGCGCTTCGGCAAGGGCCGCCACCCAGCGGGCGAACCTGGGGCCTTCTTCCGCCGGAAGCCCCATGATGATGGCTGTCACCAGCGCCGGGATCGGCTTGGCGATGATCTTTGCGAGATCGGCCTGCCCATCCTCGATGAAACCGTCGATCAGCAGATTCACATTCTCGCGAATCTGCGCTTCGTAGACCTTCACCCCCACCGGGTTGAACGGGCGGTTGACCAGGCCGCGCTGCAGCCGGTGGTCGGGATCGTCGTAGGAGACGATCATGAACGGCTCCTTCACCGGATAGGGCGGGAAGGTCGGCTCCTTGTTCGAGAAGAACTCCGGCTGCCGCGCCAGCTCCATGAACTCCTCATAGCCGAACACCGCCCAGAATCCGCCGTGGCGTTCCGCCCAGCCGACCATGCGGCCTGCGGCCAGCGCTTCGTCGCGGACCCGGCGATAATAATCATAAGGCGTTCCATCCGGCCCGATCTGCGGATCGACATGATCGAATTCCCGCATCAGCGGGCCGGATTGCGGGCCTCTTGCGACAGTGGACGACGCGCTCGTCATCATGCTCTCCGATTTTATTTTGGTCTGATGTTTTATTCCATGTTTGGTATCATCGTTTCAAGCCCGGCGATGCGCTTTTTTCCGCCTTTTCCCGATTCGGCGCAGGCGGCGGCGCAGCTTGCCGAAACGCGGGGGAACTTGCCGGGCGCTGACATTTGCATCATTGTATGGCATAAGTTGCGAATGCCCCCGAAAGGGGAAGATGCCGGGGCCTTAATCGTGGATCACAGCGTGGCATTGCGGGAATTCCGGGCCGATCCCTTCGTCAGGGAGATGGCCCGCACGCCGTTCCTTGCCTGGCCGACCTTCCTGATCGGCGCGGGCTATCTTTCGCTGGTCGCATGGTGCTGGTATCTGGTCCTGACGGACCGGCACGAGCCGCTGTGGGTCATCCTCTCCATCGGCGTGGCCGGCTTCTATGCCATGACCCCTGTCCATGAAGCGGCGCATGGCCTCATCAGCCGCAACAGGACCTTCAACGACGTGTTCGGCAGCATCGTCAGCGCCACCGTGCTGCCCTGCCTCACCAGCGTCTATTATCGCTGGGAGCATAACCAGCATCACCAGTATCTCGGGGACCGGGAGAAAGACCCCGACGCCTATGTCTTCGAATATCCGTCATGGGCCAAGTTCTTCACCTGGATGTTCGTCGATTACCATCTGGCCTTCGCCTATGTGAAAGTGTTCCACACCCGCCCCTTGCGGGAACGGGCCTTCACTTACGCGGCGGTGGCGGCGACGCTGCTGATCCTGGCGCTGGCCGCCGTGACCGGCCATCTGCTCGACATCTTCCTCTACTGGTTCATCCCGTCGCGCATCTCGCTGATGCTGTTCGTGCTGCTGTTCGGCTACATGCCGCACGCCCCCGGCTTCGTCACCCTGCGCGATGACGGGGCGTTCAAGGCCTCGCGAGTGTTCCTGGGGTTCGAGCGGTTGCTGACGCCCGTCCTGCTGTTCCAGAACTACCATCTGATACATCACCTGATCCCGACTGTGCCGTTCTATCGCTATGGCCGGATCTGGCGGGCGAAGAAGGATTTCCTGATCGCCAACGGAGCGGCGGTTTCCTATCTGGACGGGCGCGGGCGGCGGGCCGATCATCCACCGGCATTGCCGTCAGATCAGGCCCTTGGCCCGCAGTGAAACGTGGCCCTGGCGGCCGATGATGACGTGATCGTGAACCACTATGCCCAGCAGCCGCCCGGCCTCGGCGATGCGGTTGGTGATCTGGATGTCGGCCCGGCTCGGCTCCGGCGAGCCTGACGGGTGATTATGCGCGAGGATCAGCGCCGCCGCGCCGAGGTCGAGCGCGCGGCGGATCACTTCGCGCGGGTGGATCGCCGCTTCGTCGAGCGAGCCGTCGCAGACATGCTCGTCATGGATCAGCACGTTCTGCGCGTTGAGATAGAGCACCCGGACGCGCTCCACCGTGAGATGCGCCATGTCGATGTGGAGATAGTCGATCAGCGCCTGCCAGCTTCCCAGCACGGGTTGCCGGTCGACCTGCTCCCGGGCGAGGCGGCGGGCCGCCAGGGAAACGATCTTCAGCCCGGCGGCGCTGGTTTCGCCAAGCCCCGGATGCCCGGCGAGGGCTGCCGGATCGGCGTTCAGCACCCCGGCCAGCCC
>Ga0172382_10013832_pt1 | contig 10348 bp, 3 predicted proteins | sample Leawel138RmetaG_FD_122245 | JGI IMG/M metagenome (GOLD analysis project Ga0172382, IMG submission 122245) | Leachate microbial communities from a municipal landfill in Southern Ontario, Canada - Leachate well 138R metaG | ecosystem: Engineered > Solid waste > Landfill > Unclassified | place...
AGCAAAGAGGCCTGAAGGGTCGCCGTTGGCAAGCGCGGCTCAATGCGCTGGGTCAGGGCTACACTGTCTGACAGGCCGGCAGCACCCGCATCAAACTGCCACGCCATCTCAGCCCTGTCCCTGGGCCAGGCCAGCGTAGGCACCGTCACCGGCCAGGATACCGACCCCGACTGCGCCGGGTCCAGGCGCAGCTTGCGTGGCGGCAGGCCTGTTTCGGCACCTTGCTGCTGGTAACGCGCGTGAACTTCGATTTCGCGGTTGTGATCGCTACCGTTACGCACGGTGACTTCAACACGATATTCATCACCTTCACGGACTACCGGCGGCAAGCCAGGCACCAATTGCATGTCCTGGCGGGTGACGATGCTGGCGGTGCCGCTACCAAAGCTGCCGCCGCCATGGTCAGCCACGGCAACCAGCCTGAAACGGCTGAGGGCATCGTTCAGCCGGAAACCAAGCTCGGCTTCGCCGTTGGAATCCAGCACCACCATGGGCTGCCAGCTCAGCAAAGTATCGAACAACTGGCGCGTCGGCATGGCGCCCCCGCCCACGCCGGCCGCCACCGCCTTGCGGCCGTAATGACGCCTGCCTACCACTTCCATTTGCGTGGTGGCCGTGCGCACGCTCAGGCTGCGGCGGGGATGCATGGCTTCGTATAAGGACCAGCTGTCATTGGGCGCCAGTTCGAGCAGCGCTTCATCGACAGCGGCGAAGGCGACGCTTGCGTGGGCAGCCGGCGTGCCATCCGGGTGCCGGACACGCAACCATACCCGGGCTTCTTCCCTGACCTGCAAGACATCACGCTCTGGCGTAAGTTCAACGCGCAGGCGATCTGCCCCGGCAGCCACGCGGAGTTCAGACAAGCCAAAACGGAAAGACGGTTTTGCCAGATCGACCTGGCTGGTCACCTGCACATCTGCCGGGTTATCACCAAAGGCCTGCAGCCAATCGGCGGGACGCTTCCAGCCCCATTGAAAAAACGATTTCCCCGGGAGTTCGTACAAACGACCGCGCAGCACCAGCACTGAAACATAGGCATTGGGCCCCCAGGACGCCGATACGGGAATCCGTAACACTGGATTCTGTCCTGACAGCCGGACCTGCTGCGCCCAGAGCACTCCTTCGCGTTCTACGCTCACCAGCGCCACCGCATCCCGGAACGGCATACGGACCTGGAACTCTGCTTCTTCGCCCGGCACCCATTCCTTACGCGCAGGGATCAAGTCGATGCGATCATCATCCTGGCCATCGAACCACAGTTCCCCGGCCCCTGATACCCAAAGCGTGGAAGACGCCTGCGACTCACGGCCATGCCTGTCTTCCGCGACTGCCACAAGCTCATACGAGCCCGCAGCATCGAAATTTGCGCGGCAATGCAGGCGGCCGGAGACATCCGTCAGGCCCTCGCAGAGGGTGCCGAGCTCTCTGCGCTCCACCCGGCTGTCATAGCGATAGAAGCCCCCTACCATGCGCGTGCGAACGGTATAGGTTTTGCGCTCCACCGCCAGCAGGCGCATGGTGACACCTTCCTGCGGCACGGCATCCACGCCCAGCGCGATAAGGCTTACGGGGATATCGCGCCCGGCACGTTCCCAGCTTCCGGTCTTCAGGCCAGCCTGCACATCGGCCGGCCAGACATCGACATGGCGGGACAGGGTCTGGATTTCGCCGATAGGGTCGGCGAAACTGGCTTCCAGCTGCCAACGCTGTGGGCGCTCGACCACCGGCACGGCATCAAGCTTCACCGTCGCCGTCCCATTGGCATCCAACACGAATGGGTGAGCATCCACAAATAGCCGGCGCCGCTCGCCAGCGTCATCCTCGGACGCGTCCCCGCCCTCCCGTCGAGTAGACGGCACAAAACTGTAATCGTCGTAATCTTCAAAATGCACGAAGCGATCAGTCGCCACCGCGCTCAAGGCCACCTTCTGCCCTGACGCTGGCCCACCCGAAAGCCAGGCCAGCTGCATATCCACGCTCAAGCGCTCGGGGGCGACCAACACATCAGGTCTGTCGCCACCGTGCAGCACCAGCTGGCCCGCCAGGATGGGCAGACGGAATTCCTCGACGCGGAAGCGGCTGCTTCCGTACCACCCCTGATCCGCATCAGTCAGGCGCACTGAATACGAGCCGAGCTGCGCAGAGACCGGCAGACTGAACTCGTTCAAGGCGACGAGGCCCCCACTGGGTGTTTCTTCCCAGGACACCGGCAGCTCATGGCGTTGTGAAGAACCCTCGTGCTCAATCAGCAGCCGGCTCGGCCTGCTGTTCGCCGGCACTTCCAGACCTTCACGGGTTTCCTGGCGCAGATAATGCTTCATTGCAACCGTCTCGCCAGCGCGGAACAGGCTGCGGTCAAACACGGTATGCGTCAACAGCACCGGCTCGGTGTCAAACGAGGTCGGCACGTTGAAGCGCCAGGTTTCGATGCCCCGGTCCCAGCCGGACAGTACGAAGGCATAATCGGCAGAGCCGTATGCCTGAGGATGATCCGCGGCAATGCGGGCGGAAACGAAGAGCCCGCCCATACCCGTTTCATTGCAGTAATCAGGTGCATCCAAGGTCGCCATCAGTTGCCACACCCCGTTGGCATCCGTGCGCCCCCGGGCCAGCGGGCGCCCATTGCAATCCAGCACGGTGATATCCGCAGCCGCCACCGCCTGCGCGTCATCCAGGGTGGTTACCCATATCAGCAGATCATCGCGGCCCTGCTTCATGTGCACGGCCAGATTGGTGAGCAGCACGCCGGTACGCACATACATAGATTCCGCGTTTTCCAGCAAGGACGCACCCAGTCGGGGCGATTCGATTTCCAGCACATGGAAGCCCGGCTCTTCCAGCGGGATGCCCACCACTTCCAGGGGCCGTTGCTCTTGCCCGACCTCGCCAGGCAGCTGCAGGCGTCTGACACCGGCTTGCTGTTCCAGCAATGAAACCGCGCGCACGTCGATGCGGTCATCCCAGGCCGAAGTGTCGTCTCCAGGGGCTCGGCCGGCAATGATGTCTTTCAGCTGCGCCCTGCTCCAGCGGCCGCTTTCCAGGCGTTGCAGGCGTGCATACCAGCGCAACACCTCGGCATCGTCCACCGTCCGCAGATTCGTCACCTGGCCCGCCGACCAGTGTGCGCCACGCAGCACAGGGTCCGCCTCTATGTGCCGCAATGTGACCGGCACGGCGGCAGCTTGGGCGACTCCCGTCTCAGGCGGCGCATGAGCAAAGCGCTCCAGCACCCCAAAGGATCCAGACGCAAAACGGGCCAGCGGCGGGTAGTCGGCAATTTCTACCGTGAGGGGATAGCGGTCCGCATTGGCCAGCGCTCGCCTGGCATCATCGCGCAGTTCATCGGGCAGCGTCAGTGTCAATGTGGCATCCGCCGGAAACGGACCGGGATAATTCAGATAGGACACCGACCCTTCGTCCTCATCGCCTTGCGCCGGCTCGAATACGTGGCCACCCCCTTTCAGGCTGATGCCCGCCAGGGCCTCGCGCGGCACAGGGGCTGAGAACACCACTTCGACCGGCGCCACCGGCAGGCAGGGCCGCCCGGCACGTTCGCGGGTACACCGCAAGCTGGCGGTAAAGGGCGCCCGTACCTTGTAGTTCAACACGTGGGCATGTTCGGAAGCCGGCACTGCGTCCGATTGGCCAAGCGCACGAACGCCTGGGCCAATGGCCAGCCTGATCTCGCTTTCGGGCGGCAGCACCCGCGCACACTGCAGTAACGCGAGCATGGCGGCATCATGGGGTACACGCATATGGCTAGCTTGCAAGAGCGCTTCCCGGTGCTCGTCGGAGACCACCCGAACCGGAATTTTTTCTGCCAGGCCTTCAATCGCACAATAACTGTGCCGGGCCAGTTCTTCCGCATCAACCGGCGCGTTGAAACCCAGGATGAAAACCTGGTCCTCGTCGATGTCCCAGCCCGGATAGGGCCGGAACTCGACCACCGAAGGCGCGCCGGTGTTGAACTCATAATGCAGATCGACAGGCAGGTTTCGGCCATCGAGACTGCGGAACCCTGGATTGGCGACAGCCACGCAATCAACACCAGCAGGCAAAGCCTGCTCGAAAACATAGTGCCAACGCCGCTCGTCCAACCATCGCCCTTGCCCGGCCGGCGCCGGCCCCTGGCATTGCAGATTTACCGGCGGTTGCGTGTCAGGGCTGCCAAACGCCACGGCAGCGTCGGCAAAGCGCAGCTGCACCGCCTCAACCCCTGACACTTTTCCCTGAGGGAGAAACTCCGCAACGCCTAGCGTTTTCCCGCCAGCGGCTGCGATAGCGCCTGCAGGCACGGCCGTCTGAGCTTGCATGACGCCAGCGGCTGTAGTCAGTAGTACCCCGCCCAGCCAGGCGGCCGCAAGCCGCCCCCAATCCACGTGCTTCATGCCGTCTCCCTTGGTTTCGAAAGGAAGATAGCATTTTCACATCATGAAATAAATACCCAGCCCATACTTCGATTCCACAAAGCGCAGGCTTATGGTGATAGGTCTGAACTGCAGGGAAATTCCAGTAAGTCAGAGTTTCCCGACGGGTTCCTTCATGTATTTATTTCTGGAGGGTGCAACCATGAGCGACTTAAACCTGAACATTATTGCTGCAAGAACTTTCTCTGAGATGGGCGTCGATACCTTGTTCGGCGTCATGGGCGATGCCGTCATGCATTTTATTGACTATTACGCGAACGATTTCGGCGGTCGCTATATAAAGGCGGCTCACGAAAGCGGTGCCGTCCAGATGGCAATCGCCTATAGCCAGCTCAGCAATAAGGTAGGGGTGGCAGCCTGTACCTGCGGGCCAGGGTTTGCCAATACGGTCACGGCGCTGATGGAAGCCAGGAAATCCAGCACGCCCGTCATATTGGTTACCGCCGATGCACCCTCAGCCGTAAAGGAACACTTCCAGGACATGAATCACGGCGCGGTGGCGCTGGCATGCGAAGTGGCCTATATAGAACCCACCAGCCCGGACAGAATCCAGGACGCAGTGATTGAATCAATTGACAAGGCCGTAAGAGAGCGCCGCCCTGTGGTTTTGAACCTGCCACCTTATGATTTGCTGAACAAGACGACGGCCAAATATCAGGACATTTCGCTCAATATAAGAAATGAAAGGGCCACCCTCACTGCGCCGGAAGCCGTGGAAGGCTGTGTCGAAGCCATTGCAAACGCGAAAAGACCATTGATATTGGTTGGATATGGCGCGATTAAACAGGGTGCGCTGAACCACATCAGCGAACTGGCTGAGCGGCTTGAAGCGCCGATCGCAACCACCTTGCGGGCAAAAGACAGTTTTTCCAAACACAAATGGAATCTTGGCATTATGGGTACGCTTGCCAGGACGGAAGCGCTGGATGTCATGGCCAAAAGCGATTGCATCATATCCATTGGTGCAAGTTGCAATTACCTGACGACGGCCAAAGGCAGCCTGGTCAAGGACAAGACCCTGGTCATGATTGGCGACGAGGGGCTGGCGATGTACCGGTTTGCCAAACCCAGGAATGTGGTCAACGGCGATATTTCATCCGCCATTACCGAGATCATGAAATGGCTGGACGAAATCGACTTGCAACCCTCGGCCTTCACCGACGAGCACGATGTCGCCACAGCGTTGCAGGCCTTGTCCAAGCCGCGCCTGGACGATGCGCGGCGCGTCAGCGAAGGTGCGTTGACGCTCGACTTTGTTTCCACTGAACTGGATAATCTGCTGGACGAAAAAATCGTGGTCACCGATGCGGGCCGGTTTACCCGCTCAGTGTGGACCAACATACACGCCAGCAAGCCAGAATATTTCCTTGCCCCGGTCAGTTTCGCCTCGATTGGCATGGGGGTGGGCCACGCGATCGGTGCGGCGGTGGCCGTCCCGCAGGTTCCCGTACTGGCGATCATCGGTGATGGCGGCTTCATGATGGGCGGTATCAACGAGCTCTTTGCGATCCGCGCACTGCAACTCGACATCGTCACCATCATTATCAACGACGGTGCCTACGGCGCCGAGTACGCAAAACTGGTGGATGCCGGGCGCGACCCTGAAGCTTCCAATATTCAGGCGCCGCCTCTGGCGGAAGTCGCCGCTACCATGGGATTCAAAACCAGGGTGGTAACAAATAAGCAGGAGCTGGCAGGGGCACTCGAAGTCATCGCACAACGCGATAAAAAGACCCCCATCCTGGTGGAAGTCCAGCTGCCACCCACCGCCATACGCTACGACGACTGAGCCGCCTGCAGACCCCGTATTCCCCCTTTGTTGACAGGGGGATACCCACCCCTTAAGATGCGTTTTTATCTTTAATTATCCGTACAATAGTGCAATTTATTGCTGACGATGCACTCGTATAATCGGGCTTTTGCCGGGCGGCAAGCGTGAGCACACGCGTTCCCTTATATTACCGCCATGCCGTTCTCTGCCCAATCGCCTATCCCGTTGAAACGCGCCGCTTCCCTTCAAAGACCCGCCGCTCCGAAGCCGCCGGCCCGCCAGCCCGGGTGGGCGGCATTGTCGTTGCAGCAAAAGCACAACGTCCCACGCCGACGACACCTGCCGCACGGGATACCTATCGGCATTGCAGGTACGACTTAAACACAAGACAAGCACCTTCCCTTCATCTTTTTACCCCCAAGCCAGGACAAAGCTCATGAGCGAAATGAATTTGAATCTTGTTGCAGCCAAAACTCTCTCTGAAATAGGGGTCGATACCCTGTTCGGTGTCATGGGCGATGCTGTCATGTACTTTATCGAGCATTATGTGAACGACTGCGACGGCCGGTACATCAAGGCATACCACGAGAGCAGCGCGGTACAGATGGCAACCTCATACAGCCAGCTGACGGACAAGGTCGGCGTGGCGGCTTGTACCTGCGGCCCGGGCTTCGTCAATACTATTGGCGCCCTGATGGAAGCGCGCAAATCCAGCACACCCGTGGTGCTGATCACTGCCGGTTCCCCGGCAGCGGTCAAAGAGCATTTTCAGGAGATGAACCATGGCGCAGTCACCCTGGCCTGCGAAATCGGCTATGTAGAACCTGTGAATGCCGACCGGGTCCAGGATGCGGTCATAGAGGCGCTAGAAAAGGCCCAACGCGAAAAACGCCCCGTCGTTCTGAACCTGCTGCCCTACGACGTGATGAAGAACACAACGGCCAAGTACCGGTCGGTGCCCGCGAGCATCCCCACTGAAAGAAGCACCGTCACCACGCACACCGCCGTGGAAGGTTGCGTCGAGGCCATCGCAAACGCAAAGCGGCCCCTCATCCTGGTTGGGTACGGCGCCATAAAGAATGATGCACTGTCGCAGATCCGCGAGCTGGCCGAACGCCTCGAAGCCCCCATCGCAACCACTTTACGGGCAAAAGACAGCTTTCTCGATCACAAATGGCATGCTGGCATCATGGGCACGCTGGGCAGGCCCGAGACCCTGGATATCATCAACAAGAGCGACTGCATTATCTCGATAGGCGCCAGCTGCAATAACTTCACCACAGCCAAAGGCAGCCTGGTCACTGACAAGACGCTGGTCATGATAGGCGTGGACGACCAGCTGATGTACCGCTTTGCGAAGCCCCGCAATATCGTGAATGGTGATATCCCTTCAGCCATCACGGAAATCATCAGCTGGCTGGACGAAGTGGAATTGGACCCCTCCGCATTCGCTCTTGAGCATGATGTTGCCGCAGCGATGAAGGTCATCACCCAACCCCGCCTGGACGACCTCAAACTGGTGAGCGGCGATGCACTGACACTGGATTATGTCTCCGCCAAACTGGACGAAACCCTAAAGGAAAAGGTCGTGGTCACGGACGCCGGCCGGTTCATCCGCTCGGTTTGGGGCAACGTACATGGCAGCAAGCCAGAATACTTTGTCTCACCTTCCAGCTTTGCGGCCATCGGCATGGGAATGGGCCTCGCAATCGGTGCCGCCATCGCGGTTCCGGATGTACCCGTCCTGGCCATTGCCGGCGACGGCGGCTTCATGCTGGGCGGCATCAACGAGCTGTATTCCATCCGCACCATGGGGCTGGACGTCATCACGGTCATCATCAATGACGGCACTTATGGCGCGGAATACGTGAAGCTGGTCAATGATGGGCGGAACCCGGACGTTTCAAATATCGAAACCCCGCCCTTCACCGAAGTGGCCAGCGCCATGGGCTTCAAGACCAAATTGGTGGTCGACAAGCAGGAACTGGCGGAAGCCCTTGAGTTGATCACCCAGAGGGACAGGAAAACACCCCTGCTGATCGAAGTGAAATTGCCGGCAACCTCTATCAGATACGACGACTGAACCCGGTGAACCAGGCGGGGCGACACACGACGCCCCGCCCGGACCCCATCAGCAGATGACTAATCCACCGTGTGCAGAATCACATTATTGCGCTCGGCATAGGCATCCCACATGCGTTCCAGACGCGCCACAATGTCAGGGTGGCTGGCTGCCAGATCCTGCACTTCGCCCCGGTCATTGTTCATATCAAACAACTGCCAGGGGGTATCCACGAAAGACACCTCTTCTGTGCCGACCGGCTGGCGGCTGAGCTTCCATTGGCCGTCGCGTACATAGGCAGACTGCCCCAGGGCTTCGCCGATCAGGCCGTCGGGACGCGGCGCCGGTTCGGGGTGATCCGCGTGCAGGGCCGCCCATTGCGAAACGCCTTCGATATCCACGATTTCACGGCCCTGATAGCTGCCTGATGGCATGGCGATGCCGGCCGCATCCAGGAAGGTAGGCAGGATATCGGTAATATGCACCGGAATGCTCAGTACCGGTTTGGCCGCGGATTGTTGCGGCAGCTTGATGATGGCCGGTGAGCTATGCGACCCCTCGGCACCGGCCCTGCCCTTCCACATGCGGAACGGCGTGGAACCCACTTCAGCCCAGCGTGAACCATAGACGGCCGCCGAGCCTGGCTTGCCCAGGTTTTCATAGGAGTTGTCGAGATTCGGACCTTCGTCCACGCCCCGGCCGTCGTCCGGGCCATTGTCTGAAAAGAGCATGATCAGCGTATTGTCATACTGGCCTGTATCCTTCAGATACTGCACGACACGGCCCACCTGACGGTCCATATTGGTCAGCATGGCCGCGTAGATCTCCATCACCCGCGCCTGAAAGGCTTTTTCGTCCGGCGTGAGCGCGTCCCAGGGCTTCTCGCCCAGGTTGGGGTCAGCCACTGGCGGGCTTTCGTATACCGCGAAGTTGGGGGCAATCAGGCCAAGTTCCTTCAGCCGTTCAATGCGGCGGCTGCGTATGACCTGGTAGCCCTCATCATAATGGCCGGCGTAGGCGGCAACATCTTCATCCGGGGCATGCAGGGGGAAGTGTCCTGCAGTAAAGGAAAGATAGGCAAAAAACGGCTTCTTGTCTGGGTTGTCGGCTTCCAGGTAATCGAGCAGCTTATCGGTGAAATAGACCGAAGAATAGTAATCGCCCGGTAATTCGTCGGCATTGAACAGCCTGCCGTTCTCGCCGTAAGTAGCTGTGTCGTAGCGGTTATGTTTGCCCGGGATTGGAGCGTAGTGCGAACTGCCAAAGTCCAGCAGCATGAACGATTGCTCGAAGCCGCGCGCATCGGGAAAAGACGCGGGGCGCGGCTTCAGAGGACCAAGCTGGCCGGGCTGCGGGCGTACCACCTCTTGAGCCAGATGCCACTTGCCCGACATCATGCTGCGGTAACCCTGGTCTCGAAACAACTCCGGCATGGACAGCGCCTGGTCGTTCAGGTAACCACGATATTCCACGGGCAGGTTGTCGAAAGTGTATTCAGACCCAAAGGGGGCATAATCGTTGACGATCAGGCCTGCCACGACTTCAGGGTTGATGCCCACGCCGACCCGATGGTGATCGGCGCCCGACATCAGCATGGCGCGCGAAGGTGCGCACACGGCTCCCGCATAAAAACTGTTCAGCAGACGACCTTCGCCGGCCAGTGCATCAATGTTCGGGGTGCGGATCTCGGACCCGAAAACACCAATATCGGAATACCCCACATCGTCAATAACGATCATCAGGATGTTGGGGCGATCATCCCCGCCGATATCACCGATATAGCCGGAACCGCTGTCGCTGCAGGCGCTCAAGGCCAACGCGGCAACGCCGGCCAACACCAATCTGGTATTTGAATGGAGCGACCCCAACCGCCATACCCCGAACCTGGATCTATTCATGCCCTGCCCCCTTGCTTGATAAGTGGATGCTGCAATGATTGAAGATACTGCGTGGTGCTGCCTTGAAAGCTGTGCGGTGCCTCCCGGAACGGGAGCGCGAGACCCTGCTGCGATGCTGATTATCGAGCGGTGATGGTAAGACGGGCGGGCTGCATGTAGTTCCCGCTGAAGATATTTCGACTGAAAATAT
>Ga0172382_10013833_pt1 | contig 10347 bp, 14 predicted proteins | sample Leawel138RmetaG_FD_122245 | JGI IMG/M metagenome (GOLD analysis project Ga0172382, IMG submission 122245) | Leachate microbial communities from a municipal landfill in Southern Ontario, Canada - Leachate well 138R metaG | ecosystem: Engineered > Solid waste > Landfill > Unclassified | place...
GGGGTAAGCCAGATCCACAACCTTTTTTAGATGGTGTTGAGTATACAGGCTTTGATGTTAATGAGTGTGTTGCTTTTGAGGATTCTTTCTACGGTTTACAATCTGCTAAAGGGGCAGGTCTGCTTACAATTGGTATCTTAAATGAGGGTTGGAATGATGATTTTGTATTTGATTTAGCAGATTTTGTTATAAAAGATTACACAGAGTTAATCTAATATGATTGTACAAAATATTTCTTAATGTTATCCTTTATTTAGTTAATTTAGAGTTATAAATACTATGGCAGATAGATTTAATGATTTAAGAAATCCCACTAATCAAGATGGTGCAGAGGTAAGTGAGCAGAAGGTTGAAAGTGTAAGTGAGCAGGAGATGGAGAATGCTCCTGAGATACCTCTTTCATCTTCTGAGAGAGAGTTAAGGAAAGCAAATAGGTTGAGTGTTGTACTACTACTAATGGTATTTGTAATGATCTTTCTCTTTATCTTTCTTTTCTTTACAGATAGGTTGATATTAGGTATAGATAATCCATTTTCTAAAGAGAGTACTGCTGTACAGGAGAGTAATGTTATAGAGGAAGAAGAAATTGAAGAGAAAGTAGTAGTGAAGGAGAATGAGTATATGAATGAAGAGTATGGTGTTAAATTTAAATACCCTACTGATTGGGTAATAGTTTCTGAACAAGCGGATAATGATTCTTTGTTAGTTAAGATAGGGGAGAAGAAAATAGATCCTAACTTTGTATTTGAATACTATCTACCTTCAGGTTCAGGCCCTGAACTATGTTTCTATCCTGATAGTACAGATATGACAAATGAAATGTTTGGTACTAAATATGACGATTTTACTTCGATTAAAGAGGGTGTACTAAGAAGAAGTTATGTTGAGGAAAGTGATTCATACAAGGTTTGTCTTAAGGGTGAGACGGACTATACAGATTGGATTAATCCAGGATACGTTACATACAAAGTAAATATGGAATTGCAAAATAGCAAAGAGATGTTATCTGTCTTAGATGGAATCTTACTATCATTTGAATATACAGGGGATACAGAGTTTTAAAGACTCTGCATTTCTTTAAACTAATTCTTAGTATGAAAGTATTAACCTTGTATTAAGGTATATTCAGATATGCTTTTGTGAAAGATTACTCTTCTGTAACTTCTTTAGCTTTCTTCTTAGGTTTAGTAACTTTTTTCTTTGCAACCTTTTTCTCTACAACTTTCTTTTCTACAGCTTTTTTCTCAGATTTTGATTCTATAAGGGCTATGATTTTATCTAATTTCGCATTTATCTCAGATAGGTCAACTGATGGAACTTGGCTACCTCTGCCTGAAGACTCTCTATCATGACTGTTACCTCTTTTTTCAAAACAATCACTACAGTAAATAGGTTTATTACTACTTGGTCTAAAAGGTACTTGGCAATTTTTACCACAATCATCACATACTGCACTAAACATCTCTTTATCTTGGAAATCTCTTCCTGAGCCTCTTGAGTCTCTACTATTTCTTCTAGGTATACCGTTACCCTGCTTCTCAAAACAGCTACTACAGTATATTGGTTTCTCTCCACTTGGTCTAAATGGTACTTGGCAATCTTTACCACACTCATCACATACAGCGTCATGCATAGTTACAGGACCTCTGTCTGATCTATCAAATCTACTTGATCTTCCTCTGTCATCACTTTCATATTTATTACTTCTTCTTCCAGAGTATTTATCATTGTCTTTTGAGAATATTCTCATAATGGTTTGTTCTAAAAAATATATATACTAGACATCATATGTCTTTAAGGGCTAAATAACAAGAGAAATTTGTTATAAGTACACGGTAAACTAAAGATATTCCTTTAGTAGCTCTACTATATATGGTAGGAAGATTATTAGACCTAAGGTGATAGAAAGCATTGCACTAAGTAGTACGGCCCCTGCACTAACATCTTTAGCATATTTAATATTTACTCTGTACTCTTTAGATACAGTATCACATACTGCCTCTATTACACTGTTAAATGCCTCTGATATTAATACTAGCGTTATTAAAAAGCCTACCGCTATCCAATCTGTATGAGAGATATTAAGTAGGAATGAAACTGTTACTACTATGATTGCAATTACCATTTGTATTCTAAAGTTTCTTTCATTCTTAACAATGGAGAGTATACCCTCTACTGCATGTCTTTGACTTTTGAATATTGGTTGTGGTGCTTTAAATGATGTACTCATATTTAGCTAGTATACAGAATCTTTGGGATGAAGAAAAACACCTCTATATTGAGGGGGTAATCTACCATTTATACATACTCAGTAGCTCTAATGGATATCTCTTTCCTTCTGTATACTCTTCTACTTCTTTTAATATCTGTTGGGATTGTAATGGTACTTTACCATTTAAAATATCTTTTACATTAAACCACTTACTCTTTTCAATGGCAGGATCTAACAGTACATTCTTTTTCTCTTTGAATGATTTTGCTATGAAAATCATTCTTAAGAACTCTTCATCTTCAGGGCCTGTATCTCTTTGGTATATACCTAATATACTATCTAATGTAATACTTAATCCTGTTTCTTCAATTACTTCTCTATGGATACAATTTATTAAACTCTCACTCCATAGGACCTTACCTCCTGGTAGTTGCCAACCTTTATACTTTGAATCTTTAGGGTAGCACAGTAGTATTCTATTCTTCTCCTCAATTATTACTCCTGTATAAAGAAGGAATCTTGCAGTCATTCTTCCTCTAGGAATATCTTTAATCTGTTTATACTGTTTAGCAGTAATATATTTCATTGAGAGATTATATCACAAGGGTAATGTATATTACTGAGTTATCATTTCCCACATAGCGATTTTGTTTTGTATGAATTGATCGGTATATGCACTAGAAAGCTCTATCACTATTGCATTGTAGCCACTCTCTCCTGCCCATCCTTCAAATGTACCTGTAATATCATATGTGAATGCACCCACTGTTCCAGGAGCTATATATCTATATCCAGAGAGTTGGGAGTATATTTTTGCTAACTCTATAGAATTAGAGGTATTAGAGGGTACTGTATATCCTGCAGCTGAGTGATACGAGAGTGTAATATATGGGGATTCTCTTACTACAAGGTTTTTAATTGCTATGCTCTCTGGTTCAGAGAACGGAGAGAGACCTCCTCCTGTTTCGTAGAAATTGTTTAAAAAGTATGTACCTGATACCCATGAGGAAGATGCGAAGTTTCTATTTAAATCTACACCATTAGCATTAAATCTACTCTTATTTGCAATACCATCTGGATTAAAGGTAGGTACAACAATGATGGTTTTATCTACAGGTATTCTATCGCTATTACTCTCTAATTCTGCAATCCATTTGTTCATTGTATTTTTAGTATTAGCTTCAGAGCCATGCATTGCTCCAAAGAAGAGTATTTTCTTACTACCACTACCAAAGTAAGATGCATATATTGCTCTTCCTTGTACAGAGGTCCCTACATTCACAACTCTTTTGCATGTTGTTTTGAATGTTTTAGAGTATCCCTCTGTAGAGAGTAACTCTCCACTACCCAGTAATCCTTTTGAGATATTTAGAGTGTAATTTTTACAAAGATTTAAATTATTCTTAGGGTTAATAGTTATTTGGTTTTTCTTAATACTGTATGAATACTCAGCAGAGGGGTCTAATCTAATCAAAGATTTAATATTTTGTGTACCTTTAATATCCTGATTAAATGTAAGTACTATATTATCTCCTGTTGGGAATCCATTAAAAAGGTTTGTGCTCTTTATCTTAGGTCCGCTATCTATTGTAAACTCCAATACATATCCTCCTACCATCTTACTTCCATCTACTCCTGTTAAGTTCTCTACTCTTAAGAGGTATGTATTGCTCTGTTTAAAGCTTTCTAAGGGGATGATTAATAGCTTGTTAGCTTCTACTGTATATTCAAAAGTAATTGGATTTTTATCACTGTCTTCGAATGTTATCGCAAACTCTGTATTAATCTCTTTGTTAAATATTGTTTCTATAGCTGGGATGGTAAGAGTTTGTACTATTTCTTTCTCTTTAATACTTGAATCTACAACTATGATTGGTGTTAATATTGTCACTTCCCTTATATCCATCTGTTTTACAATCTCTCCACTGTTTTTAGCCAGAAGTAGTAAATCGTAGCTATTTTCAGGAATCATTTCTAAGTCAGAGAGATCACAAAGTAAGGAAGAGTTATCTTTGTTACATGTAACGGATTTTTCATTGGAAGAGATGTAGTACTCTAAAAAGTCGATAGGGTAGTCTATCTCATATTTTAATATCTGGTTACTGTTTATCTCATTATCAAAATCAGTAGCTATTACTTCAGGATATTCCTGAGTAGTAATCTTTAAATGTTTCTCTAAAATACTTAGTTCAAGATTATTAAAATATTTAAGAGTGAATATATATTGATTACTCTCAGAGAGTAGTTGAGTAGGCGTAATACAGATCTTCTTAGCAAAGATATCTAGGTTCTCAAATATCGTATATTTATCTTTTACTTTAATAGTGATATCTGAAGATGTATTAAGGTCAATGATGTTTGGTAAGAGGAAATATCCCTCTAAGCAGAACTCTCCAGAGGGTTTAATACTTTCTGGATATTTGATTACATTTAAGTGTGTGATTAAGAGGAGATGAGTTAGGGGTGTAAGTATGAGTACAGTTATTGCAAGGAGGATGTATTTAAGAGTATTATCTTTCTTTCTATTGTTTTCTATATTATCCAAAAGGGAAGTGTTAATTAGTAAATTATGGATATGGAATATCTATCTATTTAATTATTCTAATTGGTTAACTAATTAATGTCTATTCTCTTTTTAAAAAGTATTAATCAATTGCATTAAAGCTAACAAAGCCCACCTCTGATGTTGCAAATGTTTTAGACATTGGTTGATATCCTATTACTGAAGAGTATTCTGAATCTTTATCTTTATATTCAAAATTAAGAAACGTATTCCTACGTAATTTATCTAAATTTTGGTGTGCAAAGTCATGCTCTTTACGGGAGAGATGTGTCCTTATTAGGAGATATGTGTAGTCATACTGTGCTAGAAATATATTACTTTCTGGATTTCCATAAAGTTCATTGTAGAAATATTTTCTTCTCTCTGGGTCTATATACCCTATTGGCAATGTTAATAGGGAGCTAAAGCTATACTCATTCTCTCTAGGATCTAACTTTCTCATCTCATTTGAGTTTATTATCTCCCTTATTTCAATATCTCTAGGAGAGAGGAATTCACTTCCTGATTCTTGTAGAATTTTTTCTAAATAGTTTTGTAGCATTTAAGTAGTACTGTTGGTTTAATGCGATATTATATCGTGTATGACTAAATATTTAAAGGAGAGTGACTTTGCTTTACTATTTGTAGAACTCATTAATCTTCTATTAATGGAACAAAAGATACATATCCATGATTATATTTTTCAAAACCTTCTTCTGTTTTAATAGCTTCTACTAGTATCTCTGTGCCATCTATTCGTTGAGGATATACAATTTTACCCCCTATTTTTAGTTGATTCTTCCAAGCATCAGTAATATCTTCTGCTGTTGCTGCTACTATTATACCGTCATATGGGGCCTCTCTTTCATATCCTTTAGATCCATCTCCGTAAATTACCTCAATATTTTTATATCCAAGCTTTGATAATCTAGCTCTTGAGCTATCAGCTAACTCCTCTATACGCTCAATAGAGATGACCTGTTTACTTAGAAGAGAAAGTATTGCTGCTTGATACCCAGAGCCTGTACCTATATCTAGTACTTTCTCATCTCCATGTAAATCTAGTAGCTCACACATGAGGGCAACGATATATGGCTGAGATATTGTTACATCATGGCCTATGGGGAGTGGGCGATCTAAATATGCCATATCTTCAAAACTGTGTGGTACAAACTGCTTACGATCTACTTTAGAGAATGCCTCAAGTACTCTCTCATTACTTATACCTCTTGGTAGAAGATAACTTTTAATTAGCTCTTCTCTTTCTTTCTTATGATTAGATTGCATCATAGTTAAATACATCACAGCTTAAATGTATAGGAAGGAAGAGGAATGTAAGTTGAGTATTTAAGAAGTATTAGCCTATTACTTTACTCCATTCCTTAATACTAATCCAAAAGGTACTGTAACTACTGCCCATATCAATGCAAGTATTGGCTGTATCTCTCCCCCTATATTCCCTGTTAAGTTAGAGAAGATGTAAACAGTAATGGTGTAGAGTAGATATGATACACCTAAGATAACTAATACTGTTCCTAAACTTCTATTCTTTTTAAATATCTTACCTTTGTAATATCTAATACCTACATATATTCCCAATGCACAAAGCACTAGAGTGAAGAGTGTAATAAATAGGAATGGGATAAGGGCTAATATACTTAAACCGGATTTGAGACCTAATAGGGTTAAGAATATTCCAATGGATATAGTAAAGCAGAGCATTAAACCAGAGACTAGTAGAAGTAATACTCCTACACTTTTAGCCTTTAGTTGTATATCAAGAAGGTTCATATACTTAATTAAGGATATCTTCTTATTAATAGCTTTGCAATATAGAGATACTTATTACTTCTTTTTGCTATAAATCTTCTCTTCTATTTCTTTCTTACTAAGTTTCTTAGTGCAGAAGAACCAGTCATAGCATTTGATATCCTCTTTACTCTCCATACGCTCCTTAGCTACACCACAGGTGCCTGCAGTAGGTACTATTACCTCATCTCCTGGTCTCCAATCTGCTGGTGTTGCAATAGAGAATTCATCTGCTGTTTGTAGTGCTATTAATATTCTAAGTATTTCATCAAAGTTTCTACCTGTACTTAATGGGTAGTAAAGTATTGTCCTTATTATTCCTTTAGGATCTATTACAAATACTGCTCTTACTGCCTTTGTATTACTCTCACCTGGCTGTATCATTCCATACTTGTTAGCTACTTCCATAGTGATATCTTCTATCAATGGGAATTTTACTTCCATATTCTTCATACCTTTGAACTCAATCTTCTCTTTAATAGTTCTTAGCCATGCGATATGACTGTATAGGCCATCTACAGAGAGTCCTACTAATTCACAGTTAAGTTTTTTAAACTCTTCTGTTAGGGAAGCAAACATCATAAATTCTGATGTACATACTGGTGTGAAGTCTGCAGGATGACTGAAAAGTATTACCCATTTCCCTTTATATTGTGAAGGGAAATCTATATCACCCTGTGTGGTGACTGCTTTAAACTCAGGAGCTTTCTCTCCTATTCTTGGCATTGGAGTTATCTCCTTTTGGATTGTTTCGTCCATAATTATATTTTTTAATATTTTAAATCCTACTTAAATATAGAAGTGAGTTGCTTTACAAGATATAAAGTGATCGGAATTGTTGTCTTACTATTACAATCTTAACATATCCTCATCTTTAAACCTAATCCTATACCTTTCTAAATCTACTTTTCCATTCTTAAACTGTATACCTTCACTCTTAAGTAGTTCCATTTGTTTTAGATCGCCTCCAAAAGCGAAACTCTTAGCAATCATTCCTTTAGAGTTAACAACCCTATGGCACGGTATAGAGGAGGGGTCTGGATTGTTATGTAATGCATATCCAACTAATCTAGGGTTATTGATACCCAAACTCTTAGATATATCTCCATATGTAGAAACCTTACCTATGGGTATCTGTTTTACTAAATCATATATTCTCTCATAGCTATCTCTCATATCCTTATTATACCTACCTCCTCTACACTGTACAAAGAGAGTACTATTTGCTCCAATCTTTCAAATGGGTATTGACCCATTATAGATATTGTAGTATATTTAATTACGGGTATATACCCATTAAATTATTATCATTATTAATATGCCTAATTTAGATAAAACAGGACCTTTAGGAAAAGGTCCAATGAGTGGTAAAAGGTTTAGTTTTTTACCAAGAAGAAAAGGACGTAAACAGGAAATTAGTAAAAAGTGTGTATGTCCTAAGTGTGGATATAAAGAGCAAACTCCTAGAGGAATTCCATGTACAGAGAGAGTATGTCCTAAATGCAGTACCCCTATGAAAGGGCAAACCTGTTTGTAATATATAATATATTTTAAAGAACATAGATGAGACGAAGATCGAAAAGAAGATTAGGAATTCAATTTAACGAAAGGTATTTTAAACCAAGAGGTATACCTCTTAGAGAGTTAAATGAGATAGAGATAACAGATGAAGAGTTAGAGACATTGAGATTAAGATATATCAAAAATATAGATCAGGAGGAGGCTGCTAAGCAGATGGGTATATCTCAGAGTCAGTATCAAAGGGATATTAGCTCTGTTTTAGAAAAAATTACTACTGCATTGGTAGAGGGTTTTGCTATATCTATAACTAAAACTTAATATTGCAATTTGGGATTTGACCAAGATATTTTTCTATGATATATATTTCAATAGAGGTTGAAATATATGAAAGAGATCGATGAGAAGAAAATTAAAGAGCTAGGTAAATTACTTGTACTTAATCGTATATCCATACTTCTTCTTCTTTATAAACAAGATACCTGTGTATGTGAGATGGTTGAGGAGTTAAGTCTTAAGCATAACCTTATTTCTCATCATTTGAAAACATTACAAGATATGGGGTATATAAAGAGTAAGAGGAATGGACAACATATTATGTATAGCCTTTGTCAATCTAAGAGAGAGTCTGTTAGGAATTTATTACTTTTATTAAATATTTAATATTTTAATATATAGATATGAATAAAAAACTGCTCACAGTATCCTCTATCGTACTCATTGTACTTCTCCTTCTTGTGGGAGAGTTCTTCCTAATACGCAAATATGGATGTACAACAGAAGTATCTCAAGAGGAGAGTGTTAATCCTAAGGCTATGATGCTACTAATAGAGTTTGGTAGTACCGATGGTCTTGTAAATATGGTTAATGATATGAAGGAGAGAGATATTCATGGGATATTGATGGTTAATGGAGACTTTATAGAGAAAAATAGTGTTGTATTAAAAGAGATATTAAAGACAGGAGTTATTGAAATAGCGCCCTCATATGATCCAGAGCCTTTCTGGGGTATGCCATACGATACTCAGTATGAAATAGTTTCAGATATGATTGATAAGGCGAAAGAACATTTGGATATTACACCAAGGATTATTAGCTCTAGATATATGGCTTCTGATGAGAATACTGTTAAGGTAGCTGATACTCTAGGTATAGAGTATATAACGGCAAGAGGTACTACAGAGTTAGCTACAACGGTGTATAAACCTACTGAGTATGACGTGAAGATAATATCTGTATCTAATATTGATGTTCCTGAGTTTAAGTACGGTAGTTTCTGTGATTACAGCTTCTATGAGAGAAATGGTACTCCAGAGGATATGACTACTCAATTTGAGAGAGCAATTGAGCAAGAGAAATTTATGGGTGTATCTCATACATACATAGGTGGTTATAAGCAGAGATGGAATGAGATGTGGCATAACTTCTGGGATAACTATGAGGTTGATTGGGTTGATTTAGATACTTTAGGTACTGTAGATAAGGAGATGCCTATGTGGCAGATTCCAGTGAATAAGAATGCACCGTATACACCAGAGAAGATTAGACCAGCTATATCTTATGAAGATGAAATGAATATTACTAATCCATGTTTAGTAGAGGATCTAAACGAAGGAGATATGTCTCTACCTGTTGATAAGGATAGTAATCAAGAGAATTTAGCAGTCTTTCATAATGGAATGGGTCCTATGTGTTTAGATATGTTAGCCTTTTTTGATAGATATGATATTAAATATGAGGAGCATTTAGTAAACGATACTGATTTTGGTAGTCAACTTAACTCACATAAGGTTAATAACTCTAAGAGTGAGGGTGTGTCTGATACATACGGTTACTATCCAATGATATTTATAGATGGTAGAGCATTCTCTGGTTTTAATAGTGAGATAGAGAGTGAGTTAAAAACTATTTTGAATATTAAATAGACTCTATTCTCTCTCTGTCCATTTAATAATGTCAGTTAAAGAGTCTTGTAAACTTCTGTATGAGTAACCTAGTTCTTTGATTGCTTTTTGACTAGATATATTAGAATTAGATTCTAGTACTGCTAATGAGTAGGGTGTGAATACTGGAGTCTGTTTAGTCATTCTGTAATACACAAGTGCTAGGGGAGCGAGTAGTTTAGCTATAAGTGTTGGTATTTTAAACTTTGGTTCTGGGATATTTTTAAGTTTAGAAACAATTTTAAAGAGCTCTTTTACAGTAATCTTCTCTCCTGCAAGTATATATCCTTCTCCTTTCTTTCCTTTAGCCATTGCTAAGCATA
>Ga0172382_10013834_pt1 | contig 10347 bp, 7 predicted proteins | sample Leawel138RmetaG_FD_122245 | JGI IMG/M metagenome (GOLD analysis project Ga0172382, IMG submission 122245) | Leachate microbial communities from a municipal landfill in Southern Ontario, Canada - Leachate well 138R metaG | ecosystem: Engineered > Solid waste > Landfill > Unclassified | place...
CCTTGGCGTCATAGATAATCGCGCCAATACCAGCTGGACCTGGATTGCCGCGCGCTCCACCATCACTAAAAATTTTAGCACTTTCATTTATCATATCTATTTGCTTAATTTTAAATCAATAATTTTTAATTGCACTTCTTCGCGTCCATTAAATTTATTTATTTCAAGATAATACACAATGTCTATCCTATCGCCCACTTTAACTTCTTCATATTTTTTTGCTCCACCAAAGGATATTGCCCAAAAACTATTTACTCTTAATTTTATATGTTGCTTATCTTCCCCCATTAACGTGACATCTTCGACCTTAAAATTATAGGAAACAAACTTAGGTTGATGATTATTTTGACCAAAAGGTGCTAATTTTTCAATATCTTGAGCAAAATCTAAATTTATATCATCTTTTTTCAACTCAATTTCAATGTCAATTTTGGGAACCAAATTAACTTTAGCTAACTTCTCTTTTGCTAACTTTAACATCCCCTCTTTAAATAATCTCAATTTTTCTTCTGAATCTAAAGAAAAACCGCAAGCCATTGGGTGTCCCCCGTATTTATTTAAATAAGTAGAATTTTTTTCAATTGCTTTAATTAAATTTAATTCAGGAATTGAGCGCCCTGAACCCTTAAAACTAACCTGTTTGGGAATTAACTTCTTCTCCTTGCTATCAAATTCAACCGCTTCAACTAAACGAGTAATAATTAAGGTTGGTCGATAATATTTTTCTGCAATTTTTCCTGCCACCAAACCGATAACCCCTTCATTCCAAGCCTGATTATCGTCACAAACACCAATAATTATTTCCGGAACATTATTTTTATCAATTTTTTCTTCTACCTGCAACATTATCTCCTTTGTAATCTCTTGGCGACTACTGTTGCGCTGATTAAGCTCCTCTGCTAACTCTTTCGCTTCCGCCCTGTCATCTGTTGTTAATAAAGAAAAGGCGGTATTGGCATGACTTAAACGGCTAGCCGCATTCAATCGTGGTGCAATTTGCCAACCAATATTCCACGCTTCTATTGGTTTTGTAGTGTTAATGCCAGCTGAAAATAATAATTGATTTAAACCTAATCTTTGATTACGATTTATTATTTCTAGCCCTCTTTTTACTAATAATCTGTTCTCATCTTTAAGGCTTACCATATCAGCAACGGTCCCTAAGGCAACTAAATCAAGTGCCTTGTCAGCTAATTGTTGTTTTTGCTTAGGAGAAAGTTTTGACTTTATTAAAAGAGCGCTAATTAACTTATAAGATACGCCAACACCTGCTAGAAAAGGACAAGGATAATTATTGCGCGTATCGGCTGGATTAATAATAGGGCAATCTGGTAACTGATTTAATTCCTCTGGTAAAACATGGTGATCAGTAATTATAACATTAAGACCCAGGCCTTGCGCATAAGTCACCTCTTCCTTGTTTCTGATTCCAGTGTCCACAGTAATTACTAATTTTGCTCCACCTTGCCTAATTTTATTAATCGCCATCTTGTTTAAACCATAGCCTTCGCTCACTCTATCCGGTAAATAAACCTCGGCTTTGGCCTGTAATAATCGCAAAGTCTCATATAATATAACCGAAGAAGTAACTCCGTCGGCATCATAATCACCATAGACAATAATTAAATCACCCTTCTTAATGTGAGAAATTATTAGCTCAACCGCTCTTTCCATGTCCTTGAAAATAAAAGGGTCATAAAATCCATTTTCATCCTCTTGAGACATTGCTAAAATTTTACCTTCATCAAGCTTAAAATTTAAAAAATTATTAATTGCGCTGGGCGTAGTAAAACCACGATGAAGCATAAGCTGCAACAATAAAGGATTAAGATTTAATTTTATTAATTCTTCACTTGGTTTAAGCTCGGGTAACAAGCGCCACTCTTTCATATAATTATAATTTTAAAAGGCGAGAAAGATTGGTAAAAAAATCATTGAAACGCCAACAACTATTGAAACCACTAACCAAAAAAGTCTAACCATTTTCTTTTTTTTCATATTTATCTCTTTAAAATTTTAACAAATATATTAGCTGGAATATCAACGCTACCCTTGCCAGCCGCCATCATCTTTTTCTTTCCCTTCTTTTGTTTTTCTAATAATTTCCTTTTTCGCGTAACATCACCACCATACAATTTAGCGGTCACATCTTTGCGCAAAGCTGATAATTTTTCAGCAGCTATAATTTTACCACCGACAGCAGCCTGAATTTTGATTGCAAACATTTGTCGGGGCAAGTTGTCCTTTAAAATATCTACCACCTCTCGTCCCTGTCGATAAGCATCATCGCTATAAATAATAGTAGCTAGTGCTTCGATAGGCTCTTCTGCTACTAAAATATCCATTTTTACAACATCCGCTCGACGATAATCTAAATACTCATAATTTATTGACGCAAAACCAGAAGAAACACTTTTCACCTTATCATAAAAATCAGTTAAAATTGAAGATAAGGGCATTTCATAATGTAAAATTGCTCGACCATCTACTTGTTCGCCAGAAATATATTCAGTATTTTTATAAATTCCTCGTTTTTCTTGAGCGAGGTTCATAATATTTCCTAAATAATTTTTGGGACTAATAATATCAAGCGCCACCCAAGGCTCTTCTATTTTTTCAATTCGATTTTGTTCTGGTAACTTCTGAGGCGTCCTTATTATTATTTCCTCACCTCCAGTTTTATAAACTTTATAAGCAACACTAGGAATGGTAACAATTAAATCAAGATTGTATTCACGACGCAGTCTTTCTTGAAAAACTTCCAAATGCAATAGACCTAAAAAACCACAACGAAAACCGAAACCTAGCGCATCAGATCTTTCTGGCTCATAAACAAGGGCAGCATCATTTAACTTAAGTTTATCCATGGCTTCACGCAACTCCTTAAAATCATTTCCTTCACGAGGAAATATGCCAGCAAAAACCATGGGCTTTACCTCCTTGTAACCCGGCAAAGCTTCCACTTTCTCAGTCTTAATCGCCTTGCCTGACAAAACAGTATCCCCCACACGACATTCAGCCACCTCTTTAAATCCAGTTACCACATAACCAATCTGTCCGGGCATTAATTTATCTGTTGAAAAATAACCAGGATTAAAAACACCACAATCAATAACCTCGCTTTCTTCATGAGCTGAGGCCAATTTAATTTTATCACCCTTTTTCAAAACTCCATTTACCACTCGTATATAAGCAACTACACCTCGATAAATATCATATTTGGAATCAAAAATTAAAGACCGGGAAAAATCGGATTCTAAATTTATTGTCGGCTCGGTAGGGGCTTCCCCCTGCTTAATAATAGCCTCTAAAATCTCTGGCACGCCTTCTCCGGTCTTTCCCGAAGCAGTAAAAATTTCATCTTCCCGACAACCTAAAAGACGCATGATTTCTCCCTTTACCTTAGGAATATCAGCCGCTGGTAAATCAATTTTATTAACCACCGGAATCACATTTAAATCCTGCTCCATGGCTAAATAAAGATTAGCTAACGTTTGTGCTTGTATTCCTTGAGTGGCATCAACTAATAATAAGGCGGTCTCAACCGCCGCTAAAGATCGAGAAACCTCATAGGAAAAATCAACGTGCCCAGGGGTGTCAATTAAATTAAGATAGTAACCTTGATATTCCATACTTACCGGTGTTAATTTAATTGTGATGCCGCGTTCCCGCTCAATATCCATACCATCTAGTATTTGATTTTTCATCTTTCTTTTCTCAACGGTATTGGTAAATTCTAACATTCTATCAGCTAAAGTTGATTTACCGTGATCAATGTGTGCAATAATTGAGAAATTTCTAATTTTATTTATTTCAAACATATTTTTTAACTTATACCTCGAGCTTCACCTTGATCTCCAACTTTAATCTTCTTAAAAGGCCATCTTTTTTTCAAAATTGTGATAAAATGCACAAGTTCTTCGCTCTCTAAAAGGTAGCAGAATAAAAGATAAACTAAAAGTCCGACTAAAGAAGAAAATAATAGTTGGGAAAAAACACCAATAAACGTGGTCATATCAATTAAGGGCCAAACTAAAAACTTAGAAATTTGAGTAGCTAGACCAGCGCCTACAGCAGCAAAGGAAAATTTTAGAAAAGATAAGATAATTCGAGAAAAATCTAGAGCCCCTACTTTAACATAAAGCCAGGCCCAAAGCAAGATAAAATTAATAATATTTGCGATCGAAAAAGCAAGGGCTAATCCCGCTACCCCCATAGATTTACCAAAATAAACAGAAAGAACTATATTAACTGCAATGGAAATTAAACCAAAGTAGAAAGGCGTTTTTGAATTATGTTTGGCATAGTACATCCTTGTCAAAAGCGGAATAGTCGCCTGCGCAAATAAAGACAAAGCAAAAAAACCTAATGCATCCATAGTCATAAAAGTAGAGCGCCAATCAAAATTTCCCGTTCCCAGAACTACTCTAACAATTTGAGCACGCAAAGCCACTATCAATACGGTTGCCGGCACAACAAAAAATAATATCCGCCGCATTGTTTTAGAAAAATTACTAGTTAATTTTTGATAATTATTAGCATTTTCTGCCAATACCGGGAATGCGGCTATAGCGAAAGAGATGCCAAAAATTCCAACCGGAAAAGCTTGTAGGTTGTTAGCAAAATTAAAGGCAGTTAAAGATCCCGATTCTAAACTTGAAGCAATTACAGTAATAACAACCAAATTTATTTGAGAAATAGCCAGACTCATAGTTCGTGGAACCATCATGACTGCAATTTTTCTAATACTTTTATCACGCCATGATATAATGGCACGATAACGAAAACCTAAGTTATAAACTGTAGGCAGCTGAATTACAAAGTGGAGAAAAGAACCTAAAACAACGCCCCAAGCTAAGCCAGCAAGACCCCAAATATTTACAAAATATAAGGCGCCAATAATAATTCCTAAATTATAAAAAATTGGCGTCAATGAGTATACTAAAAACCTCTTAAAAGATTGCAAAACTCCGCCCATTATTCCTGAAAGTCCTAAAAATATCGGTGATAAAAACATTATCCGCGTTAAAGCTGCTACCTCTTGTTGTTGCTCTAGCTCAAAACCAGGGGTAATTAATCTTGTTAAGTTATCAGAAAAAATAATTCCCGCTACAGAAAGTAAGGTTAAAAGTATGAGCAAGGAATTTAAAAGATTGTTAACTAAACGCCAGGCCTCATTATTTTTCCCCTTTTGCTCTTTTCTTTTTTTTATAAGATTAGTAAAAACAGGGATAAAACCAGCTGACAGCGCTCCTAATACTACTAAATTGAAAATTAAGTCTGGAATACGAAAAGCTGCATAATAATTATCTAAAGCTACCCCAGCCCCAAAAGCACCAGCTAAAATACGATCACGCAAGACTCCTAAAACGCGGGAAAGCAAGGAAGAAGTCGCCACAAGAGCGGCGGCTAGAGTTATATTATCAATTGATTTAGAAAAAATTTGTTTTAGCATATGTATTTATCTTAACTGGTTTTTCAAATCTTGCAACAGCTCAAGGTTTAAAACAGCCTTATCATAACCTGGATTTATCTTTAATTCTTTTAAAAAATATTCTTCCGCGCTCTCTAAATCTCCGTTTTCTAGATAAATAAGACCCAAATTATTATAAACCATAGGCTCATCTTTATTTATTTCTATAGATCTTTTGTAATTTTTCATTGCCGCTTCATTGTCGCCACTTAAATAATACATTACTCCTAAATTACGAGTCGCTAAAGCTGAATTAGGTGATGTTGTAACCGCATACTGCCAAAAAGAAAGGGGATTTTTAAAATGAGGCAAACGCCAAAGCGTTACGGTGAAAAAAAATATTAGAATAGTACTTTTTATAATCAAGCTTATCTTGCCCCTTCTTTTATTGATTAATTCTGTTTGAGATAATAGAATTATTAAACCCACAAAAGGCAAGTAAAGTCTATGCTCTAATAATAGTATTTGATAAGATATTTTCGGATCTGGATTTAATAAGCCAGGTAATAAAAAAAGAGTAAACCAAAGCAGACTAAAAATAAAATATTCTTTTTTTATCTTTTTCCTTATTAATAAGAATAATAAAAACAAAAAACTAACGCCTCCCCAAATTAAATTAGATTCATGAAGTTGCGGCATTATCCCTAAATTAAAAGGGAGAAAAAATTTACCTAAAGCAACCATTAAGACTGGTAAATAATTTATAACTGTCAGCACTATTTGTTTTATGTCTCCCAATGATTCAGTAACTACTAAGCTGCGAAATAAAAACCATAAAAATATACTAAGAGTTGTCCCTAAAACAAGTGTCCAGATTTTTTCTTTATCTATCCTATCTTTTGTTAAAAAAAGATAATAAAAAATAAACAACAGCGGTAAAAAAACAGCGGCCTCTTTGGTTAACAGGGCAAAAATAAAAAATAACAAACACCAAAGATAATCTTTATACCCTCCCCTTTCTATAAATTTAATAAAAAAAAGAAAACTTGATAATATAAATACCGCCAGTAAAGAATCATTCCGACCCGGAATCCAGGCAACCGCTGACACCAGGGCGGGATGTATTAGGAATAATAAAGATAAATACCAAGCTTTTTTTTCTCTCACTTTCAAATTTAGAAGTAAACTAAAAAGCAACAATACTGCTAATAGATGATAAATAACGTTGGCCAGATGATAAAACCAAGGGGCTGTTTTTGATATCTGCGCCTCTATCATAAAAGATAAATTTAAAATAGGGCGATAATAAAAATTAGACTCTGATAAAAAAACATCATCAGAAAAAAGTTGTCCAACATTTTGAAAATTACTAATTATCGGGTAATTAGTCAGAATTAAATCTTGATCATCAAAATAGGAAAAATCAAAAAATACAGTCACTAAATATAGGCTTAGTCCAATTAAAACTAAAAGTAGATATCTTAAACGTTTATTCATTGACTTTTGTTTTTTTAAAAAGATAGGAAATGCTATAAACGACAGTTTGCAGACCATACTTTAAACTTCGTCTAAAATTAATCGATGATGCTTCCTTAAAATAACGAACTGGCACTGGTATTTCGCCAATACGGTATTTTTGTGCTACTATCTGAAAAAGTATTTGACTATCAAAAACAAAATCATTGGAATTATTTTGCCATTTAACTGTTTCCAACACAGTTCGTGAATAGGCGCGCATGCCAGTGTGCCACTCGGATAAATTACGTCCCGTTACTAAATTTTGAAAGATGGTTAAAAGACGATTAAAAAAATATTTATAAGCTGGCATACCGCCGGCTAAAGCTTCTTGACGACTTCTAATTCTTGTTCCCAACATAACATCAAAATAGCCATCACAAATAAATTCTACAAAATATTTTATTAGCTTTGGATCATATTGATAATCAGGATGTATCATGATGATAATGTCAGCCCCATGATTTAGAGCAAGACGATAACAGGTTTTTTGATTAGCACCATAACCTAAATTTTTCTCATGTTTATAAACACTTAATCCTAAACGTTGTGCTATATTGACAGTTTCATCACCACTCCCATCATCAACTAAGATAATTTCATCAACCAAAGATGGGATATCTGAAACCGTCTTCTCTAAAGTCTGGCTAGCATTATAAGCTGGCAATATAACTATGACTTTTTTAGTCTGATACATATTTAATCGGTTAAAACACGGGCATCTAAAACGATAGCCTCTTTCTCGGTAAGCAGTAGGGGATTAATATCAAGCTCTTTAATTTCTGGATGCGCTGCTACTAAATTGCATAAATTAACTAAAGCGTCAGCTAGAGCATAAATATTAAACTCCTTTCCTCTTAAACCATTAATAATTGGAAAAAAGTGACTCGCCTTTAAGGCTTTTAAAGCACTTTTTCGATTTAAATCAGCTAAAACAAGTTGCGTTTCTTCTAGAGCTTCAGCATATATTCCTCCTAAACCAAAAAGTAGAACATGACCAAAATTTTTATCTCTTTTTATCCCTAAAATTAACTCTAAATCACCCATCTTCTGATTTTGCAAAACTATTTTATTTTCTTTATTTTTTAAATACTTGCTATGATCTTTCTTAAGTTTTTGTACTGCCTTTTTAAGATCATTCTGATTTTTAATATTTAAAATTATTCCCCCTTTATCAGTCTTATGAATAAAATCAGGACCAACCACCTTAAGTGCTATAGGAAATTTATTTATTTTATTAGAAGATGAATAATACCAAGTTGGCACTACCGAAAAATTATATTTTTTTAAAGCTTTTAAAAGGGCAACGTAATCTTTAGAAATATAATTTATCTTTTTTTTCTTAATAGGCTTAGAAAAAGTCTGCAGACCTTTTCTTGCTTGTTGATTTTTTACAACCAATGCCAAGCTATTAATCGCCTGTTCTGGGTATGAGAAAACAGGGATATCATTTTCTAAAAGAAACCGCTTTGCAGTAGACACCGTCTTACCACCAACAAATGTAGCCATAATAGTGCTTTGCGAATGGGAGGCAGCAACCTTTACAATTGCTTGCGCCACTTGCAAAGGTTGTGTATTTGTTTGTGGAGTTAATAAAACTAAAATATTTTGTTTTATTTTTTTCTTTAATTTAAGACTTAAAGCCTGATAGTAATCTTGAGCTTGCGCATCCCCTAGCAAATCTTGATTATCTGCTAACTCCAAGCCAGCTTTTTCGATGGCATCAGCAGTTAGCACTGCCAAGCCACCAGCATTTGTAATCAGACTTACCTTAGAACTTAAGGTTTGATAAAAAGCTTTATTTTTCAATAACAATATTATATTAAATAAATCATTTAAATGTTTAATCTGAATAACTCCTGCCCGTTTTAAGGCCGCTTCTACCACCTTAGACTCTTTGGCTAAAGCTCCGGTGTGCGAAAAGGCAAGCTTTTCTCCAGCTTGTGATAGTCCAGAAAGCAAAATTATTATTGGCTTTTTTTGTGCCACCTGAGAAGCAGTTCTAACAAACTCTTGACCTTGCAAGATGTCCTCTAGATAAAACACGACTGCATCTACATTTTTATCCTTTTCTAAGTACTGCAAAAAATCATTTTCATTTAAAACCGCTTTATTACCTAAACTTATAAAATAGGCAAGCCCTAAATTATACTCTTTTAACCAATCTAAAACTGCGCTCCCTATTGCCCCAGACTGTGAGACAAGAGCTAAGCGTCCGGAAGTATTTGTAGTTTCTGAAAAACTAGCGTTAAAATTATTTACGTTATTTATAAAACCTAGACAATTTGGGCCTAAAATATTGAGTTTATATTTTTCTGCTATAGCTCTTATTTCTTCTTCCCGTTTTTGTCCTTCGCTGCCTGCCTCTTTAAAGCCAGCGCTAATGATAATAAAATTCTTGGCTCCTAATTTAGCTCCTCGTTCAATTTCTAAGGCAACAAAGGGAGCGGGAATGGCAACTATAATTAAACACTTACTTAAAGATTGTTTTTTTAAATCATCAAGGGAAGCATAGGCTTTAAAGCCAGCAATCTTTTTTTCTTTTATATTAATTGGAAATATTTTTCCCCGAAAGTGAGAGGCAATAATATTATCTAAAATTTGCCGACCAATTTTACTCGGATTATTAGAGGCTCCAATTATTGCTATCTTTTGAGGCTTAAAAAAGTTTGCTAAATTCATATTATTTTAATTTATTCTTTTATTAACAGATAAAGGCCAGTGACGGTAGTAGCAATAATTAAATAATTAATATTTAAGTAAGCTAGAATAATGCGCGGAAATATAATTTCTAAAACTATAGAGACAACAGTTAAACTCAATAAAAAATAGAAAAGTTCATTAACAAATAGCCCCCCTTCTTTTCTTTTGCTAAAAAAATTCATATCTTAAAGATTAAATAACTTTTGCCAAAGAGTGCGTCCGGAAAATTCAATTTCTATTTTTTCAATCTCTACATAATTAGCTTCATTTTTTTCTATACCAGGTACAGAAATAGCAAAATTATATTTAGAGTCTTCCCGATAAACACCCTGCAAATTAAATTCTACTTCATTAATCAATATGTCTCCATGATATATTTGTGGTGCCTTGTAGTCAGCCATTATATACTTATTACTAGGTTTTAATTGATAATAACTATTAACTTTTTTCACTAACGGGTTAAAAAAAGTATCTTTCGTAAAAGAAAAAATACCCCCAGACTCAATAATGACATCATCGCGAACTAAATTTATCTCATTTACAGCTTCATTGTTTTCTTGTTGAAGTAAGAACTCTTGCTTTTCATATGGCTTGGATAAAGAAAACGATTGCTTATTAAAAATAAAATCTTGTAAACTGGCCGGGCCCAAAGCCTTAAGTTGCAAATAATTAGAATCTGTATAAATATTTAGGTCCTTACCCCAGGAAACGGGCCA
>Ga0172382_10013836_pt1 | contig 10346 bp, 8 predicted proteins | sample Leawel138RmetaG_FD_122245 | JGI IMG/M metagenome (GOLD analysis project Ga0172382, IMG submission 122245) | Leachate microbial communities from a municipal landfill in Southern Ontario, Canada - Leachate well 138R metaG | ecosystem: Engineered > Solid waste > Landfill > Unclassified | place...
AGCGCGGTGATAACCTCATGATTGCTGCGCGCCTGTCCCTGCGGAGAGATCGCCGCCCGGTGCACCTGAAGGAACGCGTGCGCCCCGGCCAGATAGAGGTCGTCATGCTCCAGAAAGGTCGTCGCGGGCAGCACCACGTCGGCAAAGGCCGCCGTTTCGGTCATGAACTGCTCATGCACGCAGATAAACAAGTCCTTGCGGGACAAGCCCTGCCGGACCAGCAGGCTTTCCGGCGCGGTCACGGCAGGATTGCAGCTTTGGATCAGCATGGCGGTCACGGGCGGGCCGTTCGACAGGGCCTCGGCATCGCCTGTCAGGGCGCGGCCGATCTGCGCCATGTCGATGACCCGTGTGGCAGGGTCCACGACGTCCAGGCCCTCGATCAAGGTCTTGTCGATGCCGAACCCGCCCGAAGCCGAATACAGCGCCCCCCCGCCCTCGTGCGCCCAGGCTCCGGTGACGGACGGCAAGCAAGACGCCGCGTGCATGCTGGCCGCGCCGTTGCGCGACCGGGCAAAGCCATACCCGGCCCGCAGGAAGCTCCGCTTGGTGCCGCCGTAGAGGCGGGCGAAGGCGATGATCTGATCTTCGGGAACGCCGGTGATGGCCGAGGCCCAGGCGGGCGTGCGGCTTTCCAGATGCGCCTCAAGTCCGGCCGGATCGTCGGTGTAGCGGTCCATCCAGGCTCGGTCGGCCATGCCTTCCTTGAACAGCGCGTGCATGACGCCGCAGGCCAGCGCGCCATCGGTGCCGGGGCGAAGCATCAGGTGGAGGTCGGCTTTCTCGGCCGTGGCGGTACGGTAGGGATCGACCACCACCAGCTTTGCACCGCGCGTCTTGCGAGCCTTGGCGACCCAGTTCATGACGTGGACCTGCGTGGCGACCGGGTTGGCGCCCCACACCACGATGACGTCGGCGAGCGCCATTTCCTGCGGGTCAGAGCCGAACCGCGCACCGACCCCGGCATCCCATCCGGCACTCGACAGGGCCGAGCACACCGTCTTGCGCTGGCGGGAGTAGCCCATCACATGACGCAGCCGCTCGATGCCGTCGCGGGCCACCAGGCCCATGGTCCCGGCATAGAAGTACGGCCACACCGTTTGCGCCCCGTGGCGGGCGGCGGCGGTGGTGAACGCCTCGGCCACGCGGTCCAGCGCCTCGTCCCAGGAGATCGGGGCAAACTTGCCCTCGCCCTTGGCCCCGACGCGCAGCAGGGGCTGGGTCAGGCGGTCGGGATGGTGGACCCGCTCGGCATAGCGCCCGACCTTGGCGCACACGACGCCATCGGTATAAGGCTGCGCCGCCCCGCGCACGCGGCCAATGCGGTCCGGTGCCGTCCTCTCGACCTCCAGCGCACAGGCGCTGGGGCAGTCGTGGGGACAGACCGAATGCACTACATCAAGAACCGCGTCACGGGGCATCAGGGCCACCAAAAAGACAAAAGGATTGTGGGCGCAGTCTACAACCGGCGCACGGGCAGGTCCACGGCGCGATCACGCCCACCCAGACCACCAAGGTTGAAACGATTCCACATACTGCTGTATGAAACATTATTGTGCCGTGCACCATGCCCAGAGTCCGCATCGGGATGACGTCGATGACACCCTTGCTGCTGCCTGTCGCGGCGATGATCGTGGTCATCGTGGCGTCCAACATCCTGGTCCAGCACCCGATCAATGATTGGCTGACCTGGGGCGCCCTGACCTATCCCATCGCCTTTCTGGTCACGGATCTGACCAACCGCGCCCACGGTCCCGCCGCCGCCCGGCGTGTCGTGCAGGTGGGATTCGCGGTGGCCGTGGCACTGTCGGCGATGCTGGCCACGCCGCGCATCGCGGCAGCATCCGGCTTTGCGTTCCTGACCGCCCAGCTTCTTGACGTGCATGTGTTCGACCGCCTGCGCGGACGGACTTGGTGGCAGCCGCCGCTGGCATCGTCGGTGGTGGGTTCGGGGGTCGACACCATCCTGTTCTTCAGCCTTGCCTTTGTCGGTACGGGCGTGCCGTGGGTAACGCTGGCGGCTGGAGACTTCGTGGTCAAACTAGGGCTGGCCTTGGTCATGCTGCTGCCGTTCGGGGCTGTTGCGCTGCGTTCCCTTTCAAGGAGTTAAGCATCATGGCCGCTCCCAAGACGCACGAACGCGAAGAGATCGAACGCTTCCTCATGATCCTGGAGAAGCGTATCCGCCAGCTTGGTGAAACCGTGGCCATGGCGGCGGACGGTCTGGATCCCGACTCGGCCGACCTGAGCTTTGCCGACTATGTGCGCAGCCGCGATCTGTCGTCGGAATGCTGGGCGTTCTCCATCGTGATCGAACGCCGCCTGGACGACTACGCCGGCGCCGACAAGGCAAAGATGAGCGAGCGGTTCGATGAACTGACCATCAACATTTGGTCGATGCTGCTAAGTTGCTCGCTGTATTTCCTGGACTCGCTCTCACGGCGGGAGTACCTGCCCATCGGGTCGCGGGAAATCTTCGTGCGCGAGATAAAGACGCTCTACGACGCCCACAAACTGCTCGCCGACCCTCGCTATGAGGGCCGCATCACCGACACCCTGCGCCGCCAGCACCACCGCGCCGAGCGCATCCTGAACGAGATTATCGAACGTGCACCGGCCCTGTTGAACCTGGGTCCTTGAGTCAGCCGCCTTTCCGGGGGGACACGTGGCAAAACCAGTTGCCGGCCGTGAGCGCCGAATTCCCAATCAACGTGAGCGTTGCCAGCTTGGCTATAACCTGCTGCGCGAGTTGCTGCGCCGATCGGACAGTGCCCACCTGCTCGACCAGCTTGACGGGCTGGATGATGTGGATGACGTCCTGCGCTTTCAGCCGGCGTTCATTCCGGTGTTGCTGAACGCGGCATGGGAACTGCGCGGCGAGGCCAAGTTCGCCGACCTGTTCCTGAACGCCGAGACCCGCCAGCCGGTGCAGACCCGCGACGAGCCTATCCACCCCTGCGGCCGGACCTTCAACGAGGTCATGCAGTCCCACCTGTACGGCGCGGCCCGCCTGTACTTCCTGCGCCTGGAGAAGGACTGGGCAGCGGCGAGGGCGCGCGAGGAACAACGGCGGTGGAAAAAGGCACAGGACAAAAAACGCGGCACCTTGACCGGCCGCCTGTCCGAAGGCATCAAGGAACTTGCCGGGAAGACGAAAGAGTTCAACGCCGAGGACTACCGCGCCGACTATGAAGGCTTTGGCCTCTACGAAGCGATCAAGCCACACCTGGAGCACGAATGGCAGTTCCGGCTAATTCCCCTATACGCCCGCCTGTCCACGCGGCAGGCACAAGCCTATGATGACCTGATCCAGTACTTCCGCACGCCCAAGGAAATGGAAGCGGCCCTGCTGGTGCGGTCCGAGGACGTGTCCATGGCGCGCGGCTACGCCCGTATCCACGCCGAGGCGCTTCAGGGCATCGACTCGAGCAACCGCCGCCCCTCGCCCACCGACGATCAAGTCGAGATTGCCGCCAAACGTGCCGCCGCGCTCAAGGACGAGCGCCGGGTATTCGACCTGCTGCTGACCCGCCATCTCGATTGCCTCGAAGTCCTCAAAGGCATGGGGAACAACGCCGATTCAGCCCTGCGCCGCCTGACCAAAATCTTCCGCGATGATGTATGGTCCGTGGTGCGCGACGAGACGCAGTTGCGCAATGCCCTGAACTGCCCCGACTACATTGTTGCCGTGATCGGGCCGTCGTGCCGGGGAATGCCGCCGGAAATCGGCACCATCCTGGGCCAGATCCAGAACCGCATCCTGACCCGCGACCTGCTGACCCTGGCGGCCGAGCGGTTCACGCGGGCCGACCTGGAACGCTATATGTCCGACCCTGAACGCAAGCCGATCTGGAACCAGCTTCCGGCCAAGTTCAACAACAACTACAATTACCAGCCCGATGCCCCCCGTGAGTCCAGCAACGCCAAGAATTTCGAGAACCTGCAAATGGTGTGCGAAGGCATCTTTACCTCGCTGACCACCGGCCATGTCGAAAAGCTCAAGGCATGACAAGCCCCCGGCCGCCGCGCGGCAGTGACATCGCTACGGTCGATGTCGCAGTGGTGGGGGCCGGGGTGGTCGGCCTCGCCATTGCCGCCGCCCTCGCCCGCCGGGGCCGCGAGGTGGTGATCCTGGAGGCCGCCCCAGCCATCGGCACGGGCATCAGTTCGCGGAATTCCGAAGTCATTCACGCCGGGATCTACTACCCGGCGGGCAGCCTCAAGGCCCGCCTGTGCGTGGCCGGGCGCGACGCGCTCTATTCCTGGTGCGATACCCACGGCGTTTCGACGCGCCGGGTCGGCAAGATGATCGTCGCCACCGACGACGCCGAGGCCGCCGCCCTGGACGCCCTGCGCCTCAAGGCCGCCGCCAACGGCGTGGCGCTTGAAGTGCTGGACGGTGCGCAGGCCCGCGCGCTGGAGCCTGCCGTGTCCTGCGTGGCCGCCCTGCTGTCCCCGGCCACGGGCATCGTGGACAGCCATGCTCTGATGCTGTCGTACCTGGGCGCCGCCGAGGAACACGGCGCGGCGCTGGCCCTGAACACCCCCGTCCTTGGCGGCGTGGCCGAAGACGGCGGCATTCGCCTGTTATGCGGCGGCGCACAACCGATGGACCTGCTGTGCCGAACCGTGGTCAATGCCGCCGGGCTGGGCGCGCAACGCCTCACGCTGTCCATCGACGGGGCCGACGCGGCAGCCGTTCCGGCGCTGCATCTCGCCAAGGGCAGCTATTTCGATCTCGCCACGTCACCGCCGTTTCAGCGGCTGGTCTACCCCATGCCGGTGGCGGCGGGCCTCGGCGTGCACTACACCGTCGACATGGCCGGGCGCGGCCGATTCGGCCCGGACGTCGAGTGGCTGCCGTCGCCCGATGCACGGACCTTCGATCCGGCCACCCTGCCCTATGCGGTGGATGCGGCGCGGGGCGACGTGTTTTATGGGGCCATCCGCCGCTATTGGCCGGGCCTGCCCGACGGCGCGTTGCAGCCCGCCTACAGCGGCGTGCGTCCCAAGGTGCAGGCGCCGGGCGATGCCACGGCTCCCGACTTCATTCTGCACGGACCCGCCGAAAGCGGCGTAGACGGACTGTTTACCCTTTACGGAATAGAGTCGCCCGGCCTGACGTCGTCCCTGGCGCTGGCCGAGCACGTGGCGCACAGGATGGAATGAGCATGGCCCGACTGACATTGCGCACCGGATTTCTGGCGTTAGCCTTGATGACCGGGGCGCTGCCCGCCGCCGCGCAGCAGGCGCCGCCCATGCCATCACTGACCAGCCCGGTGATTCAACCCAAACGCGCCCAGGATCCCTTGCTGGTCCCCAACTTCCGCGACGGTCTGCGCGAGACGGTCGAAACACTCAGCACCTACGGCAAGGGGCGCAGCCGCAGCTTCGTCATCGTCATCCGCCAGGGCCTCGGCCTGCTTATCCACAGCACGTGGGAGGCCAAGCTCCAGTCCCTGGTCAACGAGGGGAAGGAGGACTTCCGCCCGGTCGCGCCCGGCACCCTCAAACGCCGCTTCGTGCAGTCCATCGACGGCGTGGTGCTGGACGGCCAGTTCTGCGCCGATCCGGTGACCGCCAGCCAAGGATACCTGGACCTCATCCGGGAAAGCGCCCTGGTCGGCTTGGTGGTCGATCACTGCGGCACGCCCGAGGCTGCCAGCGATGCCTATACGGTGGCCCGCACGAATGGATTGCTGCCCCATGTGGACAGCGGCACCGGGCCGCTGGGCCGCATTCCCGCAGGCGCTCCGTTCGGCGAGAATTCCGACAACGTGACCAGCCTGGGCAAGGCCCGCAACATCCTGGTGGTCGATCAGAACGAAACCTATGCCACCAAGCAGGATTGGCTGCTGGCCCTGCGGCGGACCAACCACGACGTCCTGGTGCTCGACCCCTTCCACCGCAACCGCGAGCCTCTGAGCAACGCCGAAGTGGCCGAGTTGAAGACCAAGCACCTGGGGTCGCGCCGGTTGGTCTTGGCCCGCCTGCACGTCAGCGAGGCGGTTGATACCCATTGGTACTGGAAGCGCGATTGGGTGCCCGGCGAACCCGTCTGGCTGGGCGAAGAATTGCCCAACCGACCCGGTGTCCATGCGGTCCAGTACTGGCATCCGGCGTGGCGCGCCCTGATCGGTCAGGCGTTCTCGGGCCTCATGGAACTGGGCTTTGACGGCGTGATGCTCGAAGGCATGGAGGCCTATGAGCCGCTCGAAGCCTCGGTGGAACTGGAATAGAGTAGGGTATCACTCCTCCAGCCCCAGCCAACGCAGGGCGCGGCGCAGTTCAGGTTTGGGGGCGTACTCGATCACGTTGCCGTGGCCGACCACGACACGCTCGAAATCCCAACGCAAGACATGGCGCAGCGTGTCACGGGCCGCCCGGCGCTTTCGCACCAGCAGGCGAACCGCGCGGGCCGTGCCGGGCCGCCCATAGGCTCCATTCATCCGCATCCACATCCGCAACGCCCACGGATCGGTGGGGCCGACGTTGCTGACCAGATCCGTCAGAATAAGGGAGCGCGATGGCCGGTGCAGGAAAATCATTTCGCCCAAACGGGGCGCGCCATCCAGGCCGATCATGCACAGGCAGCCACGCCACCGTGCCGGCGGGGCATCGCCCAGCACTTCATCGACCTGCAAACGCTGGCGTTTTGCAGCCAGTCCGGGCGGCGCGAGCAATCGCGCTTCAGGCTTTTCGGCCCGCCACGCATCCGCCCACAGATGATGATACCGGTTTGGGGCGACGATGTCGCAGACCGGCCCCAGGGCATCGACCTCGCGCACCAAGGCGGCATGAGGTGCGACCGGCGAATGCAGCCATAGGCGCCCGTCATCCAGGCGCACCACCGTCATGCGCGAGCGCAATGTCACGCCAAGGTGCCGGAAATCGTGTTCCGCCACCCACAGTCCCGGTCCCAAGGGCCGCAGCACGCCCGTCTCCCCATCGGAAGTGGTTTGCATGGATAACGGGGGTGTGGCCGCCAAGGCTGCATCACCAAGCGGTGAGCACTCGAAGATATATGACCTGGAAGGAAAAAGTGCGGGGAAAGGTTAGTCGCCTCCAATGGAGGTTCCCTCAGGTGCAAGCCGATGCCCCCATCGCCAGCACTGAACCGCGCGGCAACGCCGGCGGCACCCTTCCCCGCAGTATTCGGGGAACCGAATGGCGCCATCCTAGCGCAATCGACTCCGGCGCCAAGCCGCAGCCGACTAACCTGCGGTAATAAAATGTAAACAGCGCGTAAACAGGGCCGCGCACTTACATCAGATGGATGACCTGGCCGGCGGCCCCGCCCCCCGCTGGACTCAGCAGGAAGGCCGCCCACGCCCCCAGATGCTCCGGCACGGCATCCGGCGCAACGACAAGAACGCAGGCCGATCCCGCTGCCGGGCCCGCCGCCGCATCGCCTGCCGGGGCAATCACCACGACCGGCGCCGTCCGCTGCCACGCCGCTGCCGCCGCTGCATCCCAGCGCGTTCCGCCCAATAGAACCAGCGCCGCATCGCCGTGTCCCGCATCGTCAAGCGCCGCCCGCAACCCCGCGCCCGGATCCACGCCATCCCAAGCGACGATCTCCACCGGGGCATCACGCCGCTCGGCCAGATCCCAGGCCAATTCATCAAGGCGTTCGACATCCGGGCCGCACAGGACAACCACCGCTCCCGCCCTTCCGGCTGCGTCGGCCACGGCTTCGGCCAGGGGAGTGGCCGCGGCCATGGCCACGGCGATTGAACGACCGGCAAGCACGTCTGGCAGGAACATGTCAGGTTTCCTCGAATCCTTGGGCCAGCAGAACCATGCGGTCCAATGTGGCGAGATACTCCTGCTCCAGCCGGTCGATCAGGGCGGCTGTGGTTGGTACGTCGGCAATTGCGCCGACCCCCTGCCCGGCCGACCAGATATCGCGCCACACCCGCTTGGCCGGGTCCAGGTTCAGGGCGGCCTTGTCCTTGGCGCTCAGGCTGTCGAGGTCCAGCCCGGCAGCCAGAATACTCTGGCGCAGATAGTTGGCGGGCACCCCCGACAGCGCCGGGGTATAGACGATATCCGCAGCCCGCGCTTCGGTCAGCATGGCCTTGTAGGCATCCGAAGCCTGGCATTCCTGGGTCGCCAGGAAGCGCGTGCCCATGTAGGCGAGGTCAGCCCCCATGGCCAGAGCGGCGGCCACCTGAGCACCGCTCGACAGGCCTCCAGCCAGCAGGATGGTGCCATCGAACACCTCCCGCACCTCGGGCAACAGAGCAAAAGGGCTGAGGGTGCCGGCGTGACCACCGGCCCCGGCGCACACCAGGATGAGGCCATCCACCCCAGCCTCGGCGGCCTTCTCGGCATGACGGCGGGTGGTGACGTCGTGGAACACCACGCCGCCGTAGGAATGCACCGCCTCCACCACGTCCGGCACGGCGCCCAGCGAGGTAATAACCACCGGCACCTGATGGCGCACCACCACTTGAAGGTCGGCATCAAGACGTTCATTGCTCCGGTGGACGATCAGGTTCACGCCAAATGGGGCATCTGCCGGGCCGACCTGGCTTTCAACCGCATTGAGCCAGTCCTCGAAACCCTCGGTCGACCGTTGGTTCAGGGCGGGAAACGTCCCCAGAACGCCGGCCCGGCAGCACGCCACTACCAACTCCGGCCCCGAACACAGAAACATCGGCGCCGCCACGACCGGCAGACGAAGACGGCCATCAAGCGAAGGAGGAAGTGGCATGAACAGAGTTCCCTTGTTGCTGTAGTCGAACACTCATCCTACCGTAGTCCAATAAGGGAGGACAGGTGATGCTCAAATCCATGACGTCCTACGAGGAAGGAGCCGCCGCCTTCCGCTGGCAGGTTCCCGAACTGTACAACATCGGTGCCGACGTCTGCGACCGCCACGCCGCCGCCACCCCCGACCGTGTTGCGCTGATCGTCGAGGAGGCCGACGGCACCGTGCGGCGCCACACGTTCGGGGCGCTCAAGGAGGCCTCCGACCGCTGCGCCCTCGCCTTGCGCGCGCTGGGGGTGGAGCGGGGCGACCGGGTTGCCATTCTGCTGCCTCAGTCGATGGAAACCGCCGTTGCCCACATCGCGGTTTACAAACTGGGTGCCATCGCGGTGCCGCTGTTCGTGCTGTTTGGCGAAGATGCCCTGAGCTACCGCCTGGGCGATTCGGGCGCCAAGGTGCTGGTGACAGACGTCGCCAACCGCGACCGGGTGCTGGCCCTGAACGCCGTGACCACCGTGCTGTGCGTCGGCGGCGGAACCGGCACGGTGGATTTCCACGAGGCCTTAGGGAATGCCGGGACCGAGTTCACCCCCGTCGCCACCACCGCCGATGATCCGGCGCTGATCATCTACACCTCGGGCACCACCGGCAAGCCCAAGGGCGCCCTGCACGCCCACCGCGTCCTGCTCGGCCACCTGCCGGGCGTGGAAATGCCGCACGAGATGTTCCCGCAACCGGGCGACCTGTTCTGGACCCCGGCGGACTGGGCGTGGATCGGCGGCTTGCTCGACGTTCTTCTGCCCGCCCTGCACCACGGCGTTCCGGTCCTGGCTCACCGCGCACGCAAATTCGATCCGGCCGAGGCGTTTGCCTTGATGAACCGTCACGGCGTCCGCAACGTGTTCATGCCGCCGACCGCCCTCAAGTTGATGCGTCAGGTGCCCAATCCGCCGCGCACCCGGTTGCGTTCGATTGGGTCGGGCGGCGAGACATTGGGCGCCGAATTGCTCGACTGGGGCCGGGCCACGTTTGGGCTGACCATCAACGAGTTCTACGGCCAGACGGAGTGCAATCTGGTGGTCGGAAACTGCGCCAGGCTGATGGAGGTCCGCCCCGGCGCCATGGGCCGCGCCATTCCCGGCCATGATGTCGCGGTCATCGACGAGACCGGGCAAAAGCTGCCCCCCGGCCAGGTCGGCCGCCTCGCCGTGCGCCATCCTGACCCGGTGATGTTCCTCGGCTACTGGAACAATCCGTCTGCCACCGCTGACAAATTCATCGGCGACTGGCTGCTGACCGGCGACATGGGCCGCCAGGATGATGATGGATACTTTTGGTTCCTGGGCCGTGACGACGATGTCATCACATCCGCCGGATACCGCATTGGCCCCGGCGAGGTCGAGGATGCCCTGATGAAGCACCCGGCCGTTGCGCTGGCCGCTGCCGTGGGCGTGCCCGATGCAACGCGGACCGAAGTGGTCAAGGCCTTTGTGGTGCTAAAGGACGGTCACGATCCGACAGACGAACTGGCAAAGGACATCCAGGGATTTGTGAAGCACCGGATGGCCGCGCATGCCTATCCCCGGATGGTGGCGTTCGTCGATGCGCTCCCGATGACGCCGACCGGCAA
>Ga0172382_10013837_pt1 | contig 10346 bp, 7 predicted proteins | sample Leawel138RmetaG_FD_122245 | JGI IMG/M metagenome (GOLD analysis project Ga0172382, IMG submission 122245) | Leachate microbial communities from a municipal landfill in Southern Ontario, Canada - Leachate well 138R metaG | ecosystem: Engineered > Solid waste > Landfill > Unclassified | place...
GGCATCCCCGGCGCGGAGGACGTGCGCACGGCGGAAAATTCCGGCGTGCAGTATCTGCAGGTCGTCATCGACCGGCTGGCCGCGGGCCGCCTCGGCCTGTCGATCAATGAACTGGAAAACATGCTGCGGGCACAGGTCGAGGGCATCGCGATCGGCACCGTGCATGAAGGTGCGCGCCGGACACCGTTGCTCCTGCGCGGTAGCGAGGACCTGCGCGCCGCGCCGGAGCGTTTCGCCGCCATGCAGGTGACCCTGCCGGACGGGCGCAACATCCCGCTGTCCACCATCGCCACCCTGCAGCGGGTGGAGGGGCCGGTGAAGGTGGCGCGCGAGAAGGCGGCGCGCTATACGGTGGTGGTGGCCAATGTGCGTGGCCGCGATCTGGTGGGTTTCGTCGACGAGGCCAAGGCCAGGGTCGCCGATCAGATCAAGCTGCCGACCGGCTACTACGTCGAGTGGGGCGGCCAGTTCGAGAACCAGCAGCGCGCCGCGCGCCGTCTGTCCATCGTGGTGCCAGTGGCCATCGGCCTGATCTTCCTGCTGCTGTTCTCCACCTTCGGCACCGTGCGTCAGGCGGCGCTGGTGCTGACCAATATCCCGTTCGCCATGATCGGCGGCGTGTTCTCACTCTGGCTGGCCGGCGAATATCTGTCGGTGCCGGCATCGGTGGGCTTCATCGCGCTGCTGGGCATCGCCGTGCTGAACGGCGTGGTGATGGTGACCTATTTCAACCAACTGCGCGCCCATGGCATGGCGCTGGCCGACGTGGTGATCGAGGGGGCGCGCCGCCGCCTGCGTCCGGTGCTGATGACCGCCAGCATCGCCGCCTTCGGTCTGGTGCCGCTGCTGTTCGCCAGCGGCCCCGGTTCGGAGATCCAGCGGCCGCTGGCCATCGTGGTCATCGGCGGCCTGGTGACCTCCACCCTGCTGACCTTGATCCTGCTGCCGATCCTTTACCGTCGTTTCGGCGTGGAACGCTAGGAGTCCATCATGCAAGAGTGTCTATTGGTTATCGTGACCACGCCCTCCCTCGAGGAGTCGGTGGTGGACTGGCTGCTGGCGCAGGAACAGCTGTCAGGCTTCAGCAGCTCGCGCATCGATGGTCACGGCAGCCGGCAGTCGGAACTGTCGCTGGCCGAGCAGGTGATGGGGCGCCAGCGCAAGGTGATGTTCCATGTGCATACCGACTGCACGGCGGTGAACCCGTTGCTCGATGCCCTGCGCGCTGATTTCAAGGGGGCAGGATTGCACTACTGGGTCATGCCGTTGCTGGATGCGGGGCGCATAGACTGACGATGATCGCAGCATGACGGGCGCAGGTTTTTGCGCGCATCCGTCATGCCGCGTGCCGGGACAGGTGCCGGCGGGACTCGAAGATGCCGTTGCCGAGCCGGTGGCCCTGCAATGCGATGCGCCGTTTCAGCGCGAAATCAAACAACAGCGGGTTGTGTCGCCGCAGGGTGTTCAACAGCGGAATGTCCTGTTCTGCCAGGAAGCCGTCAGCCGCCAGCTTGTGCAGTGAAAACAGCGGCATCACGCCGGGCAGCGGATAGTCGGTGCCGTTGAGCAGGCGCGGGTGCCAGTCGTCGCGTTGCAGCACCGTGCGCAGCGGTGTGCCGGCGCGGTTGATTTGCGTGATGGCCGAGATATCGGCGTGCAGCAGACCGGCGTATTCCCTCTCATCCATCAGGCGGGCGAACAGATCGAAGGAGCTGCGCGTCGGTCCTTTGCCGCCCCTGTCGGTATCGGTGTAGCTGCCCAGCGAGGCGCAGTGGGCGACGATGACGCGCACGCCGCGCTCCAGGGCGCGGCGCAGGCGCAGCGGGTTGCCATAGTCGGGCCGGTTGGCGCCGTGCACCGCGCGCTCGCCGCCGGCATGACTGAGCAGCGGCAGGCCGTGACGGGCGAGTGCGTCATAGAAGCGGTCGCAGCGCGGCGAGGCCGGGTCCATGCCCTGCGCCGGCGGCAGCCACTTGATGGCGCGGGCGCCGTGGAACACCGCCTTGTCCAGTTCCTCCACGCAGTCTTCGCGGTAGGGATGGATGGACGCGGCCCATTCCAGCCGCTGCGGGTAGTCGGCGGCGAGGCGGCGCGCGTAGCGGTTCGGCGTGACGAAGGCGCTGAGATGGTGGTTGCAGCGCCCTTCCTCGTCGTAGCAGTCGTCGAAGGCGAGCAGCAGCGTCTTGTAACCGCGCGGCAGCGGGTCGTGCAATGCCAGCAGGCGCTCCACAAACCGTTCGTCCACGCAGCCGTCGGTCTGGCTGCAACTGGCGTTGAGAAAGAATTTCTGTTGCAGATAACTCAGTGGCTTGAGCGGGGTGGTCAGGTCGCGGTGCACACGGATGCCGCTGTTGCTGTCGCCGACACCGACCAGATGGGCATGGCTGTCCCACACATAGTCCGTGTCGAGACCATCCCAGATCGCCTGCAGGCGTTCATCGCGCAATACCTCTGCGGGCAATGCGCCGAGGCAGGGGTTGGTGAGCCCGGCCTCGGGCCAGAGGCCGCGGCGTTGCAGGGCGTTGCGGAGCGGTCGGAGCACGATCTCTGTTCCCTCTTCGTGATGTGTTTTGTGTAGGTCGGGCTTCAGCCCGACATGGTGCCTGGCCGAAGGATCGCTGTCGGACTGAAGTCCGACCCACCGTGCAATTGTGGTCGTCTACGCCTGTTCGGTCAGCGCCGGCGGCAGCGGTTCCGGTTCCTTGGGCAGGTGCCAGGCGACGATGGTAGTGGCGAGCACCACCAGCACGCCGAGACTGAGCACGGCGCTCACCGGGTCGATGTGTCGCGTCAGCGCCAGCGTGTAGAGGCCGGTGCCGGCCAGCATGGCCAGATTCTCGAAGAAGTTCTGGATCGCAACGGCACCGCCGGCGCCGATGGTGCGGTGGCCGATGTCCTGCAGCGCGGCATTGATCGGCACCACGAAGATGCCGCCGGTCACGCCGATCAGCAGCAGCACGACCTTGGCCCACAGCGGATCGCTGGTGATGCCGAGGAGCAGGATGCAGAAGCCCATCAGGTAGGCGGCGAGGCGGGCGCGGCGCAGCCGCTCGATGGGCACCAGCCAGGGCACGGCCACGGCGCCCAGCGCGATGCCGATGGCGATGAATACGGTGAGGTTGGCGATTTCGGAGGTGTTGTGCGTCATCAGCACCGCCGGCGCCCAGGCCGTCATCATCACGCGCAGTACCACGGCGGCGGCCCAGAAGATGGCGGCGCCGAGCATGGCGAAGCGCGCACGCGAGGTGGTGAAGAAGCCGCCCATCATGGCGAAGAAGTGGCGCACGGCAGGACGTTCGTCGCGCGGCTTGGTGGCGGTCTGCGGGATGAACAGGGTGGCGAGCAGTGATACCACGTAGGAAGCGATGATCAGCGCCAGTGCCGCACCGATGCTGCGATCCGCCACGCCGGCGCCGATCACTGCACCGAGCACGATGGCGACGATGGTGGAGCCTTCCACCCAGCCGTTGGCCTTGACCAGTTTCTCGTGACCGACGAGGTCGGGCAGGATGCCGTACTTGGCCGGGCCGTACACGGCGGCGCCGATGCCCACCACCGCATAGGAGAGCAGCGGATCGATGCCGGCCAGCAGCAACACGGCACCGAAGGCCTTGAGCGCGTTGCCCCAGGTGAGCACGCGGCCCTTGGCATGTTGATCGGCAAAGCGTCCCACCCACGGTGCCAGCACCACGAAGGCGACGAGGAACGAGGCCTGCAGGGCGGGACGGTACCAGTCGCCGTAGTCGCCGCCCTGCATCAGCATGGCGAAGGCGGCGAACAGGATGGCGTTGTCGGCAAAGGCGGTGAGGAACTGCGCAAACAGCAGGGTATAGATGGAGCGGTTCATGCCACGTCCTCCTCGTCGGTGAATTGTTCCTCGGCCATGGTCTTCACCGCCGGGTAGTCGATCTTGCCGGTGCCGAGCAGCGGCAGCTGCCGCACGCTCACGATCTTCTTCGGTACGTTGATCTCGGCGATGCCGGCGGCCTTGGCGGCGGCGAGCAGGGCGCCGCGTTCGGCGTCTTGCTGTTCGGTGAGCAGGATCAGTTGCTCACCCTTGGCCTTGTCGGGCAGGGCAACCACGGCGTGGGCATGATCCGGCCAGGCCCTGGCCACCAGTTCTTCCACCGCGGTAAGCGACACCATTTCGCCGCCGATCTTGGCGAAGCGCTTGGCGCGGCCCTGGATACGGATGAAGCCGTCGTCGTCGATGGTGACGATGTCGCCGGTGTCGTACCAACCCTGGCCCAGCTCGCATTCCGTCGGCACCAGCACGCCGGGATTGGCGTGCAGCAGGTAGCCCAGCATTACGTTAGGGCCGTGCACGAACAGGCGGCCGCCTTCCTTCACGCCCGGCACCGGCTGCAATTGGTACTGGATGCCGGGCATCAGGCGGCCGACGCTGCCGGCGGCGTGGTCCATCGGCGTGTTGGCGGAGAGCACCGGCGCGGTCTCGGTGGCGCCGTAGCCCTCGAAGATGCGCACGCCGAATTTCTCCGCCCACACGCGGCGCGTTTCCTCCTGCAATTTTTCGGCGCCGGCGAACACGTAGCGCACCGAGTAGAAATCGTAGGGATGGGCAAAGCGCGCATAGCCGGCGAGGAAGGTATTGGTGCCGAACAGCACGGTGGCATTCACGTCGTAGGCGATCTCCGGCACGATGCGGTAGTGCAGCGGCGAGGGATAGAAGAAGGTCTTCATGCCGGAGAACAGCGGCAGCAGCGTGCCGGCGGTGAGGCCGAAGGAGTGGAACAGCGGCAGCGCGTTCAAGATGATGTCCTGCGCCGAGAAGTCCACGCGCGCGGCGAGCTGTTCGCGGTTGGCGAGCAGGTTGGCGTGGGACAGCACCACGCCCTTGGGCGCGCCCTCGGAGCCGGAGGTGAACAGCACCACCGCCGGCGCATCCGCATCGCTGGCGCCGCCGTTGCGGCGATAGGCCCAGGAGGCCAGGTGCGCCAGCGCGAAGCCGTTGAGCTTGTCCAGCGGGGTGATGTTTTTGGCCAGGTCTTCCAGGTAGACGAGATTGACCTGCTCGCCGAGTTGACGCACGGCGTCGGTCAGCTTGGCGGCGTCGATGAAACGGCGCGAGGTGATGACGGTCCTGATCTGCGCCGTCTCGCAGGCGGAGCGCATGCCGTTGGCGCCGATGGTGTAGTTGAGCATGGCCGGGACGCGGCCACAGGCGTGCAGGCCGAGGAAGGCGGCGACGGTGCTGGTCATGCTGGGCAGCAACAGGCCGACGTATTCGCCGTGCTTGGTTTTCTGCGCGATGACGTCGCCCAGCACGAAGGCGGCGGCGATGAGCTTGTTGTAGGTCAGCGGCCGGCGCTGGATGTCCTCGACGATGACGTGGCTGCCGCCGTGAACCTTGCGCGCATCGAGCAGCGCCTGGAACAGGGTGCGGCGGTAGTTGCTGGTGGCGAACATCATCTCCGTCATGATCTCGGCCAGGGCGCGACCGGCCGCCTTGCGACGGGCACGGCCGCGAACTTCGGCGGGCGGCGCGATACGGCGCGGCTCCAGCACGGTGAGCGTAATCTTCGGCAGCCAGCGCAGGCGCATGCGACCACGCAGGCGCGAGAACGGGGTGTATTGCGCGCCGTCGATGCGCACCGGCACCACCATGGCCTCCGACTTGTCGGCAACGAGACCGGTGCCGTCGTAGATCTTCATCAGCGAGCCGGTGACGGTGATGCGCCCTTCGGGGAAGATCACCGCGCGGTTGTCCTGTTGCAGGTAGCGGATCAGCGACTTCGCCGACAGCGGGTTGGTCGGGTCCATGGGGAAAATCTTCGCCAGCGCCAGGAAGGGCTTGAGCAGTCTGTTCTGCGCGACAAAGGTGTTGACGGCGAAGGTGAGCGGGCCGGGGAGGAAGGCCACCAGCAGCACGGCATCGAGGAAGGAGGTGTGGTTGGCGACGATGAGCACGCGCCTGCCGCCCTGCTCCAGATTCTCCAGTCCCTTCACTTCCACCTGGTACAGCGCCTTGAGCAGCCAGCGCAGCGCGCGTTTGAACAGTTCCATCGTGTTCTCCTTGTTGTTTCCTGTTGCTTGGTTAGCTCCCCTCACCCTGTCCCTCTCCCTGGGGGAGAGGGAACCTTCCGCTAAACTACGGGGAGTTCTAGGCCCCTCTCCTCCCGGGAGAGGGGTTGGGGTGAGGGGATAAATTCATCAGCTTTCAAACCCCTGCAAAAAATTGTCGATGAGCATATGCGCCATCGCGCCGGTGCCCTGGCCGCCGGCCAGGTCCATGCGGTGGCGGATCTTCAGGGTGCAGATGCCGTGCACGCTGGCCCACAACACGCGCGCCGCCTGCTGGATCTCCTCTTCGCTGCGGTGATCCGCCAGAGGCCGCAACGCCTCTTCGGCGAGGCCGAACACCTTGCCCAGTTTCGTCAGATACCAGTCGGGCAGCGCGTTGCCCTTGTCGGTGACGTACTCGAACAGCATGTTCCAGCGCGGCGTCTCGGTCTCGGCATAGGCGATGTAGGCATCGGCCAGGGCCAGCAGGCCGGCGCGGCTGTCGGCGCCCGGGGCGCGGCGCGCGCGCAGCCACTCGTACAGGGCATCGAGGGTGCGGCCGTTCACCTGCAGTACCAGGTCGTCCAGATTCTCGAACACCAGATACAGGGTGCCCACGGTGTAGTCGATGGCGCCGGCCACCTTGCGGGCGGACAGGCCCTTGTAGCCCTCGGCCGCCACGATGGCCTCGGCGGCATTGAGGGCCATCTGGCGGATCTCCTCCCGGCTGTGGTCGCTGCGTCGTGCCATGTCATCTGCCTGACTGCTGAATGTTGGAGGCCAGTGTAGCGGAGTATTGAACGCTGTTCAATTGTGTGCTACAAAATAACTGAACGCTGTTCAATTGACAATGCCGAACAGCGTGGCACCCGCCCCGGCGGGTTTTTGCAGGCGGTTAATTGAACAATGTTTATTTAAGGAGAGACATCATGGAAACAACCAAGGTAAGGACGGTCACCGGCGGGGCGCTGGCCCTGTTCCTCGGCCTGCTGGCGGGCGGCGTCGCCCAGGCGGCAGGCCTGCTCACCCCGGCGGATGGCCGCCTGCCGGCCCTGGACCTGAAGGAACACCACGTCAACGTGGTGGTCGAGGACGGCTATGCGGTCACCACCGTGGAGCAGGTGTTCCACAACCCCCACGACCGCGACCTGGAGGCGATCTACTCCTTCCCGGTGCCGGAGCACGGTGCGGTGGGTGAGTTCACCCTGTGGATCGACGGCAAGCCGGTGACCGGCGAGGTGCTGGAGAAAAAGGAGGCGCGCCGCGTCTATGAGGAGGAAAAGGCCGCCGGGCGCGATGCCGGCATCACCGAGAAGGACAGCTACAAGACCTTCGACATCAGCGTCTCCCCGGTGCGCGCCGGCCAGGACACCCGCACCCGCCTGGTGTACGTGCAGGCGGCCCACGTCGACACCGGCATCGGCCGCTATGTCTATCCGCTGGAAGAGGGCGGCGTCGACGAAGAGAAACTGTCGTTCTGGACCGCCGACAGCAAGGTGACCTCGGCCTTCAGTTTCAACCTGCACCTCAAGTCCGGCTATCCGGTGGATGCCGTGCGCCTGCCCAACCAGGCCAATGCCCAGGTGAGCCAGGTCGGTCCCGGCGAATGGAAGGTGAGCATAGGCAATGGTGCCGCCGCGGCGCAGGAGGAGGGTGGCGCCCAGGCCCCGGCCTTCAATCCGCAGGCGCAGCAGGCCGGGGCGGTGTTCACCCTGGACAAGGACCTGGTGGTCTACTGGCGTCATCAGGCCGGCCTGCCCGGCAGTGTGGACCTCGTGACCTACAAGCCCGACGCCGGGAAGCGCGGTACCTTCATGCTCACCGTGACCCCCGGCGAAGACCTCAAGCCGATCACCGAAGGCAGCGACTGGATCTTCGTGCTCGACATCTCCGGCTCCATGCAGGGCAAGTACGCCACCCTGGCCGACGGCGTGCAGCGCGCCCTGGGCAAGATGCGCCCCAACGACCGCTTCCGCATCGTGCTGTTCAACGACCGTGCGCAGGAGCTGACCAACGGCTACGTCAACGCCACGGTGGAGATGGTCAAGCGCTACAGCGACGAGGTGGCGCGCATCCAGCCCACCAACGGCACCAACCTGTATGCCGGCGTGGAACTCGGCCTCGACGCGCTGGAAGCGGATCGCACCAGCGCCATCGTGCTGGTGACCGACGGCGTCGCCAACGTGGGCGAGACCGCGCAGCGCAAGTTCATCGAGATGATCAAGCGCAAGGACACGCGCCTGTTCACCTTCATCATGGGCAACAGCGCCAACCGCCCGCTGCTGGAGGCGATGACCAAGGCCTCCGGCGGTTTCGCCGTCAGCATCTCCAACAGCGACGACATCGTCGGCCAGCTGCTCACCGCTGTGAGCAAGGTCAGCCACGAGGCACTGCACGGCGTCGAGGTGAAGATCGGCGGCGTGAAGGTGGCCGACCTGACGCCGAAAGAGATCGGCAGCCTGTATCGCGGCCAGCAGCTGATCGTGATGGGCCACTACTTCGACGGCGGCAACGCCAGGGTGGAACTGACCGGCCGCATTTCCGGCCAGCCCAAGACCTACAAGACCGAGTTCGCCTTCCCCCAGCAGAGCAAGGACAACCCGGAACTGGAACGCTTGTGGGCCTACGCCGCCATCGAGGACATCCAGAGCGAGATGGAAGACTTCGGCGAGAAGGCCGACCTCAAACGCGCCGCCACCGATATCGCACTGGAGTACAGCCTGGTCACCGATCACACCTCGATGATCGTGCTGCGCGAGGAACAGTTCGCCGCGCGCAACATCCAGCGCAACAACCAGCAGCGCGTCGCCGTCGAACAGGCCGCGCAGCAGCAGCGCGCCCAAAGCGCCCTGGCCTCGCGCCGCGTCGACACCCAGCAGCCGATGTATACCACACCGCGCCCGAGCCACTCCAGCGGTGGCGGCGGTGGTGCCATCGACGGCTTCATCCTGCTCCTGCTGGCCCTGCTTGTGTTGCCGCACCTGCTGCCGCTGGTGAGCAAGCGCGAGGAGAAGTAATGCGGTGATGGCATCCACGCCCTCCCCGCTCCGCGGGGAGGGCAGGGGAGGGGAAGTCACGGGCATGTTGGCTTTTGCCCAAGGATGGCGGTAGATTAGGCCCATCCGACCGAACGAGGGTCCGCCGCATGACCACCGAAGGACCGGGATTCGCTCCAAACACTGCTAGCAGGTACTCCAACACCTGCGTAACACCTTCCAGCCGCGCAATTCAGAACCCTCTATACAGCGTGTAGCTCTGATGGGCGACTTAGTTCGACAAGCATTTGCCCGCTATGCTGCGCACGGCGACCAAATGCTTATAAGTTAGGGCGTCGAGTATGCGAAAGACATCTTCGCGGCCAGCTGCAAAAAAGCCCTTTAACGGCTCGGCTCATCGGCCGAACCCGTACATTTTGGCAGTTTTTACAGCAACGCTGGCAGGCCTATTCTCCGCTGTCGGTGGATATTTTGTGGCTGATTTCCAAGCCCGGAACGCCATAGCCATAAAGCAACTTGAGTACCGTGTCAGTGCCTATGGATCGTTCCTTGAGAGGGCGGATCGGAACAAGACTCCGGGTGTAAGTCAGCTACTGTCTATCGGTGCTATGGCTGAACATTTGGCAACGGATGGAGAAATTCAGGCTTTCGAAGATCGAATCGGTGATCTGCTAAGGAAGCACGACGCTCAAGACCTGTACTGGCAAATCAATGCAGATTTGAACATCTTGAGACTCCACGGTTCGACTCGAGTAGCGAAGATAAGTGATGACATTTTGAAAGCCTTGCTCCTGCGCGATCACGAAATCAATTGGGATGACTACTCGGCAGACGTTGTGGAGTTCCACGAACGATGGAAAACGTCCCAAGAGCACGGGGTAGCCTACGGCTGGGAGGAAAGGGTGTCCGGAGAGGAACGCCTAATGATTGTAACGATCGCAAAACTGACACAGGTCCTGATCTCACAATTGAGATCGGAGATTTAAACAGCCCGTAGGGAGCAATAAGCGAAGCGCATTGCGCCGCATGCAAGCCAGGGAGATGGCAATAACGTCGAGAGGGATTTCGCGATGCCGGACTATCGCTGGGCGGGGTCTTGAGGGTCAGGTCTTGCCTTTTGCCTTTCAGAGATCAGCGGTCATGTTCAAGTGAGGTGGGATCGCAAGTGAACGGAGTCATGCATTGCGCCGGGGTTGCGGGGTCTTGGGGGGTGTAAGAAAGTTTGTGTAAACGGTCATTTGGCAGGAAACTGCCATCCGTAAAGGAGCGAAGATGACCGTACCGAAAGCATTACCCAACGACCTGATCGACAGCTTACTGGCCGATTAC
>Ga0172382_10013838_pt1 | contig 10346 bp, 6 predicted proteins | sample Leawel138RmetaG_FD_122245 | JGI IMG/M metagenome (GOLD analysis project Ga0172382, IMG submission 122245) | Leachate microbial communities from a municipal landfill in Southern Ontario, Canada - Leachate well 138R metaG | ecosystem: Engineered > Solid waste > Landfill > Unclassified | place...
ATCAAGGAGGCTTGTTGATTTACAAGATCGATAACCGGATAGTTGCCGAAAGCCAGGTCTTGTTTGAGCCGGCAGCAGGCCAAAGCATTGAAAATAAGCAATCAGCTTTATTTTATGGCACAGCTGTGGTTCCGGATTTTCGCGGGCAACATATTGGCGAAGCCCTTGCGTTGGCACAAGAAAAAACAGCCCTATCAAAAGATAAATCACACGCCCTGCTCAGCGTGCGGCCCGAAAATGCCGCCAGTATATGTTTGCGTATGAAATTAGGCTTTACAATAACACGCTGGCAGACTGATTATTATGGAAGCGGCAGGCTGATTATGGAGAAAGCTTTAGGCAGTCAACCCTTATTAAAATCGAAAAGTTATACCAAAATAGTAAAATCGATCATCCTGAAAACTGGCGATCAGCCTGATGAGCATGCCCGCACACAATTAGCAGCCAGTTTTCTAAGTGGTTTTAAGCCTGTTACTTACCATATAATTAACCCGGCAGAAGCTGTTTTAGGCTTTTCAGAATAGCTTATTTATTTGCTGTGTAGTGTTCGCTTTTCCAAACAAAATTAATGCTATTATTTAGCACGCATTATCAATCCGTTTTTCAAGTTTTTCCATTTATTATTCGTAGCCTTTTATTTATTATTCGCAGTGGATTGAAACAGTTGTTTGCCTTAACTTTAGCCCACAAAACCAACAAAAAATAAAATTATGAAAAAAATTGTATTCGTATTGGTCGTACTGCTTTTCGGATGCTATAGCATTCAAGCCCAAACGACGCGCCACAAAGGCAATCCAGAGAATTTTGAACTATTAAGCATCGATCCTGTAAAAGCCGAAATTGTAGAAAGCTTTTACGATGGCTTTGAGACCTATACCGATTTCGCACTTAATTTTGCACCCTGGACATTGGTTGACGTTGACGGAGGCCCGACTTATGGCTTCGAAGGCATCGACTTCACAAACGAATATGCACCAATGGCCTTCATTATTTTCAATCCGGCGCAAACCGTTCCTGCCATGACCGACAATGCTATCCAGCCCCATAGCGGAAGCAAATTTGCAGCTTCTTTTGCCAGTGAAACAGCACCAAACAACGACTGGATCATCAGTCCGGAAGCAGAGCTGGGCAGTAATTCAAGCCTGTCTTTCTGGGTAAAATCTTATACCGCCGACTACGGTTTAGAACGCTATCGTGTAGGTGTTTCTACAAGTGGCACAGCACCAGGCGACTTCACCATCATTTCAGCCGGCACTTATCTCGAAGCTCCTGCCGCGGCTTGGGAACAAAAAACTTTCGACCTCTCCCAGTATGACGGCCAGACAATCCGCGTAGGCATCAATTGCGTTTCCAATGATGCCTTTATTTTTATGCTTGACGACTTTGAAATCAACACAGAAGCTACTCAGGGCTCGACACTTACCGGAACAGTATCAGATGCTTTCGACGGAACACCAATCGCAGGCGCAACCGTTTCGGTGGCCGGATTATCGGCTATTACTGATGCCTATGGAAATTATACCATCAATAATATCCCCGAAGGGATGTTGACGGCAGACTTTGCAGCAAATGTTACCAGTGGCGAAGCACCTTTAAACGTGAATTTCTTCGATTATTCGAGTGATGGATCGCATGTGGTTTCCTGTTCCAAGACCGGTTACTCTACTTATATCAACAATAACGTAAACATCCCGCCGAATGGTAGTCTTACGCTGAACATCTCGCTCACAACTAATTTAGCCGCAGGGCAGATGCGCTTCGTGATAAACTGGGGCGCCAACCCACGAGACCTCGACTCGCACCTGAATACACCAGAGATTGAAGGAAGTACGTATCATATTTTTTACGGCAATAGAGGAAGTGTTACTTCTGCACCTTATGCCACACTGGACTATGACTATACGGAAGGTTATGGCCCTGAAACCATAACGATTTATAATTTCTTCAGCGGCACTTATCAATATTACATCTATAAGTATGACGGCGAAGGCGAGATCACTACTTCACAAGCCGTTGTGCAAATTTATAATGATGTCGGATTGATGCAGACTTTGCAGGTACCGACAAGCGGGACTGGAGACTATTGGTATGTTTGCGATGTCAATGGCAGTAACGGTCAACTTACCATTAAAAACGTGATACAGGGAAACGAACCGGGTTCGAGCAAAGGCAGAGTTTACCCACCAAAAATCAAAGATAGCGCCAAGAATGTTACTTCCTGGAACTGGAACTTTGGCGATGGCAGCAGCAGCAGCCAGCAAAACCCAAGTCATGTTTATAATACCGCCGGCACTTATACTGTTTCTTTAACGATTGGAAATGGCAGCACGACCGCTACAGAAACCAAAACAGCCTATATTAATGTGAGTGGAGCTGCAGGAACGGGATCATTGAGCGGCATGGTGAGCAATGCTTTAGACGGTGAGCCTATCGCAGGCGCTTTGGTTAGCGTGGCTGGACTTTCTGACATTACGGATGCAGCTGGCAATTACCTCATCGAGAATGTGCCAATCGGTCAGCTCACTGCCAACTTTAATGCAAACCCATCGAGCGGACAATCGCCGCTGTCGGTTAACTTCTTCGATCAAAGCACCGAAAACAGCAATACCGTAACATGCAGCAAAACAGACTACAACACCTATTCAAACAACCAGGTGATCATCCCACAGGGCGGGCTACTCACACTCAACATTTCGCTCTCGCCCAATTTAGCAGAAGGTCAGATGCGTTTTGTACTAAACTGGGGCGCAAGTCCCACTGATCTGGATTCGCACCTGCTTACTCCCGTAATTGAGGGACAGGAACACCATATTGCCTGGTACAATAGAGGCAGTGAAACCAGTGCTCCGTTTGCCGCACTGGATTACGATTACACAGATGGCTATGGCCCTGAAACTACCACCATCTACGATTTTTATGCCGGCACCTATAAGTACTTTATTCACAACTATTCTGAATCGCCGGCAATAACTACCTCACACGCTGTGGTACAGATATACGGACAAACCGGCCTGCTACACACCTTGCAAATCCCGACGAACGGTAGCGGCTTAATTTGGTATGTATGCGATATAGATGGCAGCACAGGCCAGGTGACTATCCGCAATGTGATACAGGAAAATGAGCCGGGCAGCAATGCAAAAATCAGTTATCCGGCGAAAGACCGCGACAGCAAAAGCATACTGACATGGCTATGGAATTTTGGCGATGGGAACACCAGCACAGCCCAAAATCCTACACATGTGTACAACACCAATGGCAGTTATACCGTGAGCCTTAGCGTTACTGACAACGCCGGAAACAGCAGCACCGAAACCAAAACAGCTTTTATTCAGGTCGGCCCGCAAGGGATTGCGGAACAACAGCAAGTGACACTAAAGGTATTCCCGCAACCTGCTGAAAGTCAAATCAACTTGGAGTGTGCAGAGACAATTGAAGCTGTTATGATTACCGATCTAAGTGGTAAAACGCTGATGCATAAAACTTACGGCACAAAAAATATTGTGCTGAATGTTGACCATTTGAAAAATGGTGTATATTTGTTAGTCGTTATTACCGAAAAAGGTACTATCGTCAGAAAGATTACCATGAGGTAAAACAGCCGTTTAATCAATCCTACCGTGGGCCGATTTATAATCAGCCCGCGGTTTTTTTATTGAATAGACATGGGTAGAGGCGCACGGATAGAGGAGTTTGGAGGAAAAATAAAAAACCACCATTTAGTATGATTAAGCTTTCACGAACGAAAGACAGGTTTTAAGGTTTGATGTAAAATCTAATATTGTTTTTCAGGTTTCCACCAATGTGTAAGTCCGTTTAAAAGGGGTATATACGCTGTATAAACGCATAATAAAATGGCTTAGAAATGAATTGGATTCACCACAAGTTGTGAATTGATCTCAAATTGTATTTGAATTAGCACATCATCAAATCAGCACATTAGCACATCATCCAGTTATCAATAAATTTCAAAAGTTTTCATTGTTGGTTACCGATCCAGCCACTCCTTAAAATCTTGAACCCGTTCCCGGGCTACAATGATTTCCTGATCGTCCAGGCCTTTAATCCGTAGTTTAAGCCGGCTGTTCGACCATGCGGTGATGTTATTGCAGGCTTCGAGGCTCACCAAAACTTTTCTGTTGACGCGGAAATAGCGTCCTGGATCAATCAAGGTTTCCAACTGATCGAGGGCGAAATCAATGGCATAGCTCCGTTGGTCTTGGGTAAAAATAAATGTCGCTTTTTCGAGGCTGTAAAAAGCTATGATTTCCTCCACGGGAATGGATTTGATTTTTTCGCCCACCTTGACAAGAAACCGCGATTTATAACTTAGCGGCGGTTTTGCGACCGACATGGCCAGGATTTTCTCGAGCAAAGGACCGGGCGTAAACTGCCGCACTTTTTCAATGGCTTTCAACAGCCGATCCTCCGCAATGGGTTTGAGCAAATAGTCAATACCATTGGTGTTGAAGGCTTCGATGGCGTAGTGGTCCCAGGCAGTGGTAAAAATGATGGGACAGCTTACTTTGATCTGCTGATAGATTTCAAAACTCAGTCCATCCGCGAGTTGAATATCTGAAAAAATGAGGCTGAGGTCGGGTTTCACCGATAGGAAAGCCACCGCATCGCGCACTGATTCGAGGCGGGCAACCACCTCCATTTCAGGAGCCACTTTGTGTAAAAGACGCTCCAGATGACTGGCTGCGCGGGCTTCGTCTTCAATGATGAGCACTTTCATGGGTTATGGATTTTCTCTATCCTTTTATGGCCTCCAATTTCCATCATAATGATTGGAACCCTCACCAGAAAATGACTTTCAGTTGATTTCACTTCAATCTCCTTATCGGTGAAGAAAGCGAATTGCTGAGAGATGTTTTTCAATCCGGTTTTCTTTGAATCATTGCCTATAGGCTTCGGTTTTATTGCATTTTCAACTTCAATGTATTCGCCGTTTTGGCTGATGGAAATGTGCAACGGAAACTTTTCTGAAAGCTCGTTGTGCTTCACCGCGTTTTCAACCAACAGTTGCAGGGTCATCGGTACGATATAGACATTTAACTCGGGATTCAAGTCAATTTGCAGCTTCAGCTTATCACCGAAACGGGTCTTAAGCAAAAAAGCATACGACTTCATGAACTCCAATTCTTCGCTCAGACTCACCAGCTCTTTGTCGCGGCTATCGAGTACATAACGGAACAAATCGCTCATCTGTCGGATAAACTTAACAGCTTGATTTTGATCTTCATAGACTAGATCGCTCAATACATTAAAACTGTTGAACAAGAAGTGCGGATTGATCTGGTTGCGCAATGATTCGTATTTGTAGGCCATCATTTCGGCTTTGATGGCGGCTTCACTCAAGACCGATTTTCGCCAGGCGTTGAAAAAACCCATGGCCGAGAAAACCAGTGAAATAAACAACGAAATCAGCAAGGCATAAACGATGAACCCGGAAGCATATTGCCAGGCTTGCGAAGGCGGAAGACCATTGATCAGATACATCATCAGCAACTGCACAATGACAAAAGTACTGACCGACCACACCAACAATAAAAAAAACTGAGTAAAGGTGCGGGCTACCGGCTTTTCAATCCAGGGAAGGCGTTTATCAAGCCAATGAAAAATCAAAATAGGCCCTGCCCATTGGGTGACACATATTGATAATGACCAAATGAAACCCAGCAAAAAATCTTGCGGACTGTCGTACACATTGCGGAAAAACACCAACAAAATAAGGAGCGCAAGCACTGAAGTGGCCAACAGAAACAGCCGAAAATTGAATTGCTTAAATGTCAGACTTGAAAGTTTCATAGTTTCATAAAGTTGGGTAAAGTTATGGAATTTGTTGAATCGCCAACTATTTACATGATTTTACAATGCCAACCACCTGGTCTTTTCCCCAGTCGGGATACAGCGGTGATTTTGGCTTGAAATTATCCCAGTTTGCCAATAATTGCCCAGCTTCATCGCAATAAACCTTGGTGTCCTTGCCATAAAATTGTGCAGAACCCATCTCATTCTGAAGTTTAATCAATCTGGCGCGTGGGTTGGTCGGGTCAATGCCCAAAGCTCTGCCCACGGCTTGATCGGAAAGCATTCCATACTTTTGTCCGCGTTCCATGGGATTCACCACCAATCTGGCAGTATAAAACATGGCTTGCAACGCAAAAACATCTGCTTCATCGGAGGCCAATTCAATCATACGATTCATTGATTTTTCTGCAAGATCTAATATCGCATCTTTTTTGGCCGCATCTGTTTCAATAAAAGCCGCTATGATATTGCAATGAGCATGATAATACAAGGGCAGCCATTGATCTGTTTCAGCTTGGGCAATGCGCTCAAAGCGGTTGCCAAGGGCACGAAAATCGTCAGCGGTTTTACAGTTGGAATACCCACCAAGACTTTCGCCCATGGCTTGATAGTATTCGCTACTTTGTGAGAAACCGGTTATTGAAACCAGTGCAAAAATGATAGTAAAAAGGATTGTTTTCATGATGAGTGGAATTAAATTGATGATTTATAATAGTAGTGATGATTTAAACTTTGATTGACAGCCTATTGAATTTTATCCATTTGGTTTTGATCTCCTTTTTTGGTGAAAGTGATGAAGCAGGCCAGGATGAAAAACCGATCCGATCCGGGAATAATACCGGTGCTTCTGTAAACACCCGAATCGTCAGGAGCATTGGCATACCGGCGTCCAAACTCCTGCTTGAAGCCGGGCACATTGTTTATGGCAGCATAAAAAATGATGTTTGGCTTATATAAAAAACTCCAGCTGATGTCCAGCGTTTGATAGGCCGGCATGCGTTCTCCATTGAATTCATTGCTGTTGGGATTATTGTAAGGACGCGGCGATGAGTATTTGTAATTGATTCCAACATAAGACCGAATTTGTCCAAACCAGTGCTTGTAAACCACCGCCAGATTGTGCTTACTGGCGAAGGTAGGGATGGCCATTTCAGGGTAATTTCGGTAATCGCGTTGGGTGTCGAGATACGTATAGGAAATCCAATAATCACCATTTTTTATGCTTTGCTTATCGCGGATAAACAGGTCAAAGCCTTTGGCATAACCACTTCCGTTGTTGTTGTAGGTTCCCGGAAGGTAGAATTCGCCATTCGTTTGTTTTGCCAGGTTGCTGTAATCTTTATAATAAACTTCTGCCCGAAAAGTCCTGTCTCTCCTCACTGACTGGTAGCCCAGGATATAATGATCGGCACGTTCGTAGTCTAAAGTATTGGTATAGAACAAATAATCATCTGAAGGATTCTGAAAAAACCATCCGTAAGCTATCGAAACTTGGCTGATTTTATTGAGCTTATAGGCCGCTGTGATGCGGGGTGAGAAATTGGCTCGCCCGAGGTAATCGTTGTATTCAACTCTTGCACCAATGCGTGTTACAAATTTTGTGGAAGCATAAATTTCAGCTTCGGCAAATCCGGCCAAGGTATTGTTCGTGTAGCTATTGCTAAAGTGAGCAGCTTGCGACATGAATGTCTGTTGCGTAAAGCTGTTCATCCATTCGGCACCGGCCTTGAGTGTGATTCTGCTTCCGACTTCCTGGGTCACCACTTGTTTGAAGTGAAATCCTTTCAGTTTTTTGTCAAAACGAATGGTATCATAAGCTACCCTGTCCTCATTATTGGTAAAACTGGCTGAAGTGGTTAGCATCCGATTGGCTCCGATTGCTGTTATCCATGATGTATTCACAAAAAAATTGTTGTTCTTTAGGCTGTAGTCCAGCATTTTATTCTGATCAAGGTCGAGTTGTCCGATAATGAAGTTGCTTGCATCATAACTGCTGTAGATTTTCAGCATACCTGATTTCCTGGTTTTTTGGCGGATGCTCACAGCTCCAGACGCCGATTCCGGGGCATGGTTCCAACTAAAATTCTGTGGAACCAGACGCATATAAGGGCCGAGATTTTGATAGCCCAAAGTGGCAGTTACTGCACCGGTTTTCCAGAGTTTGGTGGCCGCTACTTCAGGCCCGATGGTGAGCAACGAAACATCATACTGATCTTCGGAAGGCATATCATTGGTGTTGAGCAACAACACACTCGAGAGTGCCTGACCATATTCAGCTGAGTAGCCGCCTGTGCCAAAAATGTTTCCCTTGAACATAAAAGGATTGAACCTGCCGCGGGTGGAAGTGTTGGGCGCAGCAGCGTTATAAGGAGTATGCACCAGTGCCCCGTCAATATAGGTTTTCGACTCATCGCTATCGCCGCCTTTCACAAACAACCTGCCCGATTCGCCAACGGTCGTCGTTCCCGGTAGGGTTTGCAACGCACCAAAAGCATCGCCATTGGCACCGGCTGTGGTAATCATATCAAGCGAACTCAGGGTATTGGCCCGTTTTTTATCTCCGGCTTCAAAAACACCGGCAGTAATGGTCACCGCTTCCAATTTATTGAAGGTTTCTTTCAACTCAATAGGGAGGTTGATGTTGGTTCCGTCCAACAACAATTCTTTGGCAAAGGATTCAAAACCAATATATTCCACCATCAACGTATAGCTTCCTGTTTTTTGAGTTTTGAAATTAAAATTACCGTTGTCATCGCTCGAAACACCATCGTAAGTACCCTTCAGATAGATATTTGCTCCCGGCAAGGGGCCTTCACCTTTGGCTTTTATTGTACCCGTGATTGTGGTTTGGGCTGTAAGTTGAATCGTTGCTAAAATAAAAAGAAGGCTGACAAATATTTTCATGGTTTCCCGTTTTGATGCAGCAAAGATCATTGGAGAAGCTCCGTTTCAAAAATTTTTGTTGCTGAACTGTCGGATAAGCAGGATGAATTGTATGCGCTCTGAAAAAAACTCAGGATATGACGAAAATCATGAGCATTGATGAGCATATTCAGAAAAGTTGGTACAGCAAATAGTGAAAAACGCGACGTCACTCTTTTGCAATACATTAACTTGCGAATGGAGTGAATCTGCATTCCATACAAAATATACCAAACCATGAAAGTAGCAGGGCGACAGAGACTTACACGCATTGCCTTGTTCTGAAATAGGTTTACACAAAAAGTAAAATAAAATCAGGATTATGAAAAGTGTCTTGTCACGTGTGAGGAAATCAAGTCATCATACAACGCATTCGCGAACTTGTGCGAGGCAGTTTGGTAGTGGTGATTGTTGTTTCCTCAGTTGTTAATCTGAATTGAGAAGTGATACTTGTTATTTTCAAGGTCATAATTGTCATTCGGGAAGTCGTAATTATCGTTTTGCAACTCGTAATAGTCGTTGAGTAAGTCATAATACACGATTTTGTGTCTCGAATTGGGATTCGGCAAGTCGTAAGAGGTGTTTTTGGCTTCAATTGGGTAGTCAAACTGGCATAATGGGTGCTTTTTTGGTGTGAAGTGGTTCTGATTTGTGCGTAAGAGCTGTCTAAGAGAGCATAAAAGGGTCTTTTTTAGTCGTACGAGGTAGTTTTTAACTCGTAATTGGCATTGAGGAACTCGTAAGAGGCAATTCGGGTGTTCGAAATGGGAATATTCCAAGAATGGGATGGATTTTTAGGGGTAAAACCTTGTTTGAGCTAATAGCGGATTGACATTTTCAGAAATCCTGATCCATTAACAGGCTTTCGGTTTGTTAGCCGGTTTCGTTTGTAAAAACCATTGGCGCAGATTTTTAAAAGTTCAGTGGTTTTTGGGTTTACTGGCGCTGACTGACGTGATTTTTTGCCATCCCGAATCGTTCCTCTCGGGACTATAGCGGATTAAAGGGATTTTATAGCAGTGAAGGTTGACCCCCCGAAAGCTTACGGGCGATGATGAATTGGTGCTGGATGTGGTGGATGGCTTTGTGAGCTTGGGTTTGAATGAACGGTTCGCTGTTCCAGACTGTCCTGTCTGCCCAAGCAGGCTCGGCAGACAGGCTCACCGGGGCTTCGGCTGTGGTGGGATGTTTTGGGCGAGATGGGGCTTAACCACGAAACCAAGCCTGAAAGGCTGACATTATTATAACACCTGATATGCTATACGACAAGAAACCCTGAAAGGGTGATATTATCTATCTCTTTCGCTTTTCCATGATGAAAAGCTAACAAAAATCTAGTGTGTGCGATGCTATCCTCCCACGGCGCTAAAAAACAGCGGAAAACTATGCAAGGTTGGGTATAACGCAATGCCCTGAAAGGATGTACTACGTAAAATACTTTCGGGTATAATGCTTCTTCTCCAATTTTTTGTGAGCATTGCATTATACTAACAGCCTTTAGGGCTGCCTTGTTAGTGTCACATCAACACTATTTTAATCGGCCCAAGTCTTGCCCTTTTTCCCCATCTCTTCAAAATAAAATCTTTCCATAGCTACGGCTATGCAAAGAT
>Ga0172382_10013840_pt1 | contig 10344 bp, 7 predicted proteins | sample Leawel138RmetaG_FD_122245 | JGI IMG/M metagenome (GOLD analysis project Ga0172382, IMG submission 122245) | Leachate microbial communities from a municipal landfill in Southern Ontario, Canada - Leachate well 138R metaG | ecosystem: Engineered > Solid waste > Landfill > Unclassified | place...
ACCACCATCTGGCTGTAATCCTCTTTAAACATGGCGGATTTCAATACATCAGCCGGATCCAGATCATAGCCATGGGTCAGAAACTGGAGGGCCTTGGCCACCCGTTCAGGAGTTTTCAGTAAGCCTTCGCGGGATGGATCTTCCCCAATCGCCTCCAATACATCTGGAAAGCTTTTGGCTATTTTGGCTATACGATCCGGATGGTATCGGTCCCTCTCCGGGTATCTTGCCAACTCATACTCATTCAGTGGAGAATGATCACTCATCATGATGTCTTTTTAATTCAAACTTTTTGTAAGTCAGCAAAGATACATGATACTAAGTAATTTTTATGAGATAATTACATGGAAATAAAATAAAAAGCGCACTTTAGTATTAAGATTTTATAAACTAATCAATAATCATGAACAGACTTATAGACTATTTGAAAGAAATTGAGCACAAGAGCCATGTTTTCCTAACATTGTTTTTGGTAATCGTTTTCAGTACTTCGGGCACAGCCCAATTCAGGGGCAATTTTCAACCACCACCATTGGATCCTATGGTGGAGCAGATTGTGAAGGAAGTAAACGAAAATTCGCACCTTGAGCAATTGGCACACGAACTACTTGACGTCGTCGGACCACGGTTGGTGGGTACTCCGCAGATGGATCACGCCCACAATTGGGCCGTAGAAACCTTCAAGAAATGGGGAATTTTTGCAGAAAATCAACAATTTGGTGAGTGGCGCGGTTGGGAAAGAGGGATTTCCCATATTGACTTGATCCATCCCAGGGTCAAAACGCTTTATGGCACACAGTTGGCCTGGAGCCCTACTACAGGTGGCAAACCTGTGGAAGGTGAAGTGGTCGTCCTTCCAAATGTCAAGGATTCTTTGGAATTCAAGGCCTGGTTACCCAGCGTAAAAGGAAAGTTTGTGATGGTTTCCATGCTGCAGCCGACCGGAAGGCCGGAATACAATTGGAGGGAATTTGCAACAGAAGAATCTTTCAAAAGAATCCAGGAAACCCGGGCGAATTCCAGCCGGGAATGGGCTGATCGCATTCGTCGTACTGGCGTGACCACGGCTTCCTTGCCAAGCGTATTGGAGGATGCAGGTGCGGCGGGTATCGTCATGTCCTACTGGTCGAACGAGTTTGGATCAAACAAAATTTTCGGAGCCAGCACTATCAAAGTGCCTACGGTAGATATTTCAGTGGAGGATTATGGTGTGATTTTCAGGTTGGCAGAAAGTGGCCAAAAACCTCGCCTCCGCGTACAAACCGATTCAAAAGAGTTAGGCAAAGTGCCTATTTTCAACACTATTGCTGAAATTAAAGGAACTGAATTTCCAGACGAGTACGTGATTTTATCGGCTCACCTGGACTCTTGGGAAGGTGGTTCCGGAGCAACAGATAACGGTACCGGCACCATCACGATGATGGAAGTAGCGCGGATTCTGAAAAAACTGTATCCAAATCCAAAAAGAACTATTCTGGTCGGTTTATGGGGAAGTGAAGAGCAGGGGCTGAATGGCTCACGCGCTTTTGTAATCGACAATCCGGATGTGATTGCCAAGACCCAGGCCGTGTTCAATCAGGATAACGGCACGGGACGGGTGAGCCAGATCAATGGATCGGGTTTCCTGCATGCTTATGACTTTATGGGTCGCTGGTTGTCTACTGCGCCAATGGATGTACAACGTCACATTGAAACTACTTTTCCGGGCATGCCTACAGGCGGCAGCTCGGATCATGCATCGTTTATCGCTGCAGGAATTCCAGCCTTTATGTTGAGCGCCCTTTCCTGGGGATACGGCACCATTACCTGGCACACCAATCTGGACACCTACGACAAACTGGTTTTTGATGACCTGAAAAACAATGTGATTCTGATTGCAACTTTGGCTTATCAAGCCAGTGAGGAGCCGGAACTGGTCAATAGGGAACAGCGTCTATTGCCTGCCGGCAGGGATGGTAGCCCGGGAGTCTGGCCTCAAATTCGCCAGCCAAGACGTTTGGGAGGATTTTAATCCCGTTTAGGGGCAGTCCTTCTGTCGAATGCGTTTTTATGTGTTTGATCTACAGCATGTCCGTATTTAATCGGGAGCTTGGAATAAAAACGCATAAAAACGCATTTTTATTGGGATAATTTTTTATTATTGCATAAGATGAACCGAATTGCAATAATTAATGGAGTCGTCCATTCTGGACAGGATACCTTGAGGGGGAAGGCGCTATTGGTTGAAAATGACCGCATTCATTCCTTGACGGATTCGGCTCGGTTACCCGATGGGTATGAGCTGTTCGATGCCGAAGGATGCCATGTGTCTCCGGGATTCATCGATCTGCAAATCTATGGGGGCGGAGGCGTGCTTTTTGCTGAAAAGCCATCGTCTGAAAGCCTTCAAACCATGTCGGAGGCCTTGGCAAACAGTGGAACCACGGGGTTTTTATTGACGCTGGCCACCAATACCTTGGAAATTTTTGAGCAGGCTATAGAAGTAGCCAGACAATTTAGCCATCCTGCATTTATGGGATTGCATTTTGAGGGGCCATATTTACATCCGGATAAAAAAGGGGCGCACCCAGCATCTTGTCTCCGAAACCCAAACATCAAGGAACTCAAGGAGCTATTGGATCTGGCATCCGGGACTTTAAAGATGATGACCGTTGCCCCTGAACTTTTTGATGCCGAAATGATAAAAACACTGACCGATCAAGGAGTTTTATTGTCTGCCGGTCATAGTAATGCCACTTTTGATGAGAGTTCCCGTGGATTCCGGCAGGGAATCCGGGCGGTCACGCACCTCTTCAATGCGATGTCACCCCTGCACCATCGCCAAACTGGATTGCCGGGCGCAACATTTCTAGCAGAAGATGTACACGCCAGCATTATTGCAGATGGGATACATGTCTCTTTCGAAGCGCTGAAATTAAGCAAAAGAATACTGGGCGAACGTCTTTTTCTGATAACCGATGCTGTAGAGGAATCCAGAAGCGGAGTCTATTTTCACCAGCGGAAAGGAGACCATTATACCCTGCCAGACGGTACACTGTCCGGCTCGGCAATGACTCAGATGCAAGGCGTAGCCAATTGTGTGAAACATGCGGGAATTCCAATAGTTGAAGCCCTCAGAATGGTTTCACTATATCCTGCCCGTTTGATCGGAGCCCATGATCAGGGCTCGCTGGAACCCGGGAAGCGGGCCAATATCACTGTATTTGATCCTGACTTTAGGATCAGGCAGGTATTCCTCGAGGGCAAAAAATTATTATGATAAAATCAACCTCATCGATTTATCAGGCAGCCAAGTCAATTCAGCGCGTGGCTTCCATTGATATTTTTCGGGCCCTGACCATGTTTTTGATGATCTTTGTCAATGATGTGGACGGAGTGCGGCAAATTCCGGATTGGATCAAACATGTAAGGGTGGATGAAAGTGGATTGGGTTTTGCAGATGTTATTTTCCCTGCCTTTCTATTTATTGTGGGTCTGTCGATTCCCCTCGCTATACAAAGAAAGTTAAAGCAAGGATATGGCACCTTATATCTGATCAGATACATTAGTGCAAGAGCTATTGCTCTCATTATCATGGGGCTATTCCACGTCAATTTTTCCTACTACAACGAAAGTTTGGCTATATTACCCAAACCCATCTTTATTATCGCCACCACCCTAGCTTTTTTCTTGATTTGGTTGGATTATAGCAAAATCACCAGTAAAAAAAACCAGATAATATTGCAGGTTTTAGGGATCGGCCTCCTTATTGCACTCGCCGCTATTTATCGCAGCGGGACTTTTGATCAACCGGCATGGATGAAACTGCATTGGTGGGGGATTTTGGGTTTGATCGGCTGGGCCTATTGGCTTGTAGCATTGGCTTATCTGTTTTTAAGTGGAAAGCTGCCCTGGTTGATGGTGTTTTTTGCGATTCTGACACTCATCAATATTGCTGTCCATATGCAATTAATTTCCCTGCCTGCTCTGATTGTAGGTGATACGGCACATGCTATTCTGGTGGCAGGAGGGGCAATTTGCACATTGCTTTATAGGTTGTTTAAGGAAAATCCTGCCCTATTATTATTAATCGGGTTGATTTTAATCGGATTTGGGTTGATTCTGTCAGGGTTTACCGATGGGATCAATAAAATCAGAGCGACTCCGGCATGGGTACATATTTGTATGGGCATAAGCTTTGCGTTTTATGGGGCTTCTGTTTATTTAATCGACTTAAAGAATAAAGAGCATTATTTTTCCTGGATATCGGCAGCAGGGACCAATACCCTCACCTGTTACCTTCTACCCTATTGCTGGTATGCAGTATTTCAACTTATGGGGTTACACTGGCCCACTCTATTCAATGTAGGTGCAGGAGGCATTTTCCGTTCTTTACTGATTGCTTTCATTATTGTTCAGATTGCTGGATGGATGGGGAAAAAAGGGATTAGAATCAAGGTTTAAGGATTAAGGATTAAAGATTAAGGATTAAGGATTAAGGGTTAAACAAATAAAAAACTACAATATGACCAATATGAGCCGCATTTTTTCACTTATTGTGTTGTTGCAATTTTGCCTGATTCTGCCTTCAAGTGCGCAGTTAAGACCACTAAAAATCACCTCCCCGGGGCAAGATATGGTGACGGTGACACAATCCACCATTTACCTACAAGGGACTGCGGATCCTTCGGGCTTTCTATCAATGAACGGAACACCGGTGAAGATATATTCTACCGGCGTATTTGCAGCACCGATTCCATTACGGTTGGGTCAAAATGATGTGATACTCAAGTATAGTACCGGCAAGGATACCCTGACCCGAATGTTGGTGGTCACCAGGATTGTGCCAGCCCAACCCAAACCAACCGAAGGTTTCGCAATCGAATACGTCAAAATTTTACCGGAAGGGGAAGAGGTTTGGCTGCAGGAAGGCGACAAACTCGAGGTAGAAATGAAGGCTACTCCAGGTATGGAAGCTTTGTTTTTCAATGACATCCCCATGGTGGAGATGGAGCCCGCCCAGGTGGGAGTGGCAGGGATTTACAGAGGGGAATATCGCATCAAATCTTCGGATCAGGCCAAAAATCAAAAAATCCAATTTTCCATAAAAGACGTTCGAAACAATAATAAAACCCTTCGCAAAATAAGTGATCAGCGATTGACACTGCTGACCAATCAGCCAACTATGGTGGGACTTTCCAATAAAAGCCGTACAGGTTTATCTTACGGCTTAGGCTCAGACCGCCTGGGAGGTGCAAAAATGGGGTTTGTGGATAGCTTGGTTCGTTTTGAGGTGACCGGAAAAATGCAGCAGATGTACCGTGTCCGCTTGTCGGGACAGGCGCAGGCCTATATTGATGAACGAGATCTTGATCTGTTACCCGGTGTACAATTTAGTCCCCGTTCGATCACCGGAAGCTGGAGTGTAACCTCCGATGGAAAGCATGACATGGTTTCAATAGGCTTGAGTCAACGCTTGCCCTACGTCTCCCTAATGGAAGAAAATCCAGCCAGAATCGTGGTAGATATTCACGGAGCGGCCTCAAATAGCAATTGGATCACACAACGGGAAGGTTTGGTTGCTATCAAGAATGTTTGGTACGAACAAATTGGACACGACCTCTTCCGAGCTACCATCGAATTGAAAGAAAACGAACATTGGGGTTATGAAATCAAATACCGCGGCAATGCCCTGACAATTCGGGTCAAACCAAAACCAGAGCATTTGAGACTCAGAAATTTGACGATTGCAGTCGATGCCGGGCACGGGGGCAGCAATAGGGGAGCTGTGGGTATGACAGGAGTTTTGGAAAAGGACTTAAATCTTTCGATGGCCAAAAAAGTAGAGGCCTTGTTGCTGCAACGAGGAGCGAGTGTTGTCATGACCCGAAGCGATGATACCTATACCAACAACACCCAAAGATTGAGCTTTCTAAATGAGTCTGATCCCGATATATTGATCAGTATTCATTGTAATGCTGCGGGCAATCCCATGGTGCAGGGCGCATCGACTTATTACCGGCACCAGGCATTCAGACCACTTACCCAATATATTTATGATGAAATGCTGGAATTAGGCCTGGCAGATTTTGGAAATGTCGGAGGATTCAATTTCACCCTCAATTCCCCTACCGAATTTCCTTCGGTACTGGTGGAGGTGGCCTTTATGTCCAATCCAGGAGATGAAGAACGATTGCTCAATCCCGATTTTCATGATGAAATGGCGGAGAGCATAGTCAGGGGTTTAGAAAAATTCCTTGAGGATAGACGGTAATGCATAGTAAATAGACAAATAATTAAAATTAAATCTATTATGAAAAAGTTCAAAAACACACTGGCTTTCCTATTGATGGCAGGAATGGCACTTTTGATGTGGTCCTGCGGAGGTGCGAAACGGATAGCTGCAACTGATGTGCTGATCCCCGAAAACCAGTCTGCCATGAGGGAGTTCAGAGCGGCTTGGGTGGCGACTGTAGCCAATATCAACTGGCCCAGCCGTCCGGGTTTGAGTACGGAGGACCAAAAAAAGGAAGCAATCGTCCTGTTGGATTTCCTCAAGGACCATCATTTCAATGCGGCCATCTTTCAAGTGCGGCCACAGGCCGACGCTTTATACAACAGTCGGTTGGAACCCTGGTCTTATTACCTGACCGGACAACAAGGCGTGGCGCCCAACCCTTTTTATGATCCATTGGAGTTTTGGGTGGATGAGGCGCACAAAAGGGGACTTGAACTCCATGTCTGGCTCAATCCTTATCGGGCGCATCACCCTACGGGCAGTGATGTAACCGAGCATTCCATCGTAAAAAAAATGCCAGAATCCGTTGTCTTTTTGGAACAGGGTTACTGGTGGTTTGACCCTTCTCTGCAAAGCACGCAGGATCATTCCGCTGCCGTAGTAATGGATTTGGTCAGGCGTTACGATATTGACGGAGTACACTTTGACGATTATTTTTATCCATACGATTCTTATAACAACGGAAAAGATTTTCCGGATGACAAGAGCTGGGAAGCCTATCAGCGTTCAGGAGGCCAATTGAGCAGAGGAGATTGGAGAAGGGAAAGTGTTAACAAATTCATTGAACGCGTTTACAGAGAAATTAAGGCGGAGAAAAAACATGTGAAATTCGGGTTGAGCCCCTTTGGAATCTGGAGGCCCGGTTATCCGGAAAGTATTCAGGGCCTGGATCAATATAATAGCCTTTATGCAGACGCAAAATTGTGGTTAAATAAGGGTTGGATTGATTATTTTACCCCCCAGCTTTATTGGCCAATTTCCAAAATTGAACAGAGCTTCCCCGTATTGCTGGGTTGGTGGCAAAGTGAAAACCTTCTGGGCCGGCATTTGTGGCCGGGGATGAGTGTGGGCCGCGGAGGGGATGAGGCCAATCTGACCGAAGTCAATAACCAGATTATGGTCACCCGTGGCATGGTGCCCCAAAGCAAAGGAGCTGTGCACTGGAGTATTTCGTCCCTGACCCGAAATCCAAGATTGCCCGAAGGGCTGATCAAAGGCCCTTACAAAAACCAGGCTTTGGTCCCTGCGAGTCCTTGGCTGAGCACTTCACAACCTGCTGCTCCCCGAGTGAGTGAAAGCAGAACGCGCACCCATGTAACCCTGAGATGGAGTCATTCCCGACCGCAAGATATTTCCAATTGGGTGGTATATACACAATATGGAAACCGTTGGGATTACCAGGTTTTACCCAAAACCCAACAAAGCATAGAAATTCCATTGCAATTGACGGCAGAAGGAGAAGGATTGAAAGCGGTAAGGGTCGTAGCAGTGGACCGTTTTGGTAATGAAAGTAAATGATTAATTTAGAGGACCATAACCAATTTATAATCCGATGAAAAAAAATTTAAACCTCCACACCCACCTTTTTGGATTAATTGTCCTGCTTGCCCTGTCGTTTCCATCAGGCTTGATGGCACAATCCCAACAAGAGGCAAAGAATACTGGTCTTCCCCCTGATCTGGACAACTATATTTCCAAAGTCCTGGAAGCATTTGATGTACCCGGGGTAGGGGTGGCTATTGTGAAGGATGGAGAAATCCTGTTGACCAAGGGTTATGGGGTCAGGCGATTGGGCCATCCGGATCCGGTGGATGAAAATACAATATTCAGCATAGCGTCCAATAGCAAGGCTTTCGCTGCCACTTCCCTGGCTTTGCTGGTCGAACAGGGCAAACTGAATTGGGAAGATCGAGTGATCAAGCACTTACCCTGGTTTGCCATGTCTGATGATTACGTCACCCAGAATCTGACGGTCAGGGATTTGTTGGTCCACCATAGTGGTTTGCCGGCATATGCCAATGATTTGCTCAATTTTCCCCCAGCCCAAATGTCCCGAAAGGAGCTGCTTCTAAAACTGAAAGACGTGCCCTTAGTCCATGATTTCAGGTCGGTATATGCTTATGACAATATTCTATACCTCGCAGCGGGTGAAGTTGTGGAGGCCGTTTCCGGAATGGAATGGGAAGAATTTGTTGAAAAGAGAATTTTCGCCCCACTGGGTATGCACCAGAGTATCAGTCGCTTTTCGACCATGCGCGATCAGCCCAATATTGCCTGGGCTCACGCACGAAGAGGTGGCTCAGTCAGGGTCATGGATACCTTTTTTGATCTGAATATCGGTGATCCGGGCAATCCGGCGGGCGGAATAGTGACCTCCGCTGCGGATATGGCCAAATGGATCAAAATGCATCTGGATTCGGGGCGAATTGATGATCAACGAAGGCTGTTTAAACCCGAGACCACCCGCGAGCTCTGGAAGCCGGTTGTCACCATGCCTATCAGCAAGGAGCCCGAATGGTTAAAACCCGCACAAAAACATTATTATGGATATGCTTTGGGATTCCGAACTTATGATTACAGGGGTTACCAGGTGGTAGGCCATGGTGGTCTGTTGACGGGATTTGTTTCACAGATTGCTGTGCTTCCCCAGCTGAACCTCGGTGTGGTTGTGTTGACCAATCAGCTCTCGAGCGGAGCCTATTGGTCTATTATCCACCATATTTTAGACCATTATATGGGTGCAGAATCCTTTGACTGGATTGCGGGTTATAAAAGATCCTGGGATGCTTCAAATTCACGTAGTGACTCATTGGCCAGGGTCAATCAGGCGGTCAAACCAGATCCAAACATTCCCCGATCCCTCCCTATTGAGGTTTATGCAGGTGCTTACAATGATCCCCTGGTCGGCCGCATGGTGATCACTGAAAGGGATGAAAACAGCCTGCATCTTTCTTTTTCAAAAGCACGCTTTTTCAACGGGGTTTTGGAGCACTTTCATGGGGATTTATTCCGTTTGGTCTATGACGATCCGAACCGGGGAGATGGTCCATTTCTTTCATTCACCTTAAACGCTGACAAATCCATACGTGAAGCCCGGTTTGTGAGTGAAAAAGCTGATGGTAGTCCTTCATTGGAAAGGATTGTGCTGACTCCCGACAAACAAGCAATATTAGACGGTATGACCCTACAGAAAAAAATTGAACAGGAGTTTAAGAAACATACAGATGCCCATTTTGCCTATACTTTTATCGATCTCCAGAGCGGCGAGAGGTTATCATTTAATGGCAACAGAAGTTTCCATTCCGCAAGTACCATGAAAACCCCGGTGATGATTGAAGCCTATAAACAGGCTGCCTCCGGCAAATTATCTTTGGATAGCGAAATCGAAGTGTATAATCGTTTCGTCAGTATTGCAGACCGCAAGGTGGTCTATTCTCTGAATCCTGCAGAGGACGCCGAACAGGGCCTGTATGCTTTGGTTGGTCAGAAAACTAGCTGGCGGGACTTGATCTATAGGATGGTCACCGAAAGCAGCAATTTGGCAACTAATATTCTTATCGACCAATTAGGGGCTAAAAACATCATGGCCACCCTGAAATCGGCAGGAGCAGAAGGAGTACAGGTATTGCGTGGCGTGGAGGACATCCCTGCTTATGAAAAGGGGATGAATAATACGGTAACAGCAGATGGTTTGGCCACTTTCTTTGCGGCTTTGGCAACAGAGAAGTTCGGAAATAAATACGATACTGGGGAAATGTTAAATGTTCTCAGTGATCAACGCCATCGGGATATCATACCCGGCCGTCTTCCAAATACAGTGACGGTAGCCCATAAGACAGGCTGGATCACTGGCATTAATCATGATTCGGGAATTGTTATACTACCTGATGGCAGAAAGTATGTTTTAGTATTGTTATCACAGGGACTGGAAGCAGATGACGCTAAAAATGTGCTGTCGAGAGTGTCGAGGTATGTTTATGATTATGTAAAATAAGTATTTGTTTTCCGGTCTAGCACCAGAGGTGCAAAGGCCCGGGTTCGGTGAATACTTATTTTTTGATCGGGGT
>Ga0172382_10013846_pt1 | contig 10342 bp, 9 predicted proteins | sample Leawel138RmetaG_FD_122245 | JGI IMG/M metagenome (GOLD analysis project Ga0172382, IMG submission 122245) | Leachate microbial communities from a municipal landfill in Southern Ontario, Canada - Leachate well 138R metaG | ecosystem: Engineered > Solid waste > Landfill > Unclassified | place...
CAGTTGGATGAGTTGGCTGGCGTGCCTCTGGAGCAACTGCTGGACAAGCGCTTCGGACGCCTAATGTCCTACGGAAACTGAGACCGCGGGGCCGCGGCCGGGTTGCGCGGCACTTTTGTGACGAGTGCCCGCTGGTTGCCCTCGCCTCCAGGCGTATTGTGGTGTCGAAAGGGACACACCCGAAGTTTTCCGCGGGAAAATCATGGCGAGTTCTTCCAATGAATTGCTCATTCCCCCGTCCGCGTTGCTCAACAGTGCCGCGCGGGTGATCATCGCCTTCAGTGGCGGCCTTGATTCCAGTGTTTTGCTTCACGCTGCAGCGGCCCAGTTGCCGCGTCATAAACTCCGTGCTGTTCACGTCAACCATGGCATATCCCCCAATAGCGAGCGGTGGCAAGAACACTGTGAAGCCGTCTGCTGCTCCTTAAGCATCCCTTGTGATAGCTTTCGTGTCACGGTTGCAGCCTCCGGTAAGGGTATAGAGCAAGCAGCGCGGGAGGCCAGATACCGGTGTTTCGAGGCGGTTGTTAAACATGGCGATGTGGTGTTGATGGGACATCATCAGGACGATCAGATGGAGACCTTGTTGTTGCGTTTGCTCCGTGGTGCGGGACCGAAAGGTCTTGCCGGAATGCCTGAAAGCCGGCAGCTCGGTCTAGGCCACTTGTATCGCCCGTTTCTCCAGTATCGACGCGAGCAGCTGGAAGCCTGGGGGCGCGACTTGGGGTTGCACTGGGTCGAGGATGAGTCCAACGACGGAATAACCTACGATCGAAATTATGTGCGCCACGTCGTGTTGCCGGTGCTGGCGAAGCGGTGGCCGGACTACCGTCAGCGCCTTTTGCGGAGTGCGGTACAGTGCGCCAGTGCCGATGCCGCGCTAACTGAACAGGCGATAGGGGATTTAGGTGCGTTGTCGCCTCGCTGCGAGCGGGTGGGGGCCAGTATTTGTCTTAGCGGGTTTGTGGCACTCAGCGCTCCCCGTCAGGAGCAGGTGTTGCGCTATTGGGTGAAGAGTCTAGGGCAGTCGCCTGTGCCTCACAGGCTGCCGAGGGCTTTGGCGAATGATCTGTTAGTTGCCCGGGACGATGCCGCGCCCAGAATCGTTTGGACCGGAGGCGAATTTCGACGTTATCGCGATAGGCTTTATCTCTTGCCGCCGCAGGTCGTAGTTGAATTGGAATCACGGGTAGTGACAGACCTCACCAAGCCGCTTTTGTTTGCCGATGGGTCGTCCTTGCACTTTACTCCTAGCAAGGAGTCAGGAGTTTTGCGGTGTCACGCGGGGCAGCACCTTGAGGTGCGCTTTCGTGAAGGTGGAGAACGCTGCCGTCCGACGGGGCGCAGCGCCTCGGCGCCACTCAAGAAAATTCTGCAGGAATTGGCGCTCGAACCCTGGTTGCGGGCGAGGGTGCCACTGATAGATGTCGACGGCGAGCTTGCTGCGGCCGGGGATCTATTTGTGTGCTCTGAGTTCGCCTGTGGGGCGGACGAAGAGGGATTCAAGCTCCACTGGCGAGCGGGCTGAAGAAGGGTGGGCAGCGCTTTTGCCATTGAGCGCATAAGCCCTTTCTGGTAGGCTGGCGTCCCATCTTCCGGAAGGTGGCGGCCCACATTTGTCCCCTGCATGTCCGCACTCCCGTAATTGTTATTTTTCGGTATACCAGCATCTAGCGTAAGGGTTCAGATGACACGTTTTATTTTTGTAACTGGCGGTGTGGTTTCTTCTCTGGGGAAAGGCATCGCGTCTGCCTCCCTTGGCGCTGTGCTCGAGGCAAGAGGGCTCAAGGTCACGATCCTCAAACTTGATCCCTATCTTAACGTCGATCCCGGAACGATGAGCCCGTTTCAGCACGGTGAGGTTTACGTTACTGAAGACGGCGCTGAGACGGACCTGGATCTCGGCCACTACGAGCGCTTCTTGCGCTCAAAAATGACCCGCAATAACAACTTTACCAGCGGCCAGGTTTACGAAACTATCCTGCGTCGTGAGCGTAGGGGCGACTATCTCGGTGGTACTGTACAGGTCATTCCCCACGTTACCGATGAAATCAAGCGCCGTATTCTGATTGGTGGCGAAGGCGCCGATATTGCTCTGGTGGAAATCGGCGGCACCGTCGGGGATATTGAATCCCAGCCATTTCTCGAAGCCATTCGTCAACTGAAGTTGGAACTCGGCACCAGTCGGGCCCTGCTTATTCATCTTACCTTAGTGCCTTATATCGCCACTGCCGGTGAGACCAAAACTAAGCCGACGCAACACTCGGTTAAAGAGTTACGCTCCATCGGCTTGCAGCCCGATGTACTGTTGTGCCGTTCGGAAGTAGAAATCGACGAAACGCAACGCAAGAAAATCGCACTGTTCACCAATGTCGAAGAACGTGCGGTGGTGCCATTGGTGGATGCTGATAGCATCTACAAAATCCCCATGTTCTTGCAAAAATGGGGCCTCGATCAGTTCGTAGTAGAGCGTTTTAACCTTCAGTGCCGCCCTGGCGATCTGGCGGAGTGGGAGTGGGTGGCGCACAACCAACTGAATCCGGAAAAGGAAGTGGTTGTCGCCATGGTCGGCAAATACATGGAGTTGCTCGACGCCTATAAGTCTCTCAACGAAGCACTCGAGCACGCCGGAATTCACACTAAGACTCGGGTCGAAGTGCGCTACATCGACTCAGAAGATCTGGTCGACAACATGAGCCTACTAAAAGGCTGTCATGCCATTCTGGTGCCAGGTGGTTTCGGTAATCGCGGTGTCGAGGGCAAGATTCGCGCGGTGCGCTATGCGCGGGAAAACAACATACCCTATTTGGGTATTTGCTTGGGCATGCAGGTGGCGGTAATTGAATTTGCGCGCAATGTACTTGGCTTGACGGGTGCCAACAGCACGGAATTCGACAAGGATTCGCCGCATCCTGTGGTGGGCTTGATTACCGAATGGGTCGACAAAGATGGTCGCGTGGAAACCCGTTCCGAGAGTTCAGATCTGGGTGGCACCATGCGTCTGGGCGCACAGGACGCACTGCTTGAAGATGGCTCCATGGCTCAGGCCATTTATGGCGCGAAGAAAATACGTGAGAGACACCGACATCGTTACGAGGTGAACGCTCATTATATTGACTCGCTCCAAGAGGCAGGTCTTAAAGTGGGCGGTTGGTCTGCAGAAAACCATCTCGTCGAGACGGTGGAGCTGCCTAGCCATCCTTGGTTCTTTGCCTGCCAGTTCCACCCGGAATTTACCTCGACACCGCGCGACGGCCATCCGCTCTTCGTCAGTTTTGTTCAAGGCGCGTTAGCATACGCAGAGCAGCATCCCGAGGGAGCGCAATGATGTCACAGTATCATTCACCCGCGACTAGAGTTGTTGAGCTTGGGAGCATCCGCTTCGCCAATGATGCGCCTTTCGTGTTATTGGGTGGGATGAATGTGCTTGAATCCCGTGATCTCGCCATGCGAGTTGTTGAACAGTATGTGGCGGTCACGACTGAGCTGGGTATCCCCTACGTGTTCAAGGCTTCTTTCGACAAGGCCAATCGGAGCTCCATACATTCCTACCGAGGGCCGGGCATGGAAGAGGGCTTGCGGATATTTGAAGAGATCAAGAACGTTTTCAATGTGCCGGTGATCACCGATGTGCATGAGTCTTGGCAGGCACAGCCTGTCGCGGAGGTTTGCGACATCATCCAGCTGCCGGCATTTCTTGCTCGCCAGACGGACCTGGTCGCCGCTATGGCAGCGACCGGCGCTATTGTGAATATCAAAAAGCCGCAGTTCATGAGTCCTTCCCAGGTCGGCAATCTAGTGGAGAAGTTCAGAGAGTGTGGTAACGACAAGCTTATGCTCTGTGAGCGCGGAAGCTGTTTTGGCTACGATAATTTAGTCGTCGATATGCTGGGTTTCGCTGTGATGAACAGCGCGAGCGGCGGCGTGCCCTTGATCTTCGATGTAACTCACGCCCTGCAATTCCGCGACCCTTCCGGCGCCGCCTCAGGTGGTCGCCGCCACCAGGTGGCGGAACTCGCGCGCGCTGGCATGGCGGTGGGACTGGCCGGCCTATTTCTTGAAGCTCACCCTGATCCTGATCGCGCCCTATGTGACGGTCCTAGCGCTTTGCCGCTGGATAAGCTGAAGCCTTTTCTGCAACAAATGAAGGCAATAGACGATCTGGTAAAAAATTTGCCAGTTTTGGAAATCCGCTGATTGGGCGCGGAGTACCTATTTGTTAACGGAGACATGGAAATGACAAAAATTATTGATGTTCGCGCCTATGAAGTGCTCGATTCCAGAGGCAACCCGACGGTGAATGCGGACGTGATCGTGGAGAGTGGCGAGGTGGGTAGTGCCTGTGCACCTTCTGGCGCGTCCACTGGTTCTCGCGAGGCTCTAGAGCTGCGCGATGGCGATGCGAAACGCTATCTTGGCAAGGGTGTCCTCAAGGCGGTTGGCAACGTCAATTCTATTATTCGCCAGTTGCTACTTGATAAAGATGTGACCCAGCAGCGTGAGCTCGACCGATTGATGATCGAGGCTGACGGGACTGAAAATAAGGCTAATCTCGGTGCCAATGCGATTCTTGCTGTCTCGCTGGCCGCCGCCAAGGCTGCGGCCGCTGCCAGAAAAATTCCACTGTATGCTCATATCGCCGAAGTGAATGGCAGCGCCGGCAGCTATAGCATGCCGGTACCCATGATGAATATCCTCAACGGCGGTGAGCATGCGGACAACAATGTCGATATTCAGGAGTTCATGATCCAGCCCGTTGCCGTAGAATCCTTCAGTGAGGCATTGCGCGTCGGCGCAGAAATCTTCCATTCGCTGAAGAGGGTGCTGAGCGGGAGAGGCCTCAGTACCTCAGTAGGAGACGAGGGAGGGTTTGCACCGAACCTGTCGTCCAACGCCGAAGCTCTGGCTGTCATCAAAGAAGCCGTTGAAAATGCCGGTTACGTGCTTGGCAAGGACGTCACATTGGCGCTCGACTGCGCCTCATCTGAATTTTATAAGGATGGAAAGTACAACCTCGCTGGTGAGGGGAAAGTTTACAGCTCCGAAGGCTTTACCGATTATCTGGCCGGGCTTTGTGATCAGTACCCGATCATCTCAATTGAAGACGGTCAAGATGAATCCGACTGGGCGGGCTGGAAATATCAGACAGAGAAGCTCGGCCAACGGATCCAATTGGTGGGTGACGATCTATTTGTTACCAACACCAAAATTCTCAAGGAGGGTATTGAGAAAGGTGTCGCGAATTCGATTCTAATCAAGTTCAATCAGATCGGATCTCTCTCTGAGACCCTTGATGCCATTAAAATGGCTAAGGAAGCTGGCTATACCGCCGTTATTTCACATCGGTCCGGAGAGACAGAAGATACTACTATCGCAGATCTTGCTGTCGCGACTGCTGCGGGTCAAATCAAGACGGGTTCCCTGTGCCGCTCTGACCGGGTGGCAAAGTACAACCGTTTGCTGCGTATTGAAGCCGAGTTGGGTGCAACTGCACCTTACCGGGGCTTGGCCGAATTCAAGCGCTAAATCGCGCCAAGCTTGTGACTCCGACGTGCCGTGTCCCGGAATCTCATGTAACCAGAGGTATGGGGCGCGGTGCGGAGCGGCTCAATCAGTGTGCCCGCACAAATGGCGCTGTGTTGGCGGGACAGGTGGGGAGGTTGCTGAGATGTACCGATCCCGTGGTCCGCGCTTCTTCTAGAGGCGCGATTGAAGGCGGTTTGGCGCTGTCTCTTTTGCGGTCTAGCGTTTACTTTGTATACACTCAGCACTCTTGTCGGATCGGTCTACACCGATGAAAAAACTCTTTCGTCGTCCCAGGCTGTGGTTGTTCTATACCTTGCTGTTCATGCTGCTGGGGCTCCAGTACCGGATATGGATTGGTGAGGGCAGCCTCGCGCAGAAAGTTGAGCTGAGCCGAGCGGTGCAACAGCAGAAATCCCGAAATGATCGCCTTGAAGAGCGAAATCGCATTCTTGCAGAGGAAGTTGAGGGGCTGCGTAATAGTTTGGATGCTATCGAGGAAAGAGCGAGGACTGATCTGGGGATGATCAAGAAGAACGAGACATTCTTTTTAGTCCTGGATAAACGACGAGAACCGCAACGCCGCCCGCAACCACCAGCGCAACAGCCTCGAAATGAGGTGGAGGCGCAGGATGTGGTGCCGGAGCTTTTTTCCGAATGAAGTTCTGGATCGTGGTTCCCGCCGCTGGAATCGGCAGTCGCGTCGGCGCTAGTTGTCCCAAACAATATCTGCCTCTTTGCGGCAAAACCATCATAGAACACAGTCTCGAGAGGCTGTTGTCGGTCAGCCCTGAGAGAGTGGTTGTCTCCCTCCATCCCGAAGATCGTCATTGGCAAGGCCTCGACATCCGCAACCACGCGCTCATTAGTGTGGTCACGGGTGGTGCAGAGCGCGTGCATTCTGTCCGCAATGCTTTGTCATTCCTCGCTGACAGAGCGAATAATCAGGATTGGGTATTGGTGCATGATGTGGCTCGCCCCTGTGTGCGGGCCGCAGATATCAAGCGGTTGCTGAAAGCCCTTCAGGCCTCGTCTGTGGGAGGCATTTTGGCCGCGCCGGTTAGTGATACGTTGAAGCAAGTCAAGGGTAGTGAAATACAGACGACCTTGGACCGCTCCGTTCTATGGGCCGCTCTAACGCCTCAGATGTTCCGTTTTGGATTGTTGCGTGATGCGATTGATCGCGCGCTTGCCGAAGGTGTGATTCCGACTGACGAAGCTATGGCGGTGGAAAGATTGGGACATAGGCCGATGGTGGTTACAGGGAGCCGCGATAATATTAAGGTCACCTTGCGTGAGGACATTGCCATCGCCGAGGCAATCTTGCGTTGGCAGGCAGGCGAAAGTGAAGAGAGCGAAGAATGACGATACGCATTGGCCACGGTTATGACGTCCATGCCTTTGGTGAAGGGGAGCATGTCACGATCGGTGGTGTTGTCATCCCTCATAACCGCGGGTTAGTCGCTCATTCCGATGGGGACGTGTTAATACATGCTTTGTGTGATGCTTTGCTGGGGGCTGCCGGTTTGGGTGATATTGGCAGGCACTTTCCCGACACCGATGCAGCATACAAGAACGTTGATAGTCGAAACCTGCTGCGTAACGTGGTGGCACAGTTGGCACAGCGCCATTGGCAACTCGTCAACGCTGATGTCACCATCGTTGCTCAAGCGCCAAAAATGGCGCCTCACATCGAGAATATAGTCGACAACCTAGCGCAGGACTGCGGTGTCGAGCGGATGTCCATCAACGTGAAGGCCACGACCACGGAGAGGCTTGGTTTCGCGGGGCGAGAAGAGGGGATTGCTTGTTACGCGGTAGCACTGATCGGCACGGTCGTCCGGTGAGGAGGGCCAACTGTCGGCGTGCGGTGCTGACAGCTGGCAAATCCCAGCCTACAGGATGAAGCCCAGTCCTCCTTGGCCGGCAAGGGCATCGAGATCGAGAAATGCGGTTTTACGCCTGATCTTAAAGCTATCACCGTCCCGCTTAAGCAAATAGCGATACTGACCTATGTATTCGGTAATTTGTGAGCGACGCACGCGATATACGCAAAAGTTGGCGACGACGGTTAGGGTGTCGCCGCTGTCATTCAAGATCCGCACATTACTCACCAGATGACGGAGGCTGGAATGGGGGTTCTCACAATAGGCATTTTTACCACTCATGCGCTCGACCCGAGCGCCCAGCATGTCTCTGTCGTCAGCAATGACGAACAGCGTGGTGTCGTAGGAAGTTTCCTCAACGTTTTTTAAACCGATGGGGGGCACCAAGTACTCCGCATCATCGGTTAATAAGGCCTCCCATTCCTTTAAACTCCAGCGGTCGAGCAGGTCTGCCTCTTCAAACAAAAAATTCTCCACAGATTCTTTTAAACTCATTGCCTTAGGCCTTATTCCTCAAAAGTCTCTTCACCGCGCAACACGCGGTCCCACTGGGTCCACCAGGCACGTTGCTGACCTTCGTCAGCGTGATCGCCCCTGACATACAACGGATCCTCGTCGGAGCCGGGGACCATGCCTTTGGAGTAGTCGTGCATGAAGTGGGGGGATTGACGGTCGCCAATGGCGCGCCGCTCGAACATCTCATAGTCATCTGGGTGAGCAAAACCACCAGGCCCCACGAAGGTAAGGTGATTCTGGAGCCGTACCTTCCTCACCAAGGGATGCTCTCCTACGGGCGCAAGATTCCAGATATTAGACAACGTGGTCGTGGGCGATAGCGGGTACGATGTTCGGACGGACAAGGACATTACGTCATTGAGAATGGTGTTCGGAAATATCAGCATATTGCGATTGGTTGTCGCCATCCGCATGCCCCGTTCCTGCCCCCATTTTTTAACCAGCTCAGCCTGTTTCGCCTCGATCAGTGGACGGGTTTCCTCTCCAAAGGCTGGGATCCAGTCTGCTGATGGCTTCCCGGAGCGCACAGTGGTTTCGAATCCTGCATGACCATTGCCAAATCCATAGGCTCTGCCTACGTACGTCGATGCCTGCTGTTCTGCACTTTCAGCCGCCCGCTTGCGCGCGTATTGGAAGTAGCTGGAATGGAGGGATATCCCGTGATAGGAGTCAATCTGGTTTTCACTGATGGATTTCCAGTTACAGGGGGCATGGAACTCCTGGGCGCCGGGGGTTACTTCTAAACCTTGCTCATGGGGATCCACGATGAGATCAATCCATTCCTTGGCATCCGCCAAATACTTCTCCAAACTGATGGCGCGGGGGTTCATATTGAGAAAGTAAAACCCGCGATATTGTTCGAGCCGCGGCACAGAATGCAGGTTGTAGAAGCCGCTCTCATTGAAATCAGGGCCATAACCGTAGGTGGTGTTCTGGTTCAACAGCTGCCCGGTATCGCTAAAGACCCAACCATGGTAAGGACAAGTAAAGACACGCGCTTTGCCACAGCTTTCTGTCGTCAGCAGAGTTCCTCTGTGGGTGCAGAGGTTATGGAAGGCATTGACCTTGCCGTTGCGATCTTTGTTGAAAATGATGTTGTAGCCGCCTACCTGCCGAGTGAGAAACGTTCCGGGCTCGCGCACTTCCGATTCGTGGCCGAGATAAAGCCAGCAACGGTTAAAAATAAAGTCTCGTTCGCGTTCAAAAACCGCCTGATCCATAAAGGCACGCTTATCCACCAAAAAGCGGCCTCTGGCCTTATCGACCTGGATATAGGGGGCGGAGGGCAGATCCTTAGTCGCGGGAGCGTTCATGTCGTTATCTCCTGTCCGGTTAATTTGCCGTCGAAGTGACGGTCCACTGGCGCATATGTGTTCAATGAATGCGGGCCTTATATCATAGTGGTTATCAAGTGATAAAACCAGATTCTTGAGTCTTTAGAGGCACCTCGCGAAGCTCTTCGCATAGGTAACAGCAAAGGGTATCGCAGGCTCTGACGAGACCGGGTTATAATTGACTAACGGTCGCATTCCCTTTGACTCTATCGGCGATGCCGTTTAGTCTTAGGCCGATTTTCTTTTCGCTGACAATCACAAGAGACAAGATCAATGGCTTACCAAACCACTCCAGGGCTATACAACACTGAACACGAAATTTTCCGCGAAACTTTCCGTCGGTTTCTCATTGAGGAAGTTGAGCCACATCTTGAAGAGTGGACGGAAAATCACGGAATTCCAAAGGAATTTTGGAAAAAAGCTGGCGCTGCGGGCGTCTTGGGTGTCGACATCCCTGAAGAGTATGGCGGCCCCGGCGGTGATTTTCTTTTCCGCTTGGTCATTGCAGAAGAGTTGGGCTATAGCCCAGCCGGTGCGACTGTAGGTCCTGCTTTCATCGGCGACGGCGTAGGCGAGATTCTTCACCGCTGTGGCACCAAAGAGCAATGCGCGCGCTGGTTGCCCGGCATGGTGAAAGGCGAGTATCGCGGCGCACTGGCCATCACCGAGCCCGATAGCGGAAGTGACGTTTCCGCAACCCGTACCACTGCGGTTCGGGACGGCGACGAGTACATTATTAATGGCTCTAAAACCTATATTTCTAACTCCGTCGACGCCGATTTCTTCATGGTGGGATGTAAGACCGATCCCAGTAAAGGCTCCAAGGGAATTTCTGTAATCATCGTTGAAGGAGACCGGCCCGGTTTCCGCCGCGGTCGCCGTCTCAAAAAGATGGGCTGCAACGCCTCCATGACGGGTGAGATTTTCTTTGAGAACGTGCGCGTGCCCGTTTCCAATCTCATGGGGGAAGAAGGTGGCGGCATGAAAATCATGCTGGGCGGCGTCAATATGGACCGTATCATGTGGCCCATCATCGGTCACGCGGCGGGCACCCGTGCGTTTGAGGAAACTGTGGAATTCGTC
>Ga0172382_10013847_pt1 | contig 10342 bp, 4 predicted proteins | sample Leawel138RmetaG_FD_122245 | JGI IMG/M metagenome (GOLD analysis project Ga0172382, IMG submission 122245) | Leachate microbial communities from a municipal landfill in Southern Ontario, Canada - Leachate well 138R metaG | ecosystem: Engineered > Solid waste > Landfill > Unclassified | place...
GAACCACGATTTTGATATTTCGACAGGAGTGGCGCGCTGCACGGATACGGAAGACAGCCAGCTGTTTATATTCGAAAAAGCGACAGTCACCCCAAGGTCAAAGTTTACAGTGCGCAGTGCCCCGGACGAACTAATTCCGCAGTGGTATAAGACCTATAAAAATGGCGGCAAAGCACCGACAGACGGTGAGGTGTATGTCGTGTCATATCCCGTAATGACGAAGTACAAGGTAGGCGAGGGCTTTGATACCCACGGTATTCTCGTAAAGACTCGTGCTGGCGGTAAAGAAATAGATATTTCAAACAAAGTTGCCTTTTATACATCCGGAACCGTAAAGCTGCATCAGGGACGTCCGTTTACCGCCGCAGGTACAAAGGTTGTTGAACTGCGATATGAGGAGAAAAATATAGGTAAGTTTACCATTGACGTAGCTGATGCGCCTGCAGCTGCCGCTCCTTCCCCCATACCTGCAGCTGCTGTAAGCTCAATGGCTGTCGGCACGGCGACATTAAATACTTATATACTCCGAGGCGACCCGAAGGATGCGGAGGCTTCAGACGACGACAATATATTCAATATAAATCCGACAAACGGTTATTATGCCCAGCTTTCGCCTATTTCACAATTCATTGACTCACAGGGACAATTCGCGTTTGCTTATGACCATGGAGACGATGACGATTATTTCTACGTTGAAAATGCAAAGGGTAATGTGTTAACCCTTCTTAAGGCCGCACCGTTGCTAGGCGCAGTGACACAGGATGCCGAAGGCTATTATTACGCCGTAACAGGAGAACGGAACGGCGCGACAAATTCCTCGAATGCTGATGTAAGCGGGAAATACGATACGAGTACCCAAACCGTATTTATATCTAAATACACGAGCCAAGGTATTCTGGTTAAAACAACAGGCTTTGACGGAAATTTAGGTGTTTCCAACACTCAAAATCCGTTCGCTGCCGGAAACTGCTCCATGGCAATAAACGGAGGTGTGCTGGTCTGCTCTTATGCAAGGCAGATGTACAACGGACATCAGGGAAAGGATGTTATTGCCGTCAAGACAAGTGATATGTCGAAGACTTATGATAATTCGACATTATCCCTGTGGGTAAGCCATTCATTTGACCAAAGAGTCATATGGTACTCCAAAGCAAATTCGTGGCTGTTTGCTGACCAAGGCGATGCATATCCACGCTCCTTTGTTGCAGACTTGATGAACAAAGACAGCCTAAAAGTCACTCGTAGCACAATTATGAAATTTAAGGGTAAATCCGGCGATAACAATACCAACTCACAACTCGGCGGCATTGCAGAAACGGCAAGCGGAGCGATGTTTATCGGGGCGGCGGGAAAAGACGGAGCGCAGAATGTGAAACAACAATTGTTTGTTTGCGTGTTTGACCCGGTTACAACCAAAGCAATCACTTGGAATTGGCTTACAGAGGCTGATGTTGTTGAGCCGCAGCTGGTGAATATCGGCGGAGGAAGATTTGTCGTACTATGGGAAGAAAACAGCAAGGCAAATTATATGGTATTGGATGATTCCGGCAAAACCCTGATTGCTAAAACCCCACTCGGCAATGTTCGCCTAAACGACAACGAAGACCCGATCCGTGCAGGCAACACGGTGTACTGGATGTCGGAAGTGGATGGAGTGCTGCTCCGCTATGAACTGAGCTTTGATGCATAGAGAACTTTTGATAGATTGAATACAAGCTATAAGATTAGGCAGACTGACAAAACCGCGGATTTGTCCAGTGATTAAAAAATAAACAAGGAGAGGATCTTATTATGCTGCCAACTTTAGTCGCAATTATCGCAATTCTTGCGTTAATTATACTAGGGGTAATTTCTACACAGCGCAGGCTTGTGGTGCTGGATGAGAACATCAGCAATGCCATGAGCCAGATCGGGGTACAGCTGTCAAGCCGTTTCGATGCGCTATCTGCCCTTTTGGATTTGACAAAAGGCTATGCCAAGCATGAAAGCGAAACGCTGATTGAAACAATCAAATCAAGAAGAAGCTTGATTACAGCAAAATCCACACCAGATGATGTGCTGCGCCAAGAAGGGGTTATTTCCGAGGCCTTGGGCAGGATCGCCATAGTGACAGAGCAGTACCCTGAATTAAAAGCAAACCAAAACTATATTAAAACCATGGACGCAGTGGAAACCTTTGAAAATATGGTGCGCACCAGCCGCCTAATATATAACGACAGCGTGACTAAGCTGAACCGTGAAATCCGAATGTTCCCAGTCTCCATGATTGCCGGGATGTTAGGCTTCCAGCAAAAAAAATATCTGGAGGAACAGACCCTATGAAAGAAATACTAAGCATGTTTCTTGTGCTGTGCATGGTAGTGAGACAGCCACCCGTGCCGAGGTTTCGGCGGTTCTGCGCCGCTTCGTGGAACTGACAATCTCCAGCGACACTAATTAAGGGTATTTATTATGTCAACCACTTAGGAAACAAAAACCGCACAGGAGTATTCCTGCGCGGTTTTGCCATATTCAGTTTGCTTTTCTAAGTTGCCTCTAATGGTGGTTGCCTTTTGGGGTAGATTATTTATTAGAATTTGCTGAATTGGTTGAATGAACGAAGAACAAGCATTATTGCCATTTCTCTTGTCGTATTGCCCTGGGGCAGGAAATATGCCGATCCGTCTGATGTTGTACTACCCTTTATTATATCATTGGCGTTCATAAACTTGACTGCTGACAATGCCCAAGGTGATATCCTGTTGGCATCCAGGAAGTTTGCCTTGAATTCACCGGTTGGTTGCAGATTAGGCATTGCTGCCTGAAGTGTCCTAAGCAGCATAGCAGATATCTGTTCTCTTGTTATTTCTAAGTTTGGTGAGAATAAGGTCTTTTCTGGATTTGTTCCATTGACTATGCCAAGCTTGAATGCTTTCAGAACTTCAGGATTTTTAGTATCTGTAAAAGGATTTGCCCCTACATCTGCTTTAAGACCTGTTAATTTTTCATATAAGAGGACAGCCAATTCACAGAATTCTTCGCGAGTTATATTTTTGGGGAATTGAGAGAGAAGCTTATCTGTAACAAGCTTTTCATCTACTGCCAGGTTTACCTCTCCGGCAGCCCAAGGGGATAACCCTTCTGTTCCTGCGGCTATTTCATCAACAGGCGCTCCGCTTACGGTAAATGGTACTGTACCAAATAGAGCGTAGGAGTATAAACTTTCATCTATAGTTCCCGAGCAAATCACTCTTGCCTCATAATTTCCTGGATTAGAAGGTGCTTTGAATTCATATACATTGCCTATTTTGAAATTACTAATATATGCAGTTACATCTGTATTTTCAAGCTTATCATTTGCTAAGTTAATGCCAAAGAATGCATCCTGGTCAATTTCACCGGGGGTCAGCCCATTAACAGTAATGGTCATCGTTTCTTCCGGCTGAACATTGGTCTTGGATAAAACTATGTCCCCGGGCTTTGCCTTGCTGGATACAACATCAAAAGTAACTGTGCCAAACAATACCGATTCTTTATTATCTGTAACACCATCAGAGAAAACTCTTACTTCATATTTGCCGAAATTATAAGGAGCTTTAAACTGATATGTGTTATCAGCGGGTAGATTCGCTATATAGGCATCTAACGATGTATTTTGAATTTTTTCATTTGCTTCTGATATTCCCAGCCATGCATCGTTTGCAATCATCTCATTAGTGAGTCCTTTAACTGTAACCGACATTGGCTCGTTTAGCTTTACTTCAGCCTTAGATATCTTTATATCTCCTGGCTGAGCCTTTGGGGCACCAACGGTGATCCCAGCTGAAGCTATAAGCTTTTCGTCACCATCTAAAAGTCTTACTTCATAAGTGCCCAAACTAGTTGGAGCCTCAAATTCCCAAACATTGTTTGCAGGAAGATCTATCACAGCCTTGTAATAGGGAGTATTCTCTGCTCTTTCTCCTGCTTCTGCTATACCAAGATAAGCACCATATTCGATTTCTTCATCCGTTAATCCTGAAATTGTGGCTTTGCCTTTTTCACCGGCTGTAAATTGTGTTTTATCCAAAGCTATCGTCCCAGCAGCAAAAACAGGCACACTTAAAAGCATCGACATAACCAAACATAATACCAAAACAATACTTAGAAACCTTTTCTTCATTAAAATTTCCCTCCCATTTCATTATTTAAATTCGTAATCACAATATTATAAACATTGTAACATCAAGGTCTGCAGAATTCTTCCAAAAAATTGACTGGGCCTTTCGAAAAATTGCACAAAAAAGCCCCTAGATTACCTAGGGGCATAGTCTATACTCAGTTGGCGAGACACCTGTTTTTTTCTTGAAGGTGGAAGTGAAATGACTGTGGCTGGAAAATCCGCACATCATGCTTATCTCCGTAATAGTATAATCATTTATCTTTAGCATCTTTTTAGCTTTTTCAATTTTCAGGTCTAATAGATACTCATAGGGGGTTTTGCTTGTCTGAGCTTTGAAGTTTCTAATAAAACTGTATTTGTCCATTTTTATTAGTTTTGACAACTCAGTACAGGAAACACCGGCAGTATAATTTTCATTCATATAATCAATTACTTTACTAATATTTTCCTTGTTACCTCTGGAAATGTTGTGGGGTTTAGAAGGGATGTTGTGCTTTATCTGCCTAAGAAGATTACCAATTATCAGCAAACTGAGATTTTCTGTCATAAATTTATGACCAAGCTGCTTATACCTCAGCTCTTCCAAAAATAAACGTATCAACATGCTTATATCATGGTTGATAACAAAGGAATCATTTGAAAAAAGTATATTAGACGAGCCATATATATCCATGGCAACACTTTGTACAAGGCTTTTATCAATATGTATTCCGCAAAGACTAAAACCTTTAATACCTATGGCCAAACCATGATCCTGCATAGGATTGATAGCAAATAATGAATTGTTGACTCTATTATATAATTTGCCATCAATTATAGTAGAAGGCATATTAATGTGGGATATGATGAACTCGTAGCTGTTGTGGTAATGAGTTCCATGAGTAATATTCGTGGCTTTATTAGTTACAACAACAGCAATATTATCATTGCAAAAGTTCTCAATTACTAATTTTGCATCATCAATATTATCAAAAGGAATTTCTCCTGCCAGATCATTCAATTTTTGAAAATCAACTGACATACACTCACATCCCATTATTATTACTCAGCAAACTAAGCTAAAGCAAAAAATTCAGTGGGTATTATTTTTAATTATATCACAAAGCAACGAAATTGTGGGAAGATTTTGGCAATTTATTGATAGTTTTATCAATAAAGTAAAAGCTTTTTTTGAATATTTCGAATATTATAGAGATAAAACAGGAGATGATCCTATGGCTGCCAAAATATCCGGCACAAAAAAAGCCTTTGATTTTGATATAAACATAGAAAAAATGCTATATAGACCCCGTATAAATCTATTATTTGAAAAGGGACTTTCTTACCCCCTAACCTTTGTATGGGCTCCTGCAGGATATGGGAAGACCACATCTGCCATGCAATTTGCAAAAAGCTTAGATGCTGAAGTAATATATATGTCCTTAAGTGAACTGGACAGAAATCCTCAGCGATTTTGGGCACATATATCCGGCTTATATAGTAAGATGAACCCTATTATAGGTGATTCTATGGCTCAAATAGGCTTCCCTTTTTCTCAAGCTCAATTTGAACAGCAATATGATATAGTGAGCCAAAACATGAACTCCCGCAATAAACGAGTGTTAATTATCGATGATTATCATCTCTTGGAAAACCCAGATATCGATAAGGTATTAGAGAAGATTATACGTCTTAGAATAAAAAATTTCCACATCTACATATTATCCAGAAGCAGCATGCAAAACTTTATGATTGAGTTTAAAATCAAGGGCATCGTTGCTGAGATAACCAAAGAGGATATTCGTTTTAATTTAGATGAGCTTATAAAGTATTACAAAATACTGAATATAGATCTTGAAGAAGCTTCGGCACAAAAAATAGAAAGCTTCACAGAAGGCTGGGCCAGTGCGGTTTTTCTCTCAAGTCTTTATATAAAAAAAGATAATACCACCAAAATCAATCTCGATGCCGCTGCACTGGATATGCGCACTCTCATTGAGTCAACCATTTTTACCAATTATAATAAAGAAACTCAGGAGATTTTGCAAAAACTCTCCATATTAGACCGATTTGATATAGATGTTTGCAATTATATTTTAGGGATAAATAATACCCAGAAGCTTTTGATAAATATTTTCGCAAATAATTCACTGATAAAAATCAGTGAAGACAAGCAGCACTACGAGATGCACAGGCTTTTTCGCGATTTTTTACAGGAGCACCTTGTGATTCAAGGAAAGTTTGACACTAAAGAATTGCATACCAAAGCCGGCGAATACTATGCCTCGAAAGGTGATGCGACCACTGCCCTATATCATTATAATGCAGCCGGCAATTATGAAGGGATTGTAGAAATGCTGCAAAAGGATAAGTTTTCGGATACTTTTGGCTTGCAGCAGCTAGAGACAATTGTGTCATATCTGCAGAGGCTACCTCATGAATATTTCGCTAAATATCCCATGCTTTTAGTAATTTCAGCTTTTTTGATGACCAGAAGCAATCAACCTGAAAAAAGCATTGAAATAATCAAAAAAGTAGAGGCACTTTGCCAAAACCCTCAAATGCCAATAGAGATGAAAAATAAACTCCTTGGCGAAGCAGCAGTAGTAAAATCTTTGATGGCCTTTAACGATGTTTTTGCTATGCTTCCTTTCCACATGGAAGCTTGCAGGCTTTTGCCTCAAGGTTCTGAACTTTTGGGCAAGAGTATTTCATTTACCTTTGGCAGTCCATCTATGCTCTACCTTTACTATAACAAATCAGGCAGCCTAGATAAAATTGTCAATGGCTTTTTGGAGGAATTCTATTGGTGGGAAAAGATATCACCTTGTGGCTATGGGGCAGATTTTTTAATAAAAGCTGAAGCAGAATTTGAACGATGTGAATATGAATCTGCAGAAAATGATGCATACCGAGCCATATTCAAAGCAGAGCAAAAGGAGCAAAACTCAATCATTATTGCAGCTAAGCTAATACTTATCAAGTTATATATGGCGGAAGGAAATTACGGCAAAGCCGCTGTCATATTACAAGACATACGCAACATAGTGAACATGAGAAAAGCCCTGATTTATTCTACAACTCTAGATATGTGCATTGGCTATTTTAATACTATAACAGGAGATTTGGAGCTGATACCCAAATGGCTTTACAATGGGGAAATGGACAAAAGCTCTGTAACTATGGGTGGCTTTGGCTTTGAATATCTCATTTATACTTCCATACTGCTTCTTAAGGGTGAATACTTAAAAATAGAAAGTATAATGCCTAAAATGCTAGAGGCTTTTGCTCCTAATACATATCAATATGGGATAATGAGAGCAAATATTTTAAAAGCCATTGTAAATTTCAATCTTTATGGAGTAGAAAGCTCTGTTGATCCTCTAAATTCAGCTTATAAAATAACTAATCCCGATAGATTGATTACACCCTATATTGAATACGGAGAATTTCTGATGCCCGTACTGAAGAAGATTTCAAAGAGTTATGATTCCTACAAGCTTGAATTCCCTAAAGAGTGGATTGATGCAATAGTAAAAAGGCAGAAGAATTATCAAAAGGCCATCTACAAATTTAAAGCCGGATATAGCTCTATGAATCCTGAGCGGGCTTTTGGCAACGTCAAATTAACAAAAAGAGAAAGAGAAATACTAAACCTTATTGCCAAGGGTTATACTGGAGAGAATATAGCCAAGGAACTATATGTTACCATCAACAATGTTAAGGCCATTACATCAAAAATTTACAAGAAGATTGGGGTAAGCTCCCGGGCGGAAGCAGTGAAATTTGCTATCAATAATAAGATAAATGACTGAGCGAGGTATAATATTATACTTTAGTGTAATTTACTTATTGGCATAGGGAAGTAATATGGTATATAGGAATATTATGCCTGATAAAGAAGGAAGAAATAATATATATGTTGAAAAGGAGGTATGTTTTGTGAAGAGACTTAATAAGTTTATCAGTGCTTTGTTAGTGCTGACTTTAACCTTTGCTATTGTGATTCCCCCTTCAGAGGTCCTGGCAGCACCATTAATTCCACCGATTGCACCTACGCTTCCCAGTGTGAAACCCATAAAATCTTATAAACTCAGGGAAGCCCCCTCAAATATTAGTGGAGTAAATTACAAATTTGATCCAAAGGTGATCAATCTGCCTGCACAGCCGTATACACTGGAGGATATCCCCCAACCCGAAGAGAACTCGGGGGGACAAACGGGCATAGGCAAACCTACCGCTCCAACTATAGGGCCCATTAGACCGGGTTTGGGAAGTACCCCTCCTGCACCTGGAGCGGCACTTCCGCAAGCTCCAGTTCCTGTGCAGGGAAAGGAGCTTCCGATAAATGCTAAAAACTTGGTTATTAACAAAGGCGTGCTAAATCCCAAGGTAGGAGATATTTATTTTGATCCCGTCACCAATGATGCCTTTAAGGTGGTTGGTGATACCTCTACGGATGATTTGGGCAAAATGATAGTCCCGGTGGTAAAACCGGGGGTAGATGAAGTACTTCAACAATTTAATGTCCCCAATCAGACCATTTCTCTTACAGAAGGCAATATTGACTTTTCCAGCATGGCTGAGGGAGTAGAATATGTAGGCATGGAAAATAAAAGTACATCCATGGCCTCCAGTGCCGGGATGAAGGGCATAGAACCCCCGGTTCAAAAACAGGGGAACACCTATATTTTCAGATTAAAGAATTTCACTATCTTTGAATACCCCAATCCCGATGATCAGGAGGAAATGAAAAAGGCCGCAGCAGAGGAAAAAAAGGCAAAAGAGGAAGCTGCAAAGAAGGCCAAAGAAGCAGGCACTTATGATTATCTGAAAAACTATGAGTGGACAGGTGCTGAAAATGAATCATCAGTAGGGGTAAAAATAAAAATAAGTGATGGCGTTGTAAAAGTTACAGACCCCAAAATAAATTTTGATGCAGGCTGGGATACCCTGCTTTCACCCTATGGCAAAGCTCACTGTGACATAGATATGAAGATAGACTCCAACGTAACAATAGAGGGGAACATCAAATTCAAAGAAGAACGCTGGCAGCAAATCTATGGATATCTGGTATGTGATAATCAAAGCGATCCAACAGTCAGGATATACATCGGGATTTTCGCTGTTGTAAGCTTGGAGGGAGAACTGAGTTTCAAGGTCAAGGTTCAACAGGTAGGTCAACTAAATCACGGTATAGACATGTACTTTTCTTCACTTATAGCCCCTGGAGTTCCTTTGGGTATAATACCTACCGGCAGCTTTGATCCCCAGGAACAATCTGTTGGCATCATTATTGATGGGCACATCAAGGCTCAGGCTGGGGTTATGGCCGGTTTGGGCATAGAGATATTGGATTTCAAAGTACTTCAATTGCAGCTCAAATTGGGGCTGGAGGGTGATTGTACCTTCCACATCGAAATGGGCGATACGGGTGATATGGGAGGCGGTGGTAATGCCCCTCCGGGCGGTGCCAGTGCTTCTGCCACCTTCAGCCTCAGCTTTTTTGTGGAACTCAACGCCTTTATAGCAGGCGTGGGAACCTCGCTTTTTGATGTAAGGCTCAAACTTCTTGAAAAAACCTGGTCAGGAAGTATTGGCCCTGGCGGCTCTGCAGGAGCGGGCTCTGAAGGGGTTTCCAAAATCCCTTGCAGGACGGATGTATTTATCGATAAGGTGGATGCAGCAGAAGAAATGGTGGAAGGTCATGTGCTTGTAGGGGATATGCCAAACCAAAGACCTTATCAGGGACCCGTCAGGGTGCATGTGCTGCTGTATGACTGGTTGGGTAATAGTCAAGGAACTCGCACTTTCAATTTAACCACGGATGCTGATGGCAAATTCTATATAAGAACAGCTATATCCCCCTTTGACTATGTTGCTGCCCAAGTATTCAATGAAACCGATATAGAAATATATAAAGCTGCTACAAAAGCCATTAAAGCTACTGTTCCGTATTCCATAATCGATTTTGAGCCGGACGCATTCAACGATCTGGTTTATGGAAATGTATCCGGACAGTATAGCGGTCCTCTCTCTATACTGGTTAACAGTCCTGGAAAGTCTACGAGAGTACACCAAATCAACGCTGTCTTAGGCGATTTTGAATTGTCTGTCCCCCTGACCGGCGGCGATACGGTCAATGTTTTGCTTGGTTTTGAAAACATGGATATATTTGCACAAACGAATTTCAAACCTGCAAATATTGACTCATTAAAAGTA
>Ga0172382_10013848_pt1 | contig 10342 bp, 10 predicted proteins | sample Leawel138RmetaG_FD_122245 | JGI IMG/M metagenome (GOLD analysis project Ga0172382, IMG submission 122245) | Leachate microbial communities from a municipal landfill in Southern Ontario, Canada - Leachate well 138R metaG | ecosystem: Engineered > Solid waste > Landfill > Unclassified | place...
GATCGTGACCGAGACAGCACCGACACCCTCCACCCCTCTTACACTTCATCCAGACAAGCAGCTGCACAGCCAGGAGCCCTGATACATGAGCAACGACACCCCTGCACCCACCCGCCTGGTTCCGGCCGAGCGCCTGAGCGCCATCAACAGCCTGATTGCCGAGGGCTCGGTCTTTGACGGCAACTTTCACACCACCCGCGACCAGGGCATCAAGGTCGATGGCCGCCTCAATGGCAACATCACTTTCGAAAGCGGTGGAACCTTGCACGTAGGCGCCACCGGCATCATCGAGAACACCCGGCTGGAGGCCGATTACGTGTTCATCGAGGGCAAGGTCATTGGCACCGTGATCGCCCGCAAGGCGCTGGAGATCACCGGCTCGGCCACGCTGTTGGGCGACGCCAGTTACGACGAACTGATCGACATGCACCCGAGGGCACGCGTGCGCGGCAAGATCGAGTACCGGGGTGAGATCGAAGAATAAAAAAGAAGGGCGCCCCCGCGCTGCCTCTGGCACGCGGCGGGGCGCCCTGTGCCACCGGACCGTACCGGCCGGCGGATCGGGGTGGCGGGCTTACCCCTTGGCGTAGGCGGCAATGCCGTCGGTGATTTCCTTGTGGGCCTCGGCCTTGTCGCCCCAGCCCAGCACCTTGACCCACTTGCCGGGGTCCAGATCCTTGTAGTGCTCGAAGAAGTGCTCGATGGCCTTCAGGCGCACCGGGTTGAGGTCTTCCAGCTTCTGCCATTGCGAGTACAGCGGCAGAATCTTCTCGGTCGGCACGGCCACGACCTTGCCGTCCACACCGCTTTCGTCTTCCATCTTCAGGATGCCCAGCGCACGGCAGGGCACGACCACGCCGGGGGGCAGCGGCACGGGGGTGATCACCAGCACGTCCACCGGATCGCCGTCGCCGGCGATGGTCTTGGGCACGTACCCGTAGTTCGTCGGATAGTGCATGGCAGTGTTCATGAAGCGGTCGACGAAGATGCAGCCGGAGTCCTTGTCGACTTCGTACTTGATCGGGTCGCCATTCATCGAGATCTCGATGATGACGTTGAACGTTTCGGGCACCTTCGCACCCGGGGTAACGTGGTCAAGAGACATGGGTTTTCTTTGAGAGTTGAGGAAATCGTGTGTCCGGGACAAGACGTGCCGGCTGCGGCTTGCGCACGATGCCGCAGCGGTTGACGCGCCGCAGCATGTATCGCCGGCGCCGCAGATTAACCCCGATTTTACTGATGCCAGCCTGACTCGCTGATCCAGGTCAGTTCACAGCCGAATCTTTTGCCGCTACATTGGCACCGTTGGCCAATCGCCCTGCGCCATCCACCACGGATGCATGACGGACGCGAGGAAGCAACGCAGCGGGGGCCTTCCTCTCGAGCGTTGCCCCCTCCAAGTCAAATGTTACGGAGCAGGAGAAATCTATGGTTGGTCAAACTGCGCTGATATTTGCGCTGGTGTGCGGGCTGGTGGCTGTGATCTATGGTTTCTGGTCCCGCAGTTGGATTCTTTCCCAGGACGCGGGCAACACCCGCATGCAGGAGATCGCCGGAGCCATCCAGACCGGCGCCGCGGCCTACCTGGCCCGGCAGTACAAGACCATCGGCATGGTCGGTGTGGTGCTGGCGGTGCTCATCGGCGTCTTTCTCGACAGTGCCACGGCCATCGGTTTCGTGCTGGGGGCGGTCCTCTCGGGAGCCTGTGGCTTCATCGGCATGAACATCTCGGTGCGCGCCAATGTGCGCACCGCACAGGCCGCCACCCAGGGCATCGGACCAGCCCTTCAGGTGGCGTTCCGCGGCGGCGCCATCACCGGCATGCTGGTGGTCGGCCTGGGCCTGCTGGGTGTGGCCGGGTTCTTCTGGTTCCTCGCGGGCGACGTCGGCGCCATCGCCGCTGACAAGCTGGCTCCGGCGCTCAATCCGCTGATCGGCTTTGCCTTCGGATCCTCCCTGATTTCGATTTTTGCGCGTCTGGGCGGCGGCATCTTCACCAAAGGTGCCGACGTCGGCGCCGACCTGGTCGGCAAGGTCGAGGCCGGCATCCCCGAGGACGACCCGCGCAACCCGGCGGTGATCGCCGACAACGTGGGTGACAACGTGGGCGACTGCGCCGGCATGGCGGCCGACCTGTTCGAAACCTACGCCGTGACGCTCATCGCCACCATGGTGCTGGGTGCGCTCATGGTCGCCGCCGCACCGACGCAGGCCGTGCTCTACCCGCTGGTGCTCGGTGGCGTGTCCATCATCGCCTCCATCATCGGCTGCTTTTTCGTCAAGGCCAGTCCGGGCATGAAGAACGTGATGCCCGCGCTCTACAAGGGCCTGGCCATCGCGGGCGTGCTGTCGCTGATCGCGTTCTGGTTCGTCACCGCCTGGATCATCCCCGACGACGCCATCGCCGCCAGTGGCAGCCAGGTGCGCCTGTTCGGTGCCTGCGCGGTCGGCCTGGGCCTGACGGCGCTGCTGGTGTGGATCACCGAGTTCTACACCGGCACCCAGTACAGCCCGGTGCGCCACATCGCGCAGGCTTCCACCACCGGTCATGGCACCAACATCATTGCCGGCCTGGGGGTGTCGATGCGCTCCACAGCCTGGCCGGTGCTGTTTGTCTGTGCGGCCATCGTCGCGGCCTACGCCCTGGCCGGCCTGTACGGCATCGCGGTGGCGGCCACGTCCATGCTGAGCATGGCCGGCATCGTGGTGGCCCTGGACGCCTACGGCCCGATCACCGACAACGCCGGCGGCATCGCCGAGATGGCCGAGCTGCCCAGTGCCGTGCGCGACATCACCGATCCGCTGGATGCCGTGGGCAACACCACCAAGGCGGTGACCAAAGGCTACGCAATCGGCTCGGCCGGCCTGGCCTCGCTGGTGCTGTTTGCCGACTACACCCACAAACTGGAAACCTACGGCGCGCAGGTCAGCTTCGATCTATCCGACCCCATGGTGATCATCGGCCTGTTCATCGGCGGCATGATCCCCTACCTGTTCGGTGCCATGGCGATGGAGGCCGTGGGCCGCGCCGCCGGTTCGGTGGTGGTGGAGGTGCGCCGCCAGTTCAAGGAGATTGCCGGCATCATGGAGGGCACGGCCAAGCCCGAATACGGCAAGGCGGTGGACATGCTGACCACGGCCGCGATCAAGGAAATGATCGTGCCCAGACTGCTGCCCGTGATCGTGCCCATCCTGGTGGGCGTGTTCCTCGGGCCCAAGGCGCTGGGCGGCCTGCTCATGGGCACCATCGTCACCGGCCTGTTCGTCGCCATCTCCATGTGCACCGGCGGCGGTGCCTGGGACAACGCCAAGAAGTACATCGAGGACGGCAACCACGGCGGCAAGGGATCGGAGGCGCACAAGGCCGCCGTGACCGGCGACACCGTGGGCGACCCCTACAAGGACACAGCCGGCCCGGCGGTCAACCCGCTGATCAAGATCATCAACATCGTGGCCCTGCTGATCGTGCCGCTGCTGCCCCTGGCCTGACCACCCGGGCCATAGGTTAAGGTCGGGTGCATGACGACCCCTTCCGCCAGCCGCCAGACACATTTCGACGAGGCCTACTACCAGCGCTACTACTTCGATCCGAAGACGCGCGTGGTGGACCAGGGACATGTGGGCCGGCTGGCGGATTTCGTGTCGGCCTACCTGAAGTACCTGCGCGTGCCCGTGCACCGGGTGCTCGACATGGGTTGCGGCATCGGCCTGTGGCGCGAGCAACTGGCGCGGCACTTTCCCACGGCCGATTACCACGGCGTGGAGTTCAGCGCCTACCTGTGCGAGCGCTACGGCTGGGAACGCGGCTCGGTCACCGACTACACCGCCGGTCAGCCCTTCGATCTCGTCATCTGCCAGGGCGTGCTGCCGTATCTGGACCGCACCGGGCTGCAGCAGGCCCTGGACAACCTGGGCATCCTGTGCCGGGGCGCGCTGTACCTCGAAGCCGCGACGCGCGAAGACTACGAGCGCGACATCATCGACGACGAGCGCACCGATCCCAGCCTGTACCGGCATCGGGCATCGCTGTACCGGCGTGGCCTGTCGCGGTACTTCCGCGACATGGGCGGCGGCCTGTGGCTGAGCCGGCGGGTGGACGTGCCACTGTTCGAGCTCGAGTACCGGGACGACACCTGAGCGAGCCGCACACGGCTCACCCGGATCGGCAGGCCAGCACGGGCGCAGGGAAAACCCCCTGTATCGGCACCGGGTCCGATTTGTACGATAACCATATGAGTCGAGCCATCCAGGCCAGCCCGGGCATCAGTCCCACCGATCTGTTGCAGGCGCCGCAGCGCCTGACGGATCAGTTGGCGGCTTGGCTGATGCAACGCATCGAGTCCGGCGAGCTGGCACCCGACCAACGCTTGCCGACCGAGCAGCAACTGGCCGAACAGTTCGGTGTCTCGCGCACCGTGGTGCGCGAGGCCGTGAGCCGGCTCAAGTCCATCGGCATGCTGACCTCGCGTCAGGGCGCCGGCGTCTTCGTCGCCCCGCGCCACCAGGCGCGCGCACTGGCCTTCGATCCGAGCGTGCTGACGTCCATGGAGTCGGTGCTGCAGGTGGTCGAGGTGCGGCGCGGACTCGAAGCCGACGTCGCGGCCCTGGCGGCTCAACGCATCACGCCGGACAAGGCACATGCCATTCGCGCGGCGCTGGCGCATCTGGAGTCCTGCCAGCCCAATGGCCCCGAGGGCGTGGAGGCCGACCTGCAGTTCCACCGCTGCATCGCCCGTGCCACCGACAACCCCCATTACGAGCGTCTGCTGGGTTTTCTGGAACAGTACCAGCGCGACGCCATGCGCATCACCCGCACCAACGAGGCGCTGGACAGTGCGTACCTGGCCCAGGTACGGCGCGAACACCACGCCATCGCCGAGGCGGTGATCCGGGGCGATACCCTGCAGGCGCGAGAAACGGCCATGCGACACATGGTCAACGCAGCCGACCGGCTCGAACACGCGTCCCCGCCCATCCGGCGCGCGCTCGACGCGCTGCTGCGCGCCCCCTCATCCGCTACAACATGAACACCGAATCCCCTGCCAGCACCTTCGGCCCCCTGTTGGGCGTTGTCGGCCTCGGCTCGATGGGCATGGGTGCCGCCGTCACGGCCCTGCGCCGCGGCATGAGGACCGTGGGCTGCGACCCGAGGCCCGAGGCACGCGCCGCCTTCGAGCAGGCCGGCGGCGAGGCCGTGGCCTGCGCGAGCGGGCTGGCCGACTGCGATGCCGTGCTGCTGCTGGTGGTCAACGCGCAGCAGACCGAGGATGTCCTGTTCGGCGAACGGGGGCTGGCACCACGGCTGCGCCCCGGTGCGGTGGTGATCGCCTCCGCCACCGTGGATGCGGCCCTGCCGCCCCGGTGGGAAGCACGGCTGGCCGAGTCAGCAGTCCTTTTCGTGGATGCACCGGTCTCGGGCGGCGCACGCAAGGCAGCCGCCGGTGACATGACGGTGATGGCCTCGGGCCGTCCGGAAGCCATGGCCGCGGCGGACGCCGCCCTCACCGCCATTGCGGGCAAGGTTTATTGCCTCGGCGATCGTGCAGGCATCGGCTCGACGGTGAAGCTGGTCAACCAGCACCTGGCGGGTGTGCACATCGCCGCCGCGTGCGAGGCCATGGCCCTGGGCATGAAAGCCGGGGCCGATCCGCGCCAGCTCTACGAGGTGATCTGCCACAGCGCCGGCATGAGCTGGATGTTCGAGAACCGCGTGCCGCACATCCTCGAGGGCGACTACACGCCGCTGTCGGCGGTCGACATCTTCGTCAAGGACCTGGGCATCGTGCTCGATGCCGCCCACGGCCTGAAATTTCCGTTGCCGCTGGCGGCCGCCGCGCACCAGCTGTACCTGGCCACCTCGGCCATGGGCCTGGGCAGCGAGGACGATGCCGCGGTGGTGAAGTTCTATGCAAAGCTGGCCGGCCTCGAGCTGCCGGCACGCCAGCAGGGGGCCGCATGATCCTGGGCGTGATCGCCGACGACTTCACCGGCGCGACCGACGTGGCCAGCATGCTGGTGCGCGCCGGCATGCGAACGGTGCAGGTGCTCGGCGTACCCGAAGGCGAGCTGCCGCGGGCCGACGCGGTGGTGGTGGCGCTCAAGTCCCGGACCATCGCGCCGCTGGAGGCCGTCGCACTCAGCCTGCGCTCGTGCGAGGCCCTGCGCCGCGCGGGCGCGCGGCAGATTTACTTCAAGTACTGTTCGACCTTCGACTCCACGCCGCAAGGCAACATCGGTCCGGTGACCGACGCGTTGATGCAGGCGCTGAGCGCCGATTTCACGATCGCCTGCCCGGCCTTTCCCGAGAACGGCCGCACCGTCTACCAGGGCCACCTGTTCGTGGGCTCACAGCCGCTGAGCGAATCGGGCATGCGCGAGCACCCGCTGACCCCGATGACCGACGCCAACCTCGTGCGCGTGCTACAGGCACAGACGAGCCGATCGGTCGGCCTGCTGCCCTGGCCGGTGGTGCACCGCGGCGCCGAGGCTGTGCGCGAAGCCCTGCACGCGCTGCGCCTGCAGGGTCGGCAGATCGCCATGGCCGATGCGCTGGACAATCAGGATCTGCTCACCCTGGGTGAGGCCTGCGCCGACCTGCCGCTGGTCACGGCCGGCTCGGGCGTGGCGCTGGGTCTGCCGCCCGCCTATGTGCGGCGCGGCTGGCTGCAGCCCGATGCGGCGGCCGCCTCGCTCGCGCCGGTGCACGGCAGCGCGGCCGTGGTGTCGGGCTCGTGTTCGGTGGCAACCCATGCCCAGGTCAGGCACTGGATCGACAGCGGCGGCCAGGCCGTGCAACTCGACCCACTGGCCCTGCACGACGGCCGGCAGGGTGCCAACGCCCTGCTGGACGAAGCCTGCACGGCCCTCGCGAACGGACCGGTGCTGGTGTACGCCACGGCCACACCGGCACGCGTGGCCGAGGTGCAGCAGGTCCTGGGTGTGGAAGGCGCCAGCGCCCTCACCGAAGCGGCCCTGGCCCGCGTCGCCCGTGGCCTGGTGGACGCCGGCGTGCGGCGCCTCGTGGTGGCTGGCGGCGAGACATCGGGCGCGGTGGTGCAGGCCCTGGGCATCCGCCGGCTGTGCATCGGCCCCTCGATCTGCCCCGGCGTGCCCTGGACCGAGGCACGGCTGCCCGGCGATGGCGCGGTCATGCACCTGGCGCTCAAGTCAGGCAACTTTGGCAGCACGGCCTTCTTCCGGGAAGCGCTGACCATGAACGGAGCTGCGGCATGAGCGCCGGCTGGCCCGCCGCCCAGGACGCCATCCGCCGCGAGATCGTGCGCGTGGGCGCCTCGCTGTTCGCGCGCGGCTACGTGCATTCGACCGCCGGCAACATCAGCGTACGACTGAGGGCCGATGAAGGCGGCGGCTTCCTGATCACGCCGACCGATGCCTGCCTGGGCGCGCTCGACCCGCAGACGCTGGCCTGGGTGGACGAGGACGGCCGCCCACGGGCCGGCGAACGCGCCAGCAAGACGCTGGCCCTGCACCGCCATATCTACGCCAGCCCACTCCCGCGGCAGGCGCCACGCTGTGTGCTGCACACGCACAGCACGCACCTGGTGGCGCTCACGCTGCAAGGGGTGTGGAGCATCGACGACATCCTGCCCCCGATCACGCCCTACCAGGTCATGAAGGTGGGGCACGTGCCGCTCATCCCCTATGCCGCCCCGGGCGATGCCGCCGTGGCCGATGCGGTGGGCGAACGCCTGCGCCGGCAGCCCACCTTGCAGGCCGTGATGCTGGAGCGCCTCGGCCCCGTGGTCTGGCACGACAGCCCGGCCCGTGCCATGGCCCTGCTGGAAGAACTGGAGGAAACTGCCTGCCTGTGGCTGATGTCCACACCGCGCCCCGCCCCGCTGGGCGAAGACCGGATCGAGGAGCTCCGGCAACGCTTCAACGCCCCCTGGTGATCACCCCATGCCCCGCTTTGCTGCCAACCTGTCGCTGATGTACACCGAGCTGCCCTTCCTGGAGCGCTTCGGTGCTGCCGCAGCCGACGGCTTCGATGCCGTCGAATACCTGTTCCCCTACGACTTCGATCCGCAGGCCATCGCCACGCGCCTGCGCGCCCACGGCCTGACACAGGCCCTGTTCAATCTGCCACCGGGCAACTGGGATGCAGGCGAGCGTGGCATGGCCTGCCTGCCGGGGCGCGAGGCCGAGTTCGCCGCCGGACTCGAGCGCGCCATCGTCTATGCCGAGGCCACGGGCTGCCGGCGCCTGCATGCCATGGCGGGCCTGGTACCCGATGGCGGCGGCGCCGGAACCGCCGCGCTGCGCACCACCTACGTGGCCAACCTGCGCCGCGCCGCCGCCCGCGCCGGGGCGCTGGGCATCACGCTGCTGATCGAGCCCATCAACCGGCGCGACATGCCAGGCTATTTCCTGAGTTGGCAACAGCAGGCGCACGACATCGTGGCCGAGGTGGGGTCTCCGCACCTGAAGGTGCAGATGGATTTCTATCACTGCCAGATCATGGAGGGCGACCTCACGCGGCGGCTGGAAAAGCACTTCACGGGCGTGGGCCACATCCAGATCGCCGGCGTACCCGACCGCCACGAACCCGACGACGGCGAGGTGCACTACCCGCACCTGTTCCGGCGGCTGGACGCGCTGGGTTATCGCGGCTTCGTCGGTTGCGAGTACCGCCCGCGCGCGGGCACCAGCGCCGGTCTGGGCTGGCTGCGGCGTTGGCGTGAAGAAAGCCGGGAGGCGCGGGCATGAACATCCTGATCACCGGCGGCGCCGGTTTTCTGGGCAGCCGGCTCGCGGCCACCCTGCTGGCGAAGGGGCAGTTCCGCGGCCAGCCCGTTGACCGGCTCATGCTCGCCGACCTGCAGCCACCGGGCGGCGAGCTCGCGGCCGATCCGCGCGTGACCAGCGCCATGGGCGATCTGATCGACATCATCCCCACGCTGTTCGTGCAGCAGCGCTGGGACGCGGTGTTCCACCTGGCGGCGGCTGTCTCGGCCGAATGCGAGGCCGACTTCGGTCTGGGCCTGCATGCCAACCTGGACGCCACCCGCGCCCTCCTCGATGCCTGCCGGGCGCAGACAGATGCCGGCCACCCTCCGCCCGTGTTCTTCTTCGCCAGCTCGGTCGCCGTGTTCGGCAGCGACCCCGGCCAGCCGCTGCCCGAGGTGGTCCGCGACGACACCCTGCCCACGCCGCAATCGAGCTACGGCATCCACAAGTTCGTGGGCGAGCAACTGGTGGCCGACTACACCCGCAAGGGCTTCATTGACGGTCGCCCGGCACGGCTGATGACCGTCTCGGTGCGTCCCGGCCGCCCCAACGGCGCCGCTTCGGGCTTTCTCTCCGGCCTGGTGCGCGAGCCGCTGGCCGGACAGGCCTGCAACTGCCCGGTCCCCCTGGACACGCGCGTGGCGCTGTCCTCACCGGTCAACACGATCGCGGGCATCCTCGCCGTGGCCGAGGCGCCGCGCGAGGCCCTGGGCGGGCGCACCGCGATCAACCTGCCGGCGCTGAGCGTGAGCGTGGGCGAAATGATCGCGGCGCTGCAGGCCGTGGCGGGCCCGGTGGCCACCGCGCTCATCACCCACGCACCCGACCCGGCCATCGCCCGCATCGTGGCCGGATGGCCCGCGCGCTTCGAGAGCCGCCGCGCGGCCAGCCTCGGGCTGCGCGCCGACCCCGATTTCCATGCCGTACTGCTGCAGTACATCGACGACCATCCGGACGCGGTCAAGCTGGCCGTGCACCGACGGCGGCCGGGCCAGCCCGGCTGAGACTTTCCCTTCCCAACCACCCAAGGAGACTCGCGCATGAAAACCTGGATCAAGCCCCTGGCCATGGCCGCCCTGCTCTGCGCTGCCGGCGCGCAGGCACAGACCGTCCTGAAGATCGGCTACGCCACCTCGCCCACCTCGCACTACGGCGTCGGCTCCACCGTGTTCTGCGAAGAAATGGAAAAGGGCACGCAAGGCCGCTACAAATGCCAGCAGTTCCCCAATTCGGCGCTGGGTGGTGAGCGCGAGCAGATCGAGGCCGTGCAACTGGGCACGCAGGATCTGGTGAACACCTCCACCGGCCCGCTCGGCAACTTCGTGCCCGAGGTGAAGATCGTCGACATTCCCTTCCTGTTCCGCGATTACGACCATGCCCGCAAGGTCATGGATGGCCCCATCGGCGAGGACCTGCGCAAGAAGATGGAAGCCAAGGGCCTGATCAACCTGGCCTGGACCGAGAACGGCTTCCGCCACATGACCAACTCCAAGCGCGCCATCGTGCAGGCCTCCGACGCCGGCGGCCTGAAGATGCGCACCATGGAGAACAAGGTGCACATGGACGGCTACAAGACCTTCGGCATCCTGCCCAC
>Ga0172382_10013849_pt1 | contig 10341 bp, 6 predicted proteins | sample Leawel138RmetaG_FD_122245 | JGI IMG/M metagenome (GOLD analysis project Ga0172382, IMG submission 122245) | Leachate microbial communities from a municipal landfill in Southern Ontario, Canada - Leachate well 138R metaG | ecosystem: Engineered > Solid waste > Landfill > Unclassified | place...
CAGACCTGCCCTATGTCGCCGATGATCGGAATGGCACCCTCGATGCGTGCGAAGGCGGACATCTCCATCCTGAAGGGTATTTTCGATATCTTGGTCTTCGGCAGCCCCTTGTCGATCGCCTGCTGGACCAGAGAGCTCTCCAACTCGAGGTCCCTGGCTCTGCGCAGGTTTTCGTCGAGGTCTATACGTATCAGTGTCTTTCCGCGGAGCGAGAAGACGGGCAGCCCCTTCCACCACGACCATATTCCATGCCCCGTGTAGCACTCGAACGGGCCGTCGTGAATCTCCTGCGTGAGCGCGACCGCCGACTCTATGATGACATCGGCGGAGGAGAGCATCGAGGCGATGCGGGCGGAGCGCTCGAATATCGAGATGCTGTCGCCTATCGCCATGCCCACGTGACCGCTGCCCACCATCTGGGGTATGCTGACCAGCACAGGCAGGCCAAGGGCGGCCCCCGCGCCTATCATCGTCCTACCGTCCGCCCCCCACCCGGCCACTGTCTCGAACGGCATCCCGAGCGCCCTGCTGATGACGAGGACCTCGTCTGCCAGGTTCTCGGTCCTCAATCCCATCGGGTAAGCCATGTTGCCGGCGGCCTTTATCACCAGCCGGCCCTCGGCCCTCTCCCCCTTCGCCATAAGCTCCTCGTCCAGAATCATCTCCCTGCGCAGCTTCTCCAGCCCAGCCTCATCAAGCTGGGTGAATTCGAACGCGCCGCCGCGAGGGGTGTGCTGCTCGTCAAAGCCCAGCTCCGACGCCCTGCATATCTTGACCAGGTCCAGAGAGCCCGCCATCTCGTGCCCCACGACCGCGGAGCTTGTGGTCACCCCGTCGACTATCCCTCTGTGCATAAGCTCGGCTATAAGAGTGGTCACGCCCTCGTGGATGTTGGGGCCGCTCCCCGTGGCCACCACTACCTTCCCGCCGCGCCTTTTCGCCTCGACGATCTCATCGACCGCCGAGTCCAGACTGCGCTGCGAGCGTTCGTCAAGCCCGCAGTAGAATTCGTCCAAAAGCGCCTCGTTCACCTTCATCGACCGATCACCCCGATTATCTCCTCCGCCGAACGCCTGGCCGCCCCACCCACCGAGCGGAAGAACTCAGCGGCCCCGGCACTCGCCGCCTCCCTGAACTCCGGACTAAGGCTCGCCTGCCAGTGGGCGGCGAGCTCTGGCGCGTTTTTCACGACCGTAGCCACACCACACTCACCCAGGGCGCGCGCCGCCTCGGCAAAGTCCCTCATGAAGGGGCCGTGGCACAGTGGCACCCCGAAGGCGGCAGGCTCCATTATGTTCTGACCGCCCCTGTCGACGAGACTGCCACCGATAAAGGCAGCGTCTGCGATGGAGTACAGGCCGAACAGCACCCCTATCCTGTCCACCACTATTATATCTTCAAGCTGCGGCGAGGGCGATGAGAGAGGCGCAGCGGATGCGACCGCCCCGGCCAGCTCAAGCACCCTCCCGGCCCGCTCCGGATGCCTGGGGGCCAGGACGAGCCTGGCGTCCGGCAGGGTGCGTCGCACCAGCCTGAAGGCATCGAGCACTACCTCATCCTCCCCCTCGTGGGTGCTGCCCGCCAGAAAGAGCGGGCTGCCACAGCACCCCGCGCCCTGGCCGAAGAGCATTTCACTTGCACGAAGGGGGTCGACCCATTCACGGCGCATCAGAAGCGCGTCCACCTTGCAGTCCCCCGTGACGGCGATTTTCTCCTCGGAGACTCCGAGCGAGAGCAGAACGTCCCTGTCGGACTGCGAGCGCACAAGCAGCCGTGTGAAGCAATCGTACGTCATCCCCCAGAATGCCGGGCGTCTGAGCGCGTTCCGCGCCGAGCGCTCTGAGATCCTGCCGTTGACGAGGAGTGCAGGAATCCCCCTGCGCACCAGGTTGAACAGCATGTTCGGCCATATCTCCGTCTCCATGACGGCGTAGGCCAGCGGGCGCACGACGTCCAGAGCGCGACCGACCACAGCGGGTATGTCCCACGGGTAGTAGACGTGCCGATCGAAGAGCCCCTCTGCCAGGCTGAAGGCCATCTCCCTTCCCGTCCTCGTAGTGGTCGAAAGTAGGATGGGGGGCGTTTCCCCGCCCCCTCTCAGCTCCGTCATAAGAGGACAGGCCGACTGCACTTCACCCACCGACACGGCGTGAATCCACAGGGGGGACTCGGGCATTACCCCGTCGTAAAGCCCTCTGCGCTCGTCCAGCCCCTCCCGGTATCTCCTCGACAGCCACGGGTAGAGGAAGGGATAGGCCGCGGCGGTGAGGGCCCTGTACGCCCTCGCGTCCATCATGCCGCGCAAGCCGGGCCGCCTCTCGACCTCAGGCGACGCCCGCCTGCAGCAGCTCGTGCAGGTGCACCATGCCCACGGGGCGGTCGTCCTCTGCAACTATTATCGCCGAGATCTCCCTCTGCTCCATCACGCGCACCGCCTCGACCGCGAGCCGGTCGGGACGTATGATCGAGGGGTTCTTCGTCATGACCGCACCCACAGGAAGCGACATGCACTCAACACCGCTAGCGCCTATCAGCCGCCTCAGGTCACCGTCGGTGAAGATGCCGGCGATGCGCCCCACCTCGTCGACGATAACCGTCGCTCCATACCCCTTGCTGGTCATCTCAAACAGGGCGTCGCTTACCGAAACGTCCTCTCTCACCACCGGAAGCCTGTCGCCCGCGCCCATGACGTCGCTCACCCTGGTCAGCAGCCTGCGCCCCAGGGCACCCCCCGGGTGAAAGAGGGCGAAGTCCTCGGCTCTCAGACCGCGCAACAGGGTGACCATCCCTGCCAGCGCGTCGCCGATGGCGAGCTGAAGAGTGGTGCTGCACAGTGGCGCCAGGTTCAGAGCTCCGTCGCCCCCCTCGCCGTTCGGCGCGCACGAGCCGCAACCCGCCTCGGAGCGCACGGACGAGTCGAGCAGCACGTCGGCGTTCTTCGCCAGAGGGGAGCTTAGCCCGCCGGTGATGGCGACTATCGGCGCGCCCAGCCGTTTGAAGTGGGGCAGCAGCGACACGACCTCCGCGGTAGCGCCGCTGTTGCTGATGAAGAGAGCCGCGTCCTCGCGAGTGACCATGCCCAGGTCGCCGTGCGCCCCCTCCGCGGCGTGAAGAAAGAAGGAGGGCGTACCCAGCGAGGCCAGAGTGGCGGCGATCTTCCGGGCGATTATTCCCGACTTGCCCATGCCGACCGTCACCAGCCTTCCCGTGCAGGAGAAGATTATCCGGGCAGCCGCGGCCAGCTCTGGGCCTGTGCGCTTGGCCGCCCTGTCGATCTCGGCGGCCTCCGCGGCCAGTATGGACCTTCCTGCATCCAGCAGCTCCCTGTCAGAGAGGTTTTTCCCCTCTCTCTCCCAGGGAAGGCTGAGCATGCTCATCGCCCCCTCTCCCCGCCCGGCTCGACCCAGTCAAGCGAGGAGGGGCCGAAGGAGGAGGTCACGAAGTTGTGCAGCTCTACAAGCTGCTCCAGCAGGAAGCGCATCCTGTGCAGCGGGACGAGGTTCGGCCCGTCGCTCAGCGCCCTCTCAGGCGTTGGGTGAGTCTCAAGAAAGAGTGCGTCAACGCCGGATGCCACCGCGCTCCGTGCCAGGGGCAGGACGAAACGCCTGTCGCCTCCCGAAGAGCCGCCTGCCGCGCCTGGTGCCTGCACGCTGTGGGTGGCGTCGAAGACCACCGGGCAGCCGAGAGAGCGCATTATCGGCAGGGAGGTCATGTCGACGACCAGCCGCCCGTACCCCATGAACGTGCCACGCTCGCAGAGCATCAGGCCGGAGGCCCCGCCGGAGCGGCACTTATCCACCACGTGCCTCATGTCGCCGGGAGACAGGAACTGCGCCTTCTTGACGTTTATGGGCTTTCCAGTGGCGGACGCAGCCAGCAGCAGGTCGGTCTGGCGGCATAGAAAGGCGGGAATCTGCAGCACGTCGACCACCCGTGCAGTCGGCTCCGCCTGCCACGACTCGTGAATGTCCGTGAGGACGGGGACGGAGACGCTACGCCGTATCAGGGCGAGCTGCTCAAGCCCCTCCTCAAGCCCCGGCCCGCGAAAGCCCGCGATGGATGTGCGGTTGGCCTTGTCGAACGACGCCTTGAATATGTAGCCTATCCCGAGCTCCCTGCATATATCCCGGACGGTCTCGGCTATCTCCAGCCCCAGCTCCGGTGTCTCAAGCGAGCAAGGACCTGCTATAAGGGCCAGCCCGCCCTTACCTATTGAAAAGTCCCAACCGCACTCGGGGGAGTCATCCCTTATCCGGACGGCCTCCGGTGCGCACGACGACAGCACGACGCATCATCTCCTGACTGTAGAGTCATAAATAGTCTCAGCGGGTGAAGCCTCGGACGCCCCACCCGGCTCTGCCAGGGGAGGCCTTTGCTCCACTCCCCAACGGCTCGCCAACAGATCGTACAGGCGCACTCTCAGGGCCCATCCCATGCGCGAGGCCGCGTAATCGACCACTCTGTCCAGCGCACCGGGGCCGCCCAGGCGCGAGATTCCCTCCTCCGACATTCTCCTTCGCAGCTCGTCGTCCCTGATTATCTCGACGGCCGCGTCGGCGAGGGCCCGAGGATCCTGCGGAACGAGGATCTCCGAGTCGCCAAGCAGCTTCTTCTGCACGAACTTGCCCTTCTCCTCTATGGACACCACCGGGACTCCCATCCCGGCGCAGACCTGATTTGCCGTGCCGCCCAGGCCTATCAGGACATGAGCCCTCTCGGCCACGGCAGGGAGAGGCCCAAAGAAAAAGCGAATCTCGCACTCCCCCTTGCGCACCCGCAGGCCGCCCGATGAGCCGCCATGCACGGGAGTCCAGCCGGTTCCGTCTGGTGAGCGGATCCTCTCGCACGCCTGCAGCAGCTTTTCCGTGTCAAGTGTCGGAGCGACCACCATCATGTACGACGCCCCCCCGGTCGAGGCCAGGGTCTCCTGCACTCGCTCAACCGCCCGCAGGAGCAGATAGAGATCATCGTAGGCCCTGCGCCTGCTGCCCGGAAGGAGAAGCACGCGCGGCAGATCGTCTTCCCCCCACGACACCGGCTCGATATTATTATCACACGTTATGTCCATTATAGGGTTTCCGTCGAAGCTCGCCCTCGCCCCCGACCTGCGCAGCTCCTCGGCTGTGTCGCGGTCGCGGGTCCAGGCCATTCGGCTTCTGTGCTTCAGGATGAACCTCTCAAGCCTCCAGTGTCCGCTCAGGTAGACCGTCTTCGCCGTCGCCACCAGCACTGGGAGCTGCCCCTGCCCCCACAGCGCGTGCAGCAGCAGGTAGACGTCGCCCACGCACAGGGGCGTCCTTATGCGCCCGCGAAGAGCCCTCCAGGAGCGCATCTGCATGGCTATCGAACGGAGCAGCCCCGCCCGCAGGTCCATCCACAGGTCTATCAGCCGGTACTTGATCACTCCGTCGCTAGGGGAGTCCGACGGGGTCGAGTCGATCGGTATCCCCTCCCTGGAGTAGTGCTCCCCTCTGCCCACAATCGGAAAGGCTGAGACGAGGGCCGAGGGGAAGCGCTCGGATAATTTTTTCGCCAGCAGAACGCCCATCGAGTCCTCCCCATAGCCGTTGGACGCCACGACCATCCTCGGGCGCAGCGAGTCCAGCAGGCACGCCCTGAATCGCTCCTCGTCGTCCAGCACGGTCGATATGAAGGGGACGATGATGTCGCGCGAGGCCCTCCAGTCGTGCGGCATGTTGTAGACGTCCTTCTCGGTGCAGACCATGCAGGAGGCACCGCACTCGCTCATGGAGGCCTCAAGCGCCCTCATGTCCTCCACCCGGTATCGGTAGTGGTCCTTGAAACGGTGCTCTCTGACTATCCCGACCCCCTCGAACTCGAGCGACCTGCGGAAACTCTCCGGGCTTCCTATGGCAGAGAAGACGAGCGCGGAGTCGGGGGGGCCGTCCGCTATACCTCTCCAGCCTCCGTTCCACAGCCGCCATTCGTGAAGGGAGATGCGAGAGAAGAAGAGCCTCTCCTCCGGCACGTAGCGCGACAGCTCGGCCACGAGCCCGGCGAGGCTCTCCGGCGTCACCTGCTCGGACTTGGTGATCACCACAGCCGACGCCCTGGACAGCACTTCGGGGGACTCCCTCAGTATCCCGGCCGGGACCAACCATCCGTTGCCGAAGGGGCAGCAGGCGTCCACCAGGACGATATCGACGTCGCGCCCCATGCGCCTGTGCTGGAAGGCGTCGTCAGCCACTATCAGCTGAACCTCCCTCTCCGACAGGACGTCCACGTCCCTAAGACGATCCTTCGACACGGCCACCGGCACCCCGGGAAGCCGCGAGGCCAGCAACAGCGGTTCGTCTCCGACGAGGTCGCGTAGACAGTCCAGCCCCTCCCTTTCGATAGCATCCACCGTGACGACCACCGGGTCGACCGTCCGCCCGCCGTACCCCCGGCTGATGATGCCCGGCGATACCCCCGCCGACTGCAGGATGCGGCAGAGCATCTCGACGAACGGCGTCTTGTTCGTCCCCCCGAGGGTTATGTTGCCGACACTGATCACCGGGATCAGTGGCTCCTCCGACCGGGCCAGCCCGTGGTCGAAGGCGAAGTTCCTGATGGCCACCACCAACCTGGCTATTAGCCCGAAGGGGTAGGCCAGCCCCCACAGGGAGAGCCTCGTCTCGCCACGCGCGAACGACAGGTAGCTGCCAAGCGCGGAACGGATAGGAGTGCGCAGCCTTCCGAGCCTTGGTGTCCGCGTCCGAGTGACGTCCCCTTTCCTCTGCGCACTCATGAGCGGGACTCCTCTCCGTATGCATACAGCTTGTTGTACAGTCCGCCGAGGGTCAACAGCTCCTCGTGCCTCCCCTGCTCGACTATCCTGCCGCCGTCAAGGACGACTATCCTGTCCGCCCCCCTGACGGTTGAAAGCCTGTGGGCTATCACGAAGGACGTGCGCCCTGTCATGGCCTTGTTCATCGCATCCTGAACCTGGCGCTCTACCTCGGAGTCAAGAGACGACGTGGCCTCGTCGAGTATAAGTATACGCGGGTTCCTCACCACGGCCCTGGCTATGGCGATCCTCTGTCTCTGGCCACCGCTGAGGGTCACCCCTCTCTCTCCGACCTCTGTGTCGTACCCTAGCGGCAGGGACTCGATGAAGAGGCGTATCCCGGCTATGTCCGCCGCCCTTGCGATCTCCTCGCATGAGAGGCCAGGCAGGCCGTAGGAGATGTTGAAGCCGACCGTGCCCTTAAGCAGTATCGAGTCCTGGTGTACTATGCCAATCTGCCTGCGCAGCTCCGTGAGGTCGAGGGTGCGCACGTCGTACCCGTCGATCAGCACCGAGCCCGAGTCCGGATCGTAGAAACGGGGTATCAGATCCGCAAGAGTCGACTTGCCGGAGCCGGTCGGCCCCACCACCGCCAATCTCTCGCCTGGTAGCACGTCAAGCTCTATCCCGCTCAGGGCCTCGCGCCCCGCGACGTAGGAGAAGGAAACGCTACTGAATGTCACCCTGCCCTTCACAGGACCGGGCCTCGCCGGATTCGCGGGGGATGCGATGTCCACCGGCGTATCGAGCATGGCGAAGATCCTATCCGCGGCGGCAAGCCCCATCTGAAGCGAGCCTGTGACCGATGTCAGAACCCTTATCGGCTGGACCATAAAGCCCAGATAGCCGAGGAAGGCTATCAGCTCGCCCGGTGTCAGCTCCCCCCCGACGACCTTCCTGCCACCGAGCCATAGGATCAGTGCAAGAGCCGCTATCAGCACGACCTCGATTATCCCCGCCAGGGCGGACTGCACCTGCACCCCGTGCATCACCGCGCGAAAGTTGTCGCGGTTGCTTCTCTCGAAGCGCGCCAGCTCTAGGTCCTCTGTGGCGAAGGAGCGCACGATGCGGATTGCGCCGAAGGCCTCCTGCACGACCGCAGAGAGTGAAGCCAGTTCGCTCTGAATAGCGTGTCCGACCTTACGCAACCTCTTGCCCGCACGGTCGAGTATCACCACTGTGAGCGGTAAGACCGCGAACGCCACCAGCGACAGCCTCCAGTTGATATAGAGCAGGAAGGCCACCATGCCGACGAAGGTGACCGCCTGCACCACAAGGTTGACCAGCACCGACGTAACAAGGTTCTGGAGTATGGACACGTCGTTTGTTATGCGCGACATCAGCTCACCGAGGCGCTTTCCGTACAGGTACTTCAGCGACATGTGCTGAAGGTGGTCGTACAGGCGGAGGCGCAGATCCATGACGACCCTCTGCCCCGTCCAGTTCATAAGGTACTGGTGCCCGTATGAGGCCAGCCCCTTGCCTGCGAAGAGAGCTATCAGCAGGAAGGGAAGGGTGTTCAGCATGGCGAGATCCTTCGCGATGAGCACGTCGTCCACTACGTTCTTCAGCAGCCACGGCGGTACTATGTTGCACGCCGAGGCGATGAACATGCAGAAGAGAGCCGCGACAAGTCTGCTGAGGTACGGACGCGCGCAGGCAAGCAGGCGGAGGTACAGGGGCCTCTTTGTTGAGTTTTCCGTGTCCGTCATGTAGAAAGAACCCCCTCTATGTGATCGGCGATCCGGGCCGCCGCCCCGGCCGGTGCAGAGGCAGATATCTGCGCCAGGGCCTCTCTGATACCCGCCAGGCGCGCCTCGTCCCCAAGGTGCTCGGCCACCCTCAGGGCGATGTCCTCGGGAGTTATCTCTCCCGCGATCTCCTCCACGACCGCCCGCCCGGCAAGACGATTCGGCCATGCGGTGAAGCCAATTCTGCGCCCCTTCGCCTTCAGCGCCGCCTCCCTCAGGAGGGGCCCGACAAGAGGCAGGCGCGCTGCCAACCCCGCCACTCCGGGCAGTGGCACGTGACGCAGTGATGAGAAGGGTATGGCGACTAGAAATGGCACCGACCTGTGCATCAGCTCCAGCGTGTTGGTACCGGGCTGGGTAACGGCGAAGTCCAATCCATCAAGCGACTCCGCCCTTCCCCCGCTCACATGGGACAGCCCTGACGCTCGCAGCTCGCCCATATCCTCGCCCTCGGAGAAGGGCGATAGGACGAGGCGAGCCTCAAGAGACGGGAAGAGCTCCTGCAGGACCGCAACGGTACTCTCGATCAACGGGATGGCGTACTCGCGGATCCCCCTCCTGCTTCCGGGAAAGAAGGCGACCTTCGGACCGCCCGTCACCGGCGGCCTCGAGGGCGGCGCGGCAAGTTCGGCGGTCAGGTCGCCGACCACGACGGGCGTCGCACCGGTCCGTTCTATCGACGCAACCATCGCGGGGAACGCGGTGTACACGGCCGCACACCTGTCCATCCCCCTTTTACCCCCGTAGGAGTAACAGAAGAGCGGCACGCGACACGACCAGGCCAGCATCCTTCCCCACATCAGGTCGCCACCAAGCTGTATCACCGCGTCCGGGCGCGGGAGACCGGGCCTGATCATTGCCCGCGCGGTCGAAAGGGCTGACTCTGCCCCCGAGACTTCTGCCAAGCCAAGGGATGACGCCACCCGCCCCTCCGCTCCCGAGGCGAACTGGCATGGGAGTATGCGAAGGGCGACCTCCCATCCGCGCCCCGTCAACTCGGCGGCCATCGGGCGCACCCAACCCCACAGCTCTCCCGGACCGTTGGTCAGCAGCACGGCCCTTCTGCCAACTCCGTGTGTCAACTGGCGGCTCTCCCCTCCGGTTCAAGAAGCGACATGATGGCACGGGCCCAGAAGTCCGCCGCTCCGGGCCGCCCCATCATCCCGCGTGCGGCAGCAAGGCCCTCGTGAACTGTCTTTCGCCGGGAGGAGTCGTTCATGTAGCCGATTATCTCCCTGAACGCATTCTCCCCCGTCGCCTCCCCCTGAAGAAGCTCGGGGTAGATATCCTTTTCGGACAGGATGTTGGGGAGGGATACCCTCCTGGTCCCCCCCAGCACCGTCCAGACAAGCCGCGACAGAAGGCCGACTCTGTACATCACGGCCATGAAGCGGTCAAGCATCATCGCCTCCACCGCCGCCGTGCCGCTAGCCCCGGCCGCAGCAGCGCATGATTCCAGTAGCTCCCTTCCATCTCCCTCGAAGACCTCGTAGCCGCGAAGCTCCGACCTCATCCAATCCCTCATATCCTCCGCGATGCCTGGCGCTATGGAGAAGACCGGGGTCAGACCCTCTGCCAGAAGCATCCGGGCGCAGTCGATCAGGGGCGGCAGCAGGCGGGTTATCTCGGATCTGCGGCTGCCGGGAAGCAGAGCGACCCTCCCGCCCGAAGGGGGCGACGGTCGCTCGGGGAACTCGCCCGCCATGGGATGCCCGAGCCATGCGGACTTCACGCCACGCTCCGTCAGGTATTCGTGCTCAAATCCGAACAGGGGGAGGCACAGATCGGTGTCGCGGACGA
>Ga0172382_10013850_pt1 | contig 10340 bp, 7 predicted proteins | sample Leawel138RmetaG_FD_122245 | JGI IMG/M metagenome (GOLD analysis project Ga0172382, IMG submission 122245) | Leachate microbial communities from a municipal landfill in Southern Ontario, Canada - Leachate well 138R metaG | ecosystem: Engineered > Solid waste > Landfill > Unclassified | place...
ACAAATTTCAATCCCTTCCGTGTTTCATTTAAAGATATTGGTTAGTTTTTACAAACCAAAAAGGGGACAGGCATCTTTTTTCAAAAACTGAAAAAAGCAGCCTGTCCCCTTTTTTAACAATGAGAAAGTCCCCTTTTAGATGCTTCGCTGCGCTCAAAAGTGACACGGACTTAGAATTTTTCAGTTGTACCCAGGTGCCTGGCTTTTTTTTTGCCCTTTCCACCTGAAAAAAATTTGTCTTTATGATGTGCCGTATATTTTTAACGCTGCTTGTCATTCTAATAAAATGTTAACAATAATTTTAAGCTGATAAAAGGTGGCGTGAAAACTGTACCATCGAAAAAACATAGAAGAAATATTTGAGGAATTTAATTCTAGCCCCAATGGGCTTACAGACGAAGAAGTTGCCAAGAAGCTGGAAAAATACGGCCCCAATTCCCTTGAAGCCGAGGAAAGGACCAGCCCGCTCAAAACACTACTGCGTCAGTTTGCCGATCCCCTTATTTATATTCTGCTGATAGCGGCCGCATTTACCGCCTTCATTCAGCATTACATAGATATGTGGGTGATCCTGGCGGTGGTTATTGTTAACGCTGTCATCGGTTTTACCCAGGAAATGAAGGCCGAGCAGGCTATCCGCTCTCTGGTGGCCCTTTCCGCCCCCCGGGCCAACCTGATACGTAACGGGCAAAAAATTGAACTGGACAGCGCCGAACTTGTGCCGGGAGACGTTGTCACCCTTGCCTCGGGTGCCCGCATTCCGGCCGACCTGCGCTTTTTTGAAACAAACAGGCTGGAGATTGATGAATCTGCCCTCACCGGCGAGTCCTTCAACGTGATTAAGGAAACAGGTCCCATAATGGAGCACCACCCGGCCCTGGGAGACATGCGCAACATGGCATTCATGGGCACTTTGGTAATATCGGGCCGGGCCAAAGGGCTGGTGGTGGCCACAGGGCAGGCCACCGAACTGGGTAAAATCTCCGAGCAGGTGCAAAAAGTCAAGCCCGCACCAACGCCGCTGCAGGTGCAACTAGGGCGCTTCGGGCGCTGGCTTGGTTACGGCATTCTGGCTATTTCCACCCTGGCTGTGCTGCTGGGGCTTGCCTTGGGGCGCCCGCTGCCCGATATGGTGCTGATTGGCATTGCCCTGGCCGTCGGTGCCATCCCCGAAGGTTTGCCCGTCGTGGTAACCATTACCCTGGCCATCGGGGTTAACCGCATGGCGGGCCGCCACGCCATTGTGCGCCGTCTGAACGCAGTAGAAACGCTTGGTTCCACCAACGTAATTGCTTCCGACAAAACCGGCACCCTGACTAAAAATGAAATGACTGTCCAGTCCATTGTCATCGGTGACAATCTTTATCAGGTATCCGGAGTAGGTTATGAACCCATAGGTGAGATTTACGACTCCACAGGGGAACGGGTAAAATTGAAGGAGCACCAGGCACTGGAACTTTGCCTGCGGGCCGGGCTGCTGGCCAACGAGTCAAAACTGGGTTTTAGCCCGGAAAGGCACTATTACCCTGAGGGAGACCCCACCGAGGTGGCATTAATCGTGGCCGCCAATAAGGCCGGTCTGGACACCGAAATCCTTAATGATGTTTATAACAACCTGGATGAGATTCCCTTTGAATCAGACCTCATGTACATGGCCTCTTTACAACAAAACAAGAAGAACGGTGAAAACCTGGTTTTTGTAAAGGGTGCACCCGAGCGGGTACTGCAAATGTGCTCTACGGTCATAACCGGTACCGCAGGTACCGAAAAGCCCCTGGAAGACCGGGAGGCCGTTTTACAGCACTACCATAACCTGGCCAGGGAAGGGCTGAGGGTGCTCGCTCTAGCTTACCGGCGCGAGCCCGCAAGCACAACTGCAATTGACCCTGCCAAACTTCAGGAAGGCTTGACCCTAATAGGAATGCAGGGGATGATGGATCCGCCCCGGGAAGAAGTTTTCCATGCCATGGCTCAGGCCAAAAGGGCTGGGGTACGTGTAATTATGGTTACGGGCGATCACCAAGTAACAGCCATAGCCATTGCTAAAAAACTAGCCATGGTGTCGGGAGATAACATCCCCACTTTAACTGGTAAGGATCTCGAAGAAATGACGGACGAGGAATTGTATAACAAGGTGCGTTATGTAAATATATTTGCCCGAGTCGCCCCTTTGCACAAGTTAAGAATCGTGCAGCAGCTAATCAAAAGAGGCGATGTGGTTGCCGTGACAGGCGACGGGGTCAATGACGCACCCGCGCTAAAGGCGGCTCATATCGGAGTAGCCATGGGTAAAGGCGGTACGGATGCAGCCAAGGAGACCTCGGATATGATTGTAACCGATGATAACTTCGCCAGCATCTTTGAGGCAGTTAAAGAGGGTCGGGTGGTCTTTGATAACATTCGCAAAGTTATTTTGTTCCTGCTTTCCACCGGCCTGGCCCAAATTATACTGATCCTTACCGCGCTGGTGGTTTTAATGCCCCTGCCGCTGCTGCCCGCTCAAATTTTGTGGTTAAACCTGGTTACCAACGGGCTGCAAGATGTGGCCCTGGCTTTTGAGCCCGGCGAAAAGGGACTGATTAACCGGGCTCCCCGCAAGCGGGATGAGCCGGTCATATCAAGGCTTATGGCCGAGCGACTGTTAATTATCGGTGTGGTTATCGCGGCCGGGACCTTGTTTACTTTTACCTGGGCCTTAAACCGGGGGTATAACCTCGACCACGCCCGCACCGTAGCCCTGACGACAATAGTTTTGTTTCAACTTTTTAACGTCTTTAACGTGCGCTCTGAAGGTTTATCCATCTTCCAAATTAAAATGTTGTCCAACCCATTTCTTTTCTACAGTGTCGTGGCCTCGATAATAGCCCAAATCTCCATTATTTACGTGCCGTCTTTTCAACTTGTATTTCGCACCTCTGCTCTAGGGGTAGACGACTGGGCCATGGTTACCATAGTGGCCACAACTGTCCTGCTGGCCGTAGAGGGTGAAAAAGCCCTTAGGCGGATGGTAATCTTAAAAAGAAAAGAGGCCTTTGCGAAAAAGATTCCTGACTAAATACCGTTATTTTTCATGAATACACTAATCCTGTCATTCTGAACGCAGTGAAGAATCTAAAGATCAGATCCTTCGCTACGCTCTTAGATGACATACTTAACTATTACCATGAATACAACACGGTAAGTCGTATTCGTTTATTGTGGCCTTAGCGATTTGGAAGGATACAGGGTTTTGCCGGTTTTTACATCAATAATTCCGGCAGCTGTAATCCGTGGTCCGGGAAGAAAATCGCAGACTAGAAATAACAGAGTATATAAAATGTCATTATATGGGTAACCGCATGCACGGGCCCTCTTTTCCAATTCGTAGACCTTCTCCAACGAAACTTCAAAGGGGTCGGCGCTCATAATCCCACCGTATACCAGTGGCATTTTAAACACATTATTTATACCATCAAACAGTACAATACCCCCTCCCATATCGGCCACCTCTGCAGCCGCCGCTGCCATGGCTGAACGGCTTCGGCCCATAACCAGGAGGTCAAACGACGTTGAAAATGTAGCAGCCAAAGCTTCCATATGCCCAAAACCCTCAATAAACCCGTTGGTCACCCATTTGCCCCGCCGGTCAACCAAAGCACAGTAAAGCAGGTCTTCCTTACGTTCTAAAAACCCATCCCGGGAATCCAGGGTCGTTTCCTTTAATCGGGTAATCGCCGCCGATATTACCTCAATGACGGGAAAGACGGTGGCACTGGCCGCGGGAACACCAAACAGGTTGGGGTCGCTTACCAGTTCGCGGGGCGACAGTTTGGTTTTGAAGCCCAAGGAAACCCAGTCTGGCTCCGGAATAGGCGCACATAATTCTCCATCTGCAGCCAGCACCTTTCCCCCCACTATAACCATGCGGGGTTTGAAGTTTTGCAGGTCCGGTAAAAGGAGGATGTCTGCGTGCATGCCGGGGGCAATGGCGCCAATTTCTTTGTCCAGCCCAAGATAAGTGGCCGCATTGATAGTGGCAATCTGGATGGCAGTGATCGGTTCCAGACCAACCTTAACCGCCGTTCTTACCATCCCATCAATCCAACCCTCACGCGTTAAGAATCCAGGCGCCGAACCATCAGTGGTAAAAAGCATTCTTTGGGTCTGCACCTTATACTCGGTTACCGCCCTCAACAGTTCAGGCAAATCAGGCCTGAGCGAGCTATGGCGAAGGATAGCCCAAAGGCCCAGGCGAAGCCTAGACACCACATCCTCGGCTGTGATAGCCTCGTGACAGGACTCCACACCAGCCGCAGCCACCGCATTTAGTTTTTCGTAGGAGCAGCCGGCCGCGTGTCCCTCAAATCCCAGCCCCCGCTCCGCGGCCAGGCTAATCCTCTGGATGACGGACTCATTTCCATCAACCACCAAAGGCCAGCGGGTGATTTCGCCTATTTTAATGACGCGGGGATCATTAAAGACCTTGTCCAGGTTGGTAAGTGAAAATAATTCATCCTCGTCTGGGTCGGGGGACTGGTGCATTATCCGGGCCCCCCAGTAGAGACGGGCAGGAAGTTTTTCCAGGGCCTTAATCATTTTTATAAAGCCATCAGCACCCAAATAAACATAACCCAACAAGTTGTCGCATAAAAAAGTGGTAGTTCCAAGGGTCAAATTAACTCTGACCATATTAACCGGAGTGTACACCATCCACGGGTGAGTATGTACTTCGATAAAACCCGGGCACAGATAGCACCCCGATGCGTTTACTATTTCAGTGTGGGGACCCACCATTTTACTACTATTCCCAACATAGGCTATTTTTCCCTGAAAAACCGCTACATTAGCCGGATATATTTCTCCAGTATATACGTTGACCAGCAAACCTCCCTCTATATATAGGTCAGCTGCCGCTTTTCCACCAGCCACCGCTAAAATCTCCTGAATTTCAGTAACTGTTCTGCCCAATCCATCACCTACTTTAGTCATTATTCCGCTGTTTCTACCACAGTCTTTCCCCGATGCTTTGTTATTTTTGCACTTCACAACATACTCCATTACCAGATATAGCTGCCCTGAAACATTTATTATCCGATATGCATTCCGCTTTGCTGCGATCACCGGATTTCCAACGGTTAATTAAATTAGGTTCCCTGATTAACGGGCGGCTCATGGAAATGTAATCTGTAACTAAAACGATTCGGCAATACCATATTGCTTATAGTTGTTTGTTCAAACATTGTGCTCATTCCAAACCTGGTTCCGACCCGCTTCCTTAGACTTGTACAAAGCCTGATCGGCTTTTTTAAGCAAGTCGTCCAGTTCCACATCTCCAGCTTCTTGTACACCAATAATACCAAAGCTCGCTGTTACCGTAAATTCGTTATTGTCCACTGCCAGGTGCAGGCCGGCTATTTTTTTACGCAGGCGCTCAGCTACCTCCAACGCTATATCGGCAGTAGTTTCCGGTAAACATATGGTAAATTCTTCACCGCCATAACGGCCGAAAATGTCGTTACTACGAAGACAATTCTTGCATGTTTCGGCGACAGCCTTGAGGGTGTAGTCTCCCGCCTCATGTCCGTAGGTATCGTTGATTTCTTTAAAAAGATCTAAATCCATGCTAATCAAAGATATAGCTCTTCCGTATCGATTCGCGCGGTCAATCTCCTTACTGCACAGTTCAATGAAATAACTGCGATTAAAAACACCGGTAAGACTGTCAATGGTGGCCATGGTGCGCAGTTTTTCAAGCAGCATCACCTGTTCCGTTATATCAATAAGGACAATGGTCTTGCCCAGCAGCAGATTGCGGCGGTCTATAATGGGCCAAATACGAAAATTATAATAGTAACGCTTATCCCCCCGGTAAATCTGAAGTTCAACCTGGTTGTCCGGATCAGAAAATATCTGATCCAGTAAATTCGGATATGCTTTAAGTACTTCTTGTGCCGAACAACCAATTCGAGCCGGTGAAAGATTATTGATAATATTTTGAGCAGTATGATTGTAATCAACCACCCGGTTTTGTGTATCCAGAACCAATACCCCGTCTCGCATACCTTCAAACACTATATCACGGGCGATGGGTGCGATTTCCAGCATTTGATACCGGAACAGACCCCAAGAAAAAATCAATCCGCTGACCATAAAAGTAAAAGGGGCTAAATCCAGACCATACGGGCTTTTTCCCGTTATATAGACGATATGGCTAAGCCACGGCACCAGGGAACCGGCCAGCATGACGACAATCTGGCGGCGGTATGATGATTTAACCCGCCACCACGTCTCTAATAAAAGGTAACTGCCAATCAAAAAAGATGTACTGAAGTAAGCTGATTGAACCCAGTACCATGGTCCCCCTTTGATTAAAAGAAGCGGAAACGGCCCGCCTTTGTTCACGCTGACAGCGCCATAGTAGAGGTGGTGGTATTCGTTAGTATAAGTTAAAACGAGTGTAATGGCTGGAATAATTAATAAGAGGGCAATTCTGAAGGGAGAAAGCCATTGGCCCTTGCCGACATACTGGAGTACCACGATAATCCACAGCGCCGGCAACACAGATATGCCGAGGTATTCCACCTTGATCCAAAACAGCATCCCAAGCAACGTCGTATTGGTAAGTTCAAGGGCATAACCAAACGCATAAATTGTCGACGCCAACATAAGACAGGCAAATGCTACAGCACCGGCTCTGGTATGGCGAGTAACAGCATAAAGGGATATAAGGCAGGTTATCCCGCCCGCCATAAACAACGCAATAATATAAACCGCATTTTCATGTTGCATAGCGATGTTTTTAATCCTCATTCCATTTAAAGCTTTTGCTAAAATTTATGGCTGGTTAGTTATCCTTCGTGGTGGTGCATCAACTCTTCCCAAACCTGCCAGCAAACGGGTATTTATAATATTAGACACCTTGCATTATTATCCCTGCGCTATGGTTGTCGTAGTTTAACGATTATTTCGAACCACAAGTATTTCCTCGGATTTGGCACAAGTACTGTTTAGGCATGCAACAATAAAACGCAGCCCAGGGTGCCCGAAGGCACCTGCCAGAGTATCTCAGCCACTCCCGTAACAGCACTGGGGCAATCTACACCAATCCAAGATAATAAAAGTTATTATGCGTACCCGTTAAGAAGACCCTTGCTGTTTAAACAGCAAGGGTCTTCTTTCTAAAGAATCAAATCTTTACAACGCGACAGCTACCTGGACGCGAGCGCGCCCCAGATAGGCCTGCTGAACCTTGACATCAGACATTAGCTCATCCGAACTGCCGCTGATAGTAATCGTGCCTCTTTCCATAACAAGTGCCCTGTCCGCTACTTTCAGGGCAGCCCTTGTGTTCTGTTCCACCAGAATAATTGTTACACCGGTGTTTTTCAACTTGGCCAGAATAGACATAATCTCCCGCACCACCAGCGGAGCCAGACCAACCGACGGCTCATCCAGGAGCAGCAGTTTGGGACGGGCCATCAGTGCTCTTCCGATGGCAAGCATCTGTTGAAGACCTCCGCTTAATGTTCCCGCCAACTCATTTTCACGGTCCTTTAACGCAGGGAAGAACTCCATAACTTCCCGGATGTCACTTGGAATTATTGCCTTATCACTGCGGTAACGATGATAGGCGCCAAGCATAAGGTTATCCAATACGTTCAAAGAGCCGAAGATTTCCCTTCGTTCCGGCACCAAACTTATGCCCAAACGCACCATTTTTTCAGGAGAATTCCCGGTTATTGCTTGATATGATTGGGGACATTCCTCTGTTTCTGCTAAGGAAGGTGTGTCCCCTTTCATACGTTGGGGACATTCCTCTGAAGGAAGTGTGTCCCCTTTCATACGTTGGGGACATTCCTCTAAAGGAGGTGTGTCCCCTTTCATACGTTGGGGACATTCCTCTGAAGGAGGTGTGTCCCCTTTCCTCTTTAACAATATATCCCCCTTGGCCGGTTTATTCAGACCGGCCAGCGTACCAAGCAGGGAGCTCTTACCGGCCCCGTTGGAACCAAGAATTGCCAGTAATTCGCCCTCTTTTACATGCATGGACAATCCCCGAACTGCCTGCACATATCCGTGATAAACATCCAGCCCTTTTATTCTAAGCAATCTGTTCATCCTCCCCCAGGTAAGCCCTGATTACTTCCGGGTCAGCCTGAATCTCCGCCGGTGTACCTTCAGATATTCCTTCACCGAAGTTTAAGACTAAAATACGGTCAGCCACTTCCATAACAGTTTCCATATCGTGTTCCACCAAAACCATGGTCAAACCATTCGTTGGGGACATTCCTCCGAAGGAGGTGTGTCCCCTTTCCGCTTGCTTCAGCTTTTTAAGAAAAATAGCCAGGGTCTTTGTTTCGGCGCTGTTTAACCCCGCAGCAGGTTCATCCAGCAGGACTAGTCGTGGTCCGGAAGCCAGTGCCCTGGCTATTTCCAGTAGTCTTTGCTGCCCAAAGGGAAGCGCTGCAGCAGGGATATCGGCAACACTCTCCAAACCAACCTCACTGAGCAGTGTCAGGGCCTGTTTACTAATCAGTTTATCTTCTGCGTTTATACCGGGCATGCGAAGTAATGATCTAACAAAGCCTGTTTTGCCCTTTAAGTAAGCACCGGTCATTACGTTTTCCAACACAGTCATACCATTAAACAGCTGTAGGTTTTGAAAGGTTCTGGTGATACCTGCTGCAGAAACTTGATGCGGTTTAAGTCCGTCAAGGGGTTTACCCAAAAAACTGATGGATCCGCTGTCGGGCTTAAGTATACCGGTAATCAGATTAAAAACCGTTGTTTTGCCGGCACCGTTAGGACCGATTAGGGCAAATATTGTGCCTTCGGATACTTCAAACCCAACATCTCTAACTGCGGCAACACCGCCAAAATGTTTTGTAAGACCTTGCACTTTCAAGAGCAAATTGGAAACCCCCTTCACCTAACCGCTTTCCGTTCATCGTAAACATTCATACATGAGGACATTCCTCGACTCCATACTTGTGGACATTCCTGTCCCCGGAGAACTACCCAAGCTTCAGCAGGTGTGTCCCCCCTATCCTTATTCCGGTGCGACAGACGGTTTAACCGCAGGTGGTTTTAAATTTTTGCCAAAGGCCCCTAGACCTTCGGGGCGAAAGACCATCAAAAACACCAATATCAGTCCGAAAAAGATAATCTCATACTCGCCGCCGGCACCGGGTATTACCAGTGGGATCACCCAGCGTAGTAACTCTCCCAGCAACACCACCAGCGCCGCTCCCAGCAGGGGCCCGAGAAAAGTACCCAAACCTCCGACCACAGCCATCAGTACAAATTGCACCGAGGTATGGAAACCAAATGGTGAGGGACTGATAAAGGTTACGTAAAAGGCGTAAAGCCCGCCGGCCAGCCCTGCGAGTAGGGCGCTGAAAATAAAGGCCTTTAATTTCAGCTTACCGTTATCTATCCCGGCGGTTTCAGCAGCGTGCTCACTTTCACTGATGGCGCGTAGCGCCCTGCCCACCCGCGAACGAATTAAATTGTTAATCCCGATCAGAACCAGCAGGACCACCGCCCAAACAAGATAGAAAAACTTGATATCACTGTCAAAGCTTAACCCGCCAATAGATAGGTAAGGAATTCCCGAAATTCCCGACGGACCTCCGGTCAGTTCCCTACCCTCATTAAATAGTGTATGAATCAATATTCCAAAACCCATTGTACCTAAGGCCAGGTATAGCTCACGCAGTTTGAGCGTTGGCCGCCCGATGATGGCTGCAATTAACCCCGGCAAAATAACTGCGGCAATAAGCGCAAAAACCGGAGACCAATCAAAGCGGGTAGTCAGAATAGCCACCGTGTAGCCCCCCAGGCCAAAAAAACCGGCGTGGCCGAAGGATACCTGGCCTGCATAACCCATTAAAATTCCCAGCCCCTGCACTATAATTGTGTAAAGGCCAATCACAATTAAAATGCTGAGATAATAATTGCTGTCAATCACAAACGGCAAAGCAAGAAAAAGCAGGATAACCGCCGGCCATAAAAGTGATTTACTCCACATAACAACACCTCTGCTCTGAGACACTACTTATTTTCTAAGCCACTGAAAAAGCTTAGGTCTGAGTCATTCAAAATGAAACTAAGTGACAAAATCGTGGCTATTTGCCATATTAATTGACTTTTTAGTACCCTGCTTATGCTCCCGCCTTTTTTAAATCTTGCGCTCACCAAGCAGCCCTAAAATACCATGCGGCTTGACCATGAGAACTACCAAAAGAATGATTATGGCCAAACCATCTTTCAGGCCGGAGGAAATCAGGCCGGCGCTGTATGACTCTAAAATACCCAGCAGAAGCCCGCCCAGTACAGCGCCGCCGATATTGTTCAGCCCA
>Ga0172382_10013852_pt1 | contig 10340 bp, 9 predicted proteins | sample Leawel138RmetaG_FD_122245 | JGI IMG/M metagenome (GOLD analysis project Ga0172382, IMG submission 122245) | Leachate microbial communities from a municipal landfill in Southern Ontario, Canada - Leachate well 138R metaG | ecosystem: Engineered > Solid waste > Landfill > Unclassified | place...
CCGGAAATCTCGATCCGCGGGCGGGGCAGGTAGACTGCGTGGACGGCGAAGGTGAAGCTCTGGCCCGAGAGCAGGCTGTAGGCGAATTCCAGTTCGCAGGGGGCACCGCTGATCGCCTGGCTGACGAGCGTGCTGTCGGCGAAGCGCACCTCGGTGCGGCCGGTGAGCGCGGCGATCGAGGGATCGGCGCCATCGATCATGCCGTCGGCGCGGATGGTCTCGATCCGGTCGAGATTGTTGGTATAGGTGATCTCGGTCGAGATCACGTTGCCCAAGGCGGTGCCGTTGCGTTTGATCGAGCCGTTGAAGTGACCGAAACGGATCAGGTCGAGCTCCGCCGGTGTTCCCGCGCCACTGGTCGTGGCCACCGTCTCGCCCTGCGCCACGAGCCGCGCGGTGGCGGTGAGCAGGCCCGAACGCTGCATCTGCCAGTTGAGCTGATCCAGCACCACGCCGGAATACATCGCGTAGCGCGGCACCTCGGGCATGGCGGTCTCGATCGCCATGCTGGGCAGGGTCCAGCTGCCGGACTGGAACGTATGGGTATATGAACCGGGAGAGCTTCCGGTGGTGGTGGGCGCGCCGAAGACCGCCTTTAGCCAGAAGCCGAAGGCCTCGGCATCGATCGGCACCACCACATCGCCATCGGCGGTCACCGCGTCCTTGATCGGCGCGAGAGGATCGCGGCCGTAGCCCAGAAGCTCCGAGTTCAGGAGCGGCTGTTCAGCCTCGAGCGTGGCGTTGGCGAAGGGCATCCTCGTGTAGCCGCTGCCGGGCGGCGTGCCATAGGTCGTCTCGAACGCGAGCGCCATCCGCGCCCGCGCCCCTTGGGCGCGTGCCATGTCGGTCTCCTTGTCGAAGGGGTTCAGCCGAGATGGGGTGGTTGCCGCCCCCTCTCGACGGCATCGCAATGTGCCAGATTGGTGGTGTTTACAGCCACGAAGCAGAAAGGACGGCAACCGTGACAAAGGATACGATGATCGGGGTCGATTTGGCAAAGAACAGTTTCCAGATCCATGCGGCGACAATGACCGGCGAGGTGAAGTTCCGCCGGAAGCTCACGCGGGCGCAATTCCTCTCGTTCATGGCGGCGTAGGCCCCGTCCATCGTCGTGATGGAGGCATGCGGCGGCGCCCACCATTGGGCACGGGAACTCGCCCCGCTCGGTCATGACGTACGGCTGATCGCCCCGGTCTATGTCAAACCCTTCGTGAAAAGGCAGAAGAACGACGCTGCCGGCGCGAAGCCATCGTCGAAGCGGCACAGCGCCCTGGGATGCGGTTCGTCGAACCCAAGAACGCCGAGAAGCAGGCCCGCGCACTCCTGTTCCGGACGCGGGAACAACTCGTTCATCAGCGCACCGAGTTGGTGAATGTCTTGCGATTCTACCTCTACGAGTACGGTCACGTCCTACCGATCGGCATTGCCAGCCTCCGGCGTATCAAGGCGATCGTCGCGGACACGGGCAATGATCTGCCAGACCTCGTCCGCGATATCTGCAGCGACCTGCTCCGGCAGATCGCTGAGAAGACCGCGCGCATCGACGCGCTCATGAAGCGCATCAAGTCCACGGCCGAGGATACGGAAACTGCGCGTCGGCTGCAGACGATGCCCGGCGTCGGCCCCGTCACTGCTTTGGCCGTCGAAGCCTTCGCGCCACCCCTGGAGAGCTTCCAATGCGGGCGCGACTTCGCTGCCTGGCTCGGTCTCGTGCCCCGGCAGAACTCGACCGGCGGCAAGCAGCGCCTGGGGCGGGTCACGAAAGCCGGCCAGGCCGATATCCGGCGCCTGCTGATCGTTGGGGCAATGTCGCGCCTGACTTGGCTTGGCCGGAAATCGATCCGGGAGGGATCGTGGCTGGCGCGGATGCTCGGGCGCAAACCGAAGATGCTCGTCGCCATCGCGCTGGCGAACAAGATGGCCCGCGCGATCTGGGCCATGCTCACCCGCGGCGAGGACTACAGGAATCCGGTGCGGGCCGTGGCGCAGGCGGTCGATGCATTAGCCGGGCTGCACGGTCCCCCGGCGCTGATCGTCGCCGATACACTGGCGCGAAACTTCGGGCCGGGTGACGAAAATTCGACTTCGGAGATGGGAGCATTCGTCGCTGCAATGGATGATCTGAAAGCCCGGTATCCCGGTTGCGCGGTGCTGATCGTCCACCATTCGGGACATGCCGAGAAACACAGAGCGCGGGGTGCGATGGCGCTGAAAGGGGCGCTGGATTTTGAGTATCTGCTGAAAAAGGACGGCATGGCGCTGACCCTTGCCAACACCAAGATGAAGGATGCGGAACAGCCCGCCGATCTGTTTTTCAGATTGGCCGGTGTCGATCTGGGTGATGGGGTTAAGGGAGCGGTCTTGAAGGCAGCAGATGCGCCAGAACGGTGCGAGAAGGTCAGTGCCGGGCAGAGGCTGGCACTCGATACCTACAAGGCCGCATCGCTGAAACACGGTATTGGGGACGACCGGGCATTCCGCGGGGTCCATCTCGATCAATGGCGCGAGGTCTTCTACCGCAAGCATACCGGCGACATGAGAGAGGCGAAGAAGAAGGCGTTTCAGCGTGCCCGCGATGAACTGATCAGGGTGGGGCGGATGGAAGTTGCTAACGACATCTATCTGATCTGTGATCCCGCCATTCAGTTGGAAATCTCTGCGCACCGGGACAGCCGGGACATGTCCCGCCCTGTCCCGGGACAAACGGGACAAATGCCTAAGGGCATGTCTCTTGTCCCGCAAACGCCACCGGAGACTGATGACCGCCACCTGATCTGCCACACCTGCCCTGAAAGAGAGACGCCATGACCGGCACCCGGAAAGCCGACCGTGCCGCGCTTGAACGGCAGAAGGGGCTGATCTACAACATCCTCAACATGGCGCTGGAGGACTTGGATCACCTCGGTCCCTACCTCGATCATATCGGCTTCGATATCGCCGCGATCCGTCACCCGGGCGACCTTCATGTGGCCTTCCTCGGCCATTATAGAATCCGTCCCGGCGTCTATGACGTGGAGAGAGCGCATCAGGACCTTCTGAACTACCCCCGGTTGCCCGGCGCATCCGGGAACTCTGGGCGGAACGGGCGGGAGTTTAGTCAATTGATCTGTGAACGCGCGCGCAAGGCCGACATCCGCCGCCTCGGGCGCCACCTGCCCGGCACGGTCCTGATCCGCAGGGTCCGGGTGAAGGTGGTCTCTACACCCTGTCACCTCGGCGGCAAGAGGTATTGGTTCCTGTGCCCTCGCTGCGGGCGGCGCTGCGCGATCCTCTACCCGTTCTGGTGCCGGACCTGCATGAGGGGGCGTTATCTCTCGGAGTTGGGCAGCCCGCGCGACCGGAAACTGCTGAAGGCCATGCGGCTGCGCGAGCGGCTGGGGCAGGTTTCCGGCGGCATCATCGCCCCGCTTCCCCCGAAGCCGCACCGAATGCACTGGAGCACATGGCTCAGGCTGCGGGACAGGCTCATCCGGCTGGAGGCCGGGATATGGGCCGCAGAGCGGGAGAGGAAGCTGTGAGGCAGGGTGCGGGCACAATTCCATATATCGCCACAGTTCGGGCTTAATCCGGGCAACAATAGCTGGATAGTCGGGGCAACGTTTCGCAAGAACCAACCGGGAAGCAAGATGAAGCTGATCATTCAGATTCCGGCCCTGAACGAGGAAGGCACCATCGCGGAGACCATTGCCGCCCTTCCGCGCAGCATTCCGGGGATCGACAGGATCGAGGTCATGGTGATCGACGACGGTTCGACCGATGCGACCGTCGATCACGCCGCCCGGGCGGGTGCGCATCACATCCTGCGGATGAGCAGCCACGTGGGCCTTGCCCGCGCCTTCATGGCCGGGATCGAGGAGGCGCTGAAACTCGGCGCCGACGTGATCGTCAATACCGACGCCGACAATCAGTACTGCGCCGACGATATCGCGGCGCTCGTGCGCCCGATCCTCGCGCGGGAGGCCCAGATCGTCATCGGCGCGCGTCCGATCGGCGAGATCGCCGAGTTCTCGCCGGTCAAGAAGCTGCTGCAACGCTTCGGAAGCTGGGTGGTTCGCCGCGCCAGCGGGGCCGACATTCCCGACGCACCCAGCGGCTTCCGCGCCTATTCGCGCGACGCGGCCGCCCGGCTTTCGGTCATCAACACCTATTCCTATACTCTGGAGACGATCATCCAGGCGGGGCGCAAGCAGATCCCCATGGTCTCGGTGCCGGTGCGGGTCAACCGCGTGACGCGCCCCTCGCGGCTGTTCCGCAGCATGACGCATTACATCTTCCGTTCGGCGCGGACGATCCTGCGGATGTTCGTGGTCTATGCCCCGCTGCGTTTCTTCCTGCCGCTGGCGGCGCTGCTGGCGCTGCCGGGACTGTTCGGCGTGGCGCGCTTCCTGTGGCTGTTCGCCAGCGGCGGGGGCGGCGGGCATGTCCAGTCGCTGGTGCTGTCGGGCGCCCTGCTCGCCATGGCCACGATGATGCTGGCGATCGGCGTCCTCGCCGATCTGATCGCCGCCAACCGCAGCCTTCTGGAAGACATCCGCGCCCGCGAGCTTCTGCGCGAGCAACCGGCGCGCGACAGCGACATGGCGCCGAGGCAGAGCAGAAGGCTTCTGCATGTCGTCCAGTCGTCCTGACGCCATGCCTTCGGCGGGGGCAGGCATGGCGGGCCACGGGGCGGGGCGCGAACGGTCCGGGCCGTTGCTGGACAGGTTCGTGGCCGCGGCGATCCTGTTGGTTCTTGCCGGGATGCTCTGGCTCGTCTTCGTCCACAACGTCAACTGGGACGAGTTCTACTATCTCCAGCAGGTGCACGAGCATGCAAACGGCACGCTGGCCCGGCCGTTGCAGACCTTTCACGTCCATTTCTTCCAGTGGCTGACCCGGCTGCCCTTCGACGAGATGGGCCAGGTCATCGCGGTGCGCCTGGTGATGCTGGCGCTGTTCGCGGGGACAGCCGCGCTGATCTGGCGCACTGCCCGCGCCATGGTCGAGGCCCGTTTCGCCGCCATCGGAGCGCTGTGCTTCCTGGGTGCGGGCTTCGCCGTCGGGCACGGCGCGAGCTTCCGGGCCGATCCGATCGTGGCCTTCCTGCTGATGGTGTCCCTGTGCATCCTGTTCGCGCTTCGGCTGACCCCGCTACGGCTCGCGCTGGCGGGGCTGGCGGGGGCGCTTGCCTTCATGGTGTCGATCAAGGCGGTGCTGTTCGCGCCCGCCTTCCTCGCTCCCGTGCTCTGGCGCCGGGACGAGCCGGGGGCGCTCGTGCGGGTCGGCCTCGCGGGGGTGTCAGCCGCAGCGTTTACCGTAGTGCTCTACCTGTGGCACAAGGCGCAGCTCGGGGATGCCGGTGTGGCGCAGACCGTGGAGATTGCGGGCTCGGCCTGGAGCAGGGCGATCCTTTCTGGCCCGCTGCTGCCGCGCGGGAACGAGGTCCTGCTGTGGGCGCTGCTTTCGGTCGGGCCGGTGGCGTTCATCTTGGCGGCATTCGCGGTCCGCGGGCGGCCGCTCCGGCAGACCGTGACGCTGCTGCTGCTGGTCCTGCCCTTCGCCTCGGTCCTGTTCTACCGCAACGCGTTTCCCTATTTCTTCCCCTTCATCGTGCCGCCCCTGATGGTTGCCGCGGCCGTGGGCGCCCGGGCGCTGGGGCGGCGGCCCGCCATGCTGGCACGGGTGCTGTTTCTGGTGGCGGCATCGGCGGTGCTGCAATTCGGCCTTTCGGTGCGAGAGGGCAATGCGGTGCAGTACCGGCTGATCGCGGCAGTCCACAAGCTGTTCCCCGAGCCGGTAGCCTATATCGACCGCAACGGGATGATCTCGCAGTTCCCCAAGGTCGGTTTCTTCATGTCGAGTTGGGGGATTGCCAACTATCGCCGCGACGGACTGCCGATCTTCGAGGATATCCTGCGCGAGCACCGACCACCGCTTCTGATCGCCAACGCTCCCGCCCTGGACAATGCCCTGACCGGAAACGGTGACGACGCTTCTTGCTGCGGACTTTTCCTCGAGGATCGGGAGGTGCTGCGCGACAACTATCTTCATCATTCCGGTGCGGTCTGGCTTGCGGGCAGGGTGCTGGAGCTTGACAGCAGCCCCCGCGACGTGGGCTTTCTGATCGAGGGGCCATACAGGATCGAGGCGGAAGGAACGGTGACCATCAACGGAATCCTCCATGCGTCGGGCGAGGTGGCGCAGATCCGGCAGGGCCTCAATGTCATGTCGGCCGAACAGGGCACCGCGCTGCGGCTTCTCTGGGCGACAGAGCGGGATGCAGGGGAACTGCGGGCACTGGAGGGCCCGATCTACTACGGGTTCTGGAGGCTGTAACGATGATGTATCGCGATCACCACATTCATTGCGACGATGCGGACACGTCCCGCAGTCCGGCCCCAGCGGAGAAACGCGCGCCTCACGCTATTCTCGACCCGGCATCCCGGCAGGTGAAAGCACGCAAGATCCATGACATTCTCCGCCGCCGCAGGGGGATCGAAGGGGCCGCGATCCTTGATGTCGGCACCGGCTCGGGTCATATCGCGGCGTTCTTCGCCGAGGCTGCGGGTCCAGCAGGCCGGGTGGCGGCGGTGGACCGGGTGAACCAACTCCGGGTGCCAGGCGTCAACTACCAGCAGGCGGAGGGGACCCAGATTCCGTTTGACGACGGCAGCTTCGACATCGCGATCACCAATCATGTCATCGAGCATGTGGGCGAACGTCCGGCTCAGCTCGACCATCTGCGCGAAATCCAGCGGGTGCTGAAGCCGGGTGGCCTGGTCTACCTTGCCGTCCCGAACCGCTGGTCGGTCATGGAACATCACTTCAAACTGCCCTTCCTCAGTTGGCTGCCCCTTCCGCTCGCCTCGGCCTATATCCGCCTCATGGGCCGGGGCACGCATTACGATTGCATCCCGCTGTCGCGCCGCGCGCTCCGGCATCTCTTCGCCGAGGCGGGGCTGGCGTTCGAGGAGGTGACGATTGAGGCCCTGCGGCTGATGGCGGCCCAGGAGTTCCCGCGCGCGGCCGCAAGGCTGATCTCCTTTCTGCCGGACTGGGGCCTGCGGCTGCCGATGATCCTCGTGCCGACCCATGTGGTTCTGGGCACCCGCCGTGTGGAACCAGCGGAGGGTGACGATGCCGGGTGAGGTAACCGAGGCATCGCTGACGGGCGGGGTCCGGCCCACGCCCCCGCAGCGATCCGGCCGGGTCCTGCGCCACATCGGCCTTGCGGCGCTGCTGCTGAGTTGCCTGTTCTTCGGTGCGGCGCTCGCGCAGCACTGGTCGGCGGTCGAACCCATGATCCGCGACCAAAAGCTTCTGGTGCTGCTGTGCCTGCTGGCGGTGCCCGGGCAGGCGGGCTTCGTCTTTTCGGCCATCGCCTTCCAGCGGCTTCTGGTCGGCATGGGGGAACGCTCGCGTCTGCGCGATGCCCTCGGCATCCTCATGGTCTCACAGTTCACCAAATACCTGCCGGGGAATTTGGCGCATCACGTCGGACGGGTGGTGATGTCGCGCAACACGGGCCTTGCGCCGGGTCCGGTCGGCATCGCCATCCTGATCGAGCTTGCGGGCACCGCGCTGGTCGCAGCACTGATCGCCGCGGCATTCGTGGTGATCCACGGCAGCGCGCTGCCCGATGCCTATGGGCTGGCACGGCTTTCCTTCAATGACGTGGTGCTCCCGGCGCTCCTGCTGGGTGCGTTTGTCATGGCGCTGGCGCTTGCAGCATGGAAATGGCCCGGGCACCTGCGCGCGCTGATGGCCCCCCGGCCGGTGGATCTGGCGGGCGCTCTGCTCTGCTACGCTCTCAACTTCGCCGTGCTCGGGGCGATCTTCTTCACGATCCTGTCACAGGTCGCGCCGCAAGCCGGGGCGGATTACTTTTTTCTGACCGCCGCCTTTGCGACGGCTTGGACGATTGGCGTCATCACGCCGGGTGCTCCCGGCGGGCTGGGGGTGCGCGAGGCAGTGCTGCTTGCGCTCATCGCCCCGGTTCATGGTGCCGAGGCGGTGCTGACCGCCGCCCTCGCACTGCGGGTCGTGACGACGCTGACGGATGTGCTGGGATTCGCCCTCGGCCTCGGCCTGCGGCGCGGGGCATCGGCGTGACCCGCCCCCGCGTGGCGGTTGTCGGCCCGGTGCCTCCGATCCGCAGCGGCGTCGCCCGACATACCGCGGCGACGGCCCAAGCGTTGGCGCGGGTCGCCCAGGTCCGGCTCTGGTCGTTTTCGCGCCAATACCCGGGCTGGCTCTATCCCGGCGAGGCCGAACGCTCCGCCGATCTGCACCCGCCCGAGAGGCTGACGATCGACTGGAGTCTGGACGGGGTGAGCCCGTTGAGCTGGCGCAGGACCGCATCCCGGATCGCAAGCTGGCAGCCCGATCTGGCGGTCTTTCCGGCCTGGACGTTCTTTCTCGCCCCCGCGCTGGGAACCGTTGCCCGCAGCCTGCGCCGCCGGGGGGTGCCGGTCTGTGCCGTTGTCCATAATGCCGTGGATCACGAGGCCGCATGGTGGAAAAACCGGCTGAGCCGGTGGCAGCTTGTGCAGGCCGACCGCTATGTTGCCCATAACGACACCCTCGCGGACGATCTGCGCAATGTAACACCCGGCGCCGCGGTCGAGGTGTTCCCGCATCCGGTGTTCGACGATTTTCCGCAGCCGCGGGGCACGCTTGCCCGGCGGGCGGCGCTGGAACTGCTGTTCTATGGCCTCGTGCGTCCCTACAAGGGGCTCGACATCGCCATCGAGGCACTTGCGCTCAGCGGCCGTCGCGATGTGCGGCTCACCATCGCGGGCGAGTTCTGGCAGGGAGTCGACCGGACGCAGGCACAGATCGCGCGGCTCGGCCTTTCGGATATGGTCGAGATTCTCCCCGGCCATGTCAGCGACGCCGACACCGCCGAACTGTTCGCCCGTGCCGATGCCGTCGTGCTGCCCTATCGGACGGTCAGCGGATCGGGCATCGTTCCCATGGCCTGCCACTATGGCCGGGCGGTGATCGCTAGCGATCTTCCGGGCCTTGCCTCCGTCATTGAGGATGGCAGGACGGGATGGCTTTTCCCGGCTGAAGACGCCGGGAGCCTGGGCGAGATTATCGCTGGGCTCGACAGGACGCAGGCCGGGGCGGCAGGGCGGCACGCGGCGGCGTTCGGGCGGACCCTGACCTGGGAAGCTTTCGCCCGGCGCATCCTGCCGTAACCCGCGGCCCATCGCGGGGCGGGTGGCGGGGCGATGAAAGAGGTTTTGCGATACGGAGATGCGACAAGCCGAGAAAGCCGCCCGAAAGGATCGCGGATATGCGCGGTTGCGCGATACCGGCTTCGTCGAGTGTTATCCGGAATGCGAACTCGACGGGCGGTACCGGGGATTCGTCTATGTGCGCGCGACGCGCGACTGCTGGCTCAAGTGACGGGTGACACACATTCTTGCAGGGAAGTCGGAAGAGGCCGGGGGAGGCCGGAAAAACTCGGAAGGGCCAATGAAAACAGGGCTTGTGGGCTATAAGACAGGGGCGGCAGGCGGCGGGATGCCTGTCATGCAGTAGCGGCCGAAACTGGCCTTGTGAGCGCTCCCGACAGCCTGCGGACGGCACAAACCAGCGCCGCCGGTGCACCCTTAAACGTCAATCAAAGCAGGCTTTAAACGGCAATCACCGGCTATGCGGCCGACAGTGGGCTTGGTCGGAACCTTCAAATCTGGCCGAAACTTCCGGCCGCAGCTTGAAAGTTATGGATTTTCATTTAATCGCAACGGATTAGGCGGGCCCGCCTGCGAGGACGGGTATCGCCTAACCTTCAAGCGATTCCGGTGGTCAGGCACCGATCCGGCCTCGGATCAGCAGTTCCCGGCGCTCACCCCGGCTGCTCGATTGCTTGCCCACGCTGTAGGTGGTTCCGACCTCCTCGATCTGCGCCCAGGAGAAGATGGTGCGGATCTCCGGCACGTCATTGATGGACAGGATGAACCTCCCGTCGATCCCGGCCAGCTGATCGGAAAGGCGCTGGAAGTCGGCTCTCTCGAACATGGTCTTGCCGTAGTCGTCCTCGCAGCCCCAGTAGGGCGGATCGAGATAGAACAGCGTGCCCGGACCATCGTAGCGGCGGATGAAGTCGCCATAGTCCAGGCACTCGATAACCACGCCTGCGAGGCGGGTGGAGGCCGACGACATCCGCGCCGAAACCGAGCGCGTCATCTGCGAGTTGCGCGATGAGAACGGGCGTCAGGGAGGCGATGTGCGCGCCTTCGACATACTTCTGTGCTCCCACCTCGGCTGGCTGGCTCACGCGATCCCGGTCAGGAAGGCAGGGTCGAATCCGTCAGATAAACCCGTCGAAGTCCCGGCGACGGGTGGACGCA
>Ga0172382_10013853_pt1 | contig 10340 bp, 8 predicted proteins | sample Leawel138RmetaG_FD_122245 | JGI IMG/M metagenome (GOLD analysis project Ga0172382, IMG submission 122245) | Leachate microbial communities from a municipal landfill in Southern Ontario, Canada - Leachate well 138R metaG | ecosystem: Engineered > Solid waste > Landfill > Unclassified | place...
CTGGTCAGCCAGATGGATGAGGCGCGCCTGCCGACCTATCTGGCCATCGCCAGCGAGCTGCGCGCCGCCGGGCTGAACACCGAAGTGCAGCTGGAGCCGCGCAAACTCGCGCGCCAGATGCAGTATGCCGACCGCGCCGGAATCCGTTTCGTGGTGATCGTGGGTGAAGACGAGGAAGCGCGTGGCGTGGTCTCGGTCAAGGATCTGCGCCGTGGCGAACAGTTCGAGATCGCACGCGAGGATCTGGGCCGCAGCCTCCGGGTGGAGCTGGAACAGAGCCGCGCCATGGGCAATGTCGGAGCCGACCAATGACGCTGGTGCGGTTGGATGGCGGTTCGCTCAGCCGGGCCCAGGTGCTGGCCGTGGCGCAGCAGGGCGTAGCGGTGGAACTGGATGCCGCGCAGCTGGAAAAAGTGGATGCCGCCGCGCAGTTCCTCGCCACGCAGGTCGAACGGCAGGAGCCGATCTACGGCGTCAGCACCGGCTTTGGCAGCAACGCCGACAAGCTGCTGGGCGCACGCCGCGCGCGCGAAGGCTTGCCGGGAAGCGAGCAGGCCGAAGGCGGCCTGCTGGAAGAACTGCAACGCAATCTGATCATCACCCACGCGGTCTGCGTCGGCGAACCGTTCGCGCCGGACGTGGTGCGCGCGATGCTGGTGATCCGCATCAACACGCTGATGCGCGGCCATTCCGGTATCCGGGTTTCCACGTTGCAGGCACTGGCGGCGATGCTCAATGCCGGCATCGTGCCGGTGGTGCCGAAGAAGGGTTCGGTCGGGGCCAGTGGCGATCTGGCGCCGCTGTCGCATCTGGCGATCGTGCTGCTCGGCGGCGGCGAAGCGTTTTACCAGGGCGAGCGGATGCCCGGCGCGCAGGCGCTGGAACGTGCCGGTCTGGCGCCGGTGCGGCTGTCGTTCAAGGAAGGCCTGGCGCTCAACAACGGCACCGCGCAGATGCTGGCAACGGCCACGCTCGCCATCGGACGCATGGAGCAGCTGCTGCAAACTGCCGACCTGGCTGCGGCGATGACGCTGGAAGCCTTCGCCGGCCGCACCCGTGCCTTCGATGAGCGCGTGCACGAACTGCGCCCGCATCCGGGCCAGGTCGAATCGGCCGCGAACCTGCGTGAACTGCTGGACGGTTCCACGCTGGTCGATATTCCCTATCATCTCGTGCCGCGTTTCCGCAGCTGGCTGCCGGAAAGCTGGGCCGATCCGGCCGACCAGCAGCACCATTTCGATATCGCCTGGGAATGGCTGCCGCCGTCGCAGCGGCATGGGCGCGAGGCCTTCTACACGCGCTTTCTGCCGTTCCGTGGCGGCAAGAAGCACCAGCCGCAGGACAGCTATTCGCTGCGCTGCATCCCGCAGGTGCACGGTGCGGTGCGTGATGCCTTGGCGCAGGCCACGCGCGTGATCGAGATCGAACTCAACGCCGTCACCGACAACCCGCTGGTGTTCCCGGATACGCCGGATGCGCGCCAGATCGAGGACCAGGTGATTTCCGCCGGGCACTTCCACGGCATGCCGCTGGCGCTGGCGATGAGCTATCTGAAGGCCGCGATTCCGGTGCTGGCATCGATTTCCGAGCGCCGCCTCAACAAGCTGGTGGATCCGGCCACCAATGATGGCCTGCCGGCTTTCCTGATCGGCAACGAGGACGCCACCGATTCGGGTTTCATGATCGTGCAGTACACCTCTGCTGCGCTGGTCAATGATCTGGCCAGCCGTGCGCACCCGGCCAGCGTCTATTCGATTCCGACCAGCGCCAACGCCGAAGATCACGTTTCGATGGGCGCCAACGAGGCCCGCCACGTGCTGGACATGACGCAAGACCTCTCGCATGTGCTGGCGCTGGAGCTTTATACCGCCGCGCAGGCGCTGGACTACCGCCGCGACATGATCGAAGCGGCGCGCACGCTGGCACGGCGTGGCGATGTCGCCGCACTGGCCGCCAAGGTCTCCAACGCGCCGCCGCCAGGCCATCCCGAGCACGCGGTCTTCATCGAGGAATGCACGCAGCTGATGGCGCAACTTGCGCAGGACGTGGATTTCCACGCATCGCCGCGCGTGCAGCGCGTGCACGCACGCCTGCGCGAACACATCGCCTTCATGCAGCGCGACCGCGCGATGGATGGCGAAGTGGCCCGCATCTGCGAACTGGTGGAGCAGGGCGCGCTGCTGGATTGAGTGCGCGCGGTATCTGCATGCGGGCAGCGTGCTCCCGCGGGAGCGGGCTTGGCCGCGATGGGCTTTCCCGCTGATCGCTGACATCAGGATTGCGGGAAAATCTGAACCTGCTTCTGCGAAAAGCGGCCGCAGGCCATGCGGTTCCAGCGTGGAGTCGGCCCTCGCCACAGCCACGGCCGCTTGCGTCTGACGTGAAGCGCAATCACCCGTGGCAACGGCGAAATTCCCACAACACCAGTGTGCATTCGCGCAGACGGCGTCGGGCGGATTTCGCATCGTAGCCACCAGGTGATGCGAGGTTCCCGGTCACGCTATCGCGGCAATGCCGTCCTGTTACTGTCCCCGCATCCGAGACCGATACCTTGTCATGACTGCTGCCATCGAACTTTCCCACGTCGAAAAATCCTTTGGCGACAAACGCGCCGTCCGCGAGCTGTCGCTGTCGGTTCCGCGCGGCGCGCTGTACGGGATCATCGGCCCGAACGGGGCCGGCAAGAGCACCACCTTGCGGATGATGCTGTCGATCCTGTTCCCCGACAGCGGCAGCATCCGCGTGCTCGGCGGTTCGGCGCTGGCGGCCAAGGACCGCATCGGTTATCTGCCTGAGGAACGCGGTGTCTACCGCAAGATGAAAGTCGGTGACTTCCTGCTGCACATGGCCGTGCTCAAGGGCATGGCGCGGGCGCAGGCACGAAACGAGGTGACGCGCTGGCTGGAACGCATGGGGCTGGGCGACACCTTCGGCAAACGCTGCGAGGAATTGTCGAAGGGCATGCAGCAGAAGGTGCAGTACATCGCGGCGGTGATCCAGCAGCCGGAACTGCTGATCCTCGACGAGCCTTTCAGCGGGCTGGATCCGGTCAATATGCGCCTGCTCAGGGAACTGATCCTGGAGCAGCACGCCAGCGGCACCACGGTGCTGTTTTCCACCCATGTGATGTTCCAGGCCGAACAGTTGTGCGAGCACATCGTGATGATCCACAACGGCGAAAAGGTGCTGGACGATCCGCTTGCCGCGATCCGCGCCCGGCACACGCCGCGTGCGCTGGATTTCGAACCATTGAATGCCGCTGTGGACGTGCAGACCGCCTTTCGTGCGGTGCCGGGCATCGAACGGATGACGCGCGAGGAAGGACGATGGCGGCTGGATTTCAGCCCCGATGTGGACGTGCCGGCGATGGTGCAGGCCGTCGCCGCGCGGGTGGCGCCGGCGCGGCTGGAGCTGGTAAGGCCCAGCCTTGAGGACGTGTTCGTCGGAATCGCCACGGCCCACGGCGGGAACAACGATGCAGCAACGCAGGGGGCCGCATGAACATCACCAAGACGCTGCAGATCGCCCGGCGCGAATTCCTCGCCACGGTGATGACCAGGGGATTCCTGATCGGCCTGCTGGTCATGCCGCTGATGATCGCCGCGCTGATTGTGGTGATGCCGTTCCTGCTCAAGGAACAGTCGCCCAGGATCGAGGGCAGCGTGGCGATCCACGACCCCACCGGCCAGGTGCTCGAACGCGCCCGCGAACACCTTTCGCCGCAGGCTTTCGCACAGCGCCGCGTGGAGATGCAGCGCAGGCTGGACTCGGTCTTGCCCGGTGCGATGCGCGGGCTGGTGGCCAGTGGCGGTGAAGACGCGATGCAGGCGGCAATGGAGCAGGCACTCGGCGCGGTGCCGACGCTGACGCTGGATGCGCTGGACTCCGCCGCTGCGCTGGAAACGGCCAAGGAGGCATTGCGCGAAAGTGACACCGCGCTGGCGGTGGTGGCGATCGCGCCGGATGCGGTGACAGCCGGCGAAGACGGACTGGGCACGTACGACCTGTTCGTCCGCAAGAAACTCGACGACCGCCTGATCGATGAACTGCGCGACGCGCTGGCGACTTCCATCGTCGATGCCCGGCTGGCCGCGCGTGACCTGGATGCACGCGAAGTGCGCCAGCTGGTGCGGGTGCCGCGCGCGACCCCGCGCACCATCGGCGAGGAGGGCGAGAAAAGCGCCAATGAGATCGCCTCGCGCCTGCTGCCGATGGCCTTCATGGCGCTGATCCTGATCGCGGTGATGACCGGCGGGCAGCAGCTGATGACCTCCACCATCGAGGAAAAATCCAGCCGCGTGGTCGAAGTGCTGCTTTCGGCGGTATCACCGACGGAACTGATGGCCGGCAAGATCCTCGGGCAGATGGGCGTGGCCACGCTGATGCTGGCGCTGTACGGCGGTCTGGGCGTACTGGCGCTGGTCAGTTTTGCCGCCACCGGCCTGCTGGATCCGTGGCTGCTGTTCTATCTGGCGGTGTTCTTCCTGATCGCCTTCGTGGTGCTGGCCGCGATGATGGCCGCCATCGGCGCGGCGGTGAACGAACTGCGCGAGGCGCAGACGCTGCTGACCCCGGTGATGCTGGTGGTGATGTTGCCGATGATGCTGTGGATGCCGATCAGCCGCGATCCGAATTCCACCTTCGCCACCGTGCTGTCGCTGCTGCCGCCGGTCAATCCGTTCGTGATGATGCTGCGGCTGGGCTCCAGCACACCACCGCCGACCTGGCAGGTGTGGCTGTCGATCGGCATCGGCGTGGCGTCGATGGCAGCGGCGGTGTGGTTTGCTGGCAAGGTCTTCCGCATCGGCCTGCTGATGCACGGCAAGCCGCCAAGCTTCGCGACGCTGCTGCGTTGGGCGAGGATGGGTTGAGCCGGCGTGCCGAAAAGCCCGTCACACCCAGCAGGGCATGACGGGCGCGGGGATCAGCGCTCGTTCGCGCTGCATTCCAGCATTGGCAGCTGTGGAATATGTTGTTCGGCGTGCAGCGACCTGAGCCTTTGTAGCAGTTGCCTGCATTGGGCCGGAGGGAGGTTTTTCAGTGTGCTCAGGCTGGTGGCGCCCACGGCCTCGAAACCGTCCTCGAACACGGTTTCAGGAATGGGAAGATCGCCTGTTTCGTATGCCGAGCCCGATGCTGTATCCAGGGTCCAGCCATCCACTGGATTGCCTTCTTCATCGGCGACATAGATGGCGTCCAGGGTGATCGTCGAGCCGAAATCGTAGGCACCCTGGGTGTCGCCGCCATCGGGGATGTACTGGGTATCGGCGGTGAACGAGGTCAGGAAGGTGACGGTGATCGGTTGCGGAGCCCCCAGCCCTGCCGGAAATCCGCGGCTCATCCAGATCTCGTCATACGTACCTGAAAAGCCGCCGGGCAGGGCCCAAAAATCAGTTTGTCCCGCCGTTTGCACCAGTAATGCGGCATAGCCGTCCGAGTTGGCAGCGGCCTGACCGTGTACGCGAAATTTGTAAAAAGCCAGATAATTGGTTGCGCTGCCGCCCCAGTGAAGGATCTCGGTGAACGATGCGTTTCCGTAGGTCGACAGCAGGTCGGGGACGCCATCGTGATCAACAACCGGAGGATCGACGGTGGCGTCGAAATAGGGCGGGTTGTCAGGGTTGTAGAGACTGTTGACGAGGTTGCCACTGACGGCAACACGCAAGGCGGGTGTGCTTCCCCAGCGGAACTCGGCGGTTGATGTGCTGGTTCCGGACTTCGTCATGGTCTGGGTGAGGCCGTCGCGGTTCAGGCCGGTGAAGGTTTCGCCGCTGACACTCACTGCCGAATCGGCAGTGAACTCATGCTCCATCGAGTCCCATGCCAGCGCCAGCCTATGGTTGTGACCGTTGTATTCGCTGTTGGCCACGTCCACCAGGGAGACGGCGCGCAAAGTCTGCGCCGATGCTGCTGGCAGCAGGAAGATCGCGGCAAGTGCCGCCGCCGAAACGCAAATCCAGGGTTTCATCGAGGTGTGCTCCTGTCCGGTTCGCATGGCCGGCGCGAGTGCCGGTCACGGGGAAAGGCGCAACAGGGCGGAGGGCGGGATCAGGTGGTCCATGTCGGTTCAGGATTTGTTTATATTCGCCTTCAGAACGAACATCGATTTCGTCCATGCGTGCAAACGGCAACATCTTCGGGTCATCGATCCAGCGGAGGTGCCGAGGCTGATCACCTGATCCGCCGTCCCGGCACGACATGCGGGAGACGAGCCCGATGGCTTCCGTGTCGCGCATGGCAACAGGTTGGGAAGAGGGCGAAGCCGGCTGTTTCAGGCTGAAGCGCTGATGCCTTGCAGCGGTGCATCGGTGCTGTCGATGACGGCACCGCCCAGACATTCCTCGCCGTCGTAGAACACCACCGACTGGCCCGGTGTCACCGCGCGTTGCGGGCGGTCGAAGCGCACTTCAAGCACGCCATCGGCGAGCAGTTCCACGGTGCAGGCTTCATCGGCCTGGCGGTAGCGGGTCTTGGCGCTGCAGCGGAACTGCGTGGCCGGTGCGGCATCGGCGGTGAAGCTGGGCTGTGAGGCGCGCAGCGTGGTGGATTGCAGGTACGGGCTGTCGTGGCCCTGGTCCACGTACAGCACATTGCCGGCGACATCCTTGCCGACCACGAACCACGGCGCCTGCGGGCGGCCTTTGACGCCGCCCAGGTTCAGCCCTTCACGCTGGCCCAGTGTGTAGTAGAAGACGCCGGCGTGTTCGCCCAGGGTTTCACCATCCACGGCGCGGATCGGGCCGGGCCGGGCCGGGATGTACTGGCCGAGGAAGTCGCGGAAATCGCGTTCGCCGATGAAACAGATGCCGGTCGAATCCTTTTTCGCATGCACCGAAAAACCGGCCTCGCGCGCCAGCTCGCGCACCTGCGCCTTGGGTAGCTCACCGATGGGAAACAGCGTGGAGGCCAGCGCTTCCTGCCCGAGCGCGTGCAGGAAATAGGTCTGGTCCTTGCTCTGGTCGACCGCGCGCAACAACCGGTAGCGGCCATCGTGCTCGTCGACGCGGGCGTAGTGGCCGGTGGCGATGCGTTGCGCGCCGAGTGCGCGGGCTTCGTCGAGGAAGGTGCGGAACTTGATCTCGCGGTTGCACAGCACATCCGGGTTCGGCGTGCGGCCGGCGCGGTATTCGGCGAGGAAATGTTCGAACACGCCGGCCCAGTATTCCCTGGCGAAATTGCGCGCGAAAAACGGGATACCCAGCTGGCCGCAGATCGCCACCGCATCGCGCCGGTCGTCCTCGGCGCGGCAGTCGCCGCTGCCGTCATCGTCCCAGTTCTGCATGAACAGGCCGGCGATGCGCAGGCCCTGGCGTTGCAGCAGCAAGGCGGCGACGGAGGAGTCCACGCCGCCGGAAATGCCGACCATGGCGTCGAAGGTTTTCATGTGCGAGGCCTTGCCGCTGTGTCGTTTCCACAAACGGGGAGGGCTGAAGCTGCGTCCGGGCGCAAGCGCTTCATATACCGATCGTCCGCGCCATCGCGAGCGGATAACGCGCGCCGGCCAGCCAGTCGTCGGCCAGCGCCTGCACCAGCGGGCTGCGCAGGCGCGGCGTTTCCGCGCGCAGTTCCGCCGGCGACAGCCACAGTGCGCGCACGATGCCGGTATCCAGTTCGCGCGCCGGATCGTGTTCCACCGGGTCGGCGGCGAATCCCACGCGCACGAAGTCCTGCCCATCCGGCGCCCGCCACTGGTAGAGCCCGACCAGATGGGTCAGGCGCACGGTCCAGGCCGATTCCTCGATGGTTTCGCGCACGGCGGCCTGCAACAGGGTTTCACCCGGATCCAGGTGGCCGGCCGGCTGGTTCAGCACCAGACCGCGCGCGCTTTCTTCTTCGACGAACAGCATTTTCCCGTCGCGCACCACGACCGTGGCCACCGATACCCGCGGCAACCGGCCGCGGTCGCGGCGCTGGTTCACAGCTCGTCTCCGCTGACCAGACGCTGTTCCATCTGGTCGCCCAGCGAGGCGGCCAGATCGATGGCTTCGTCCAGCACTTTGGCGCTGGCATCGGCATCGATACGGATCACCAGTACCGCGTTGCCGTCATGCCGCGCCCAGGAACCCAGCACCAGTTCGAAATTTTCCTGCAACAGCCGGTTGGCGATATGGGGTGGAAGGCGGCGATCTTCCGAGCGCAGGCCATAGGTCCAGATTTCGCGGATGTTCTGGCTGCCGCTGGCGTGGACCTGGCTGCGCACCCAGACCAGCTGGGTACGGTCGTCCTCAAGCCGCACCAAGATGCGGTAGTCGCCATCGTCATCGACGACATAGGGCGTATCGAAGGCGTCCAGCTTGCGCGCCACCGAGGAATCGGCCTGCTCTTCGGCGTGGGCGAGCGGCAGGGTGGAGGCGAAAAGCAGGATGCAGGCAAGGCGGGAGAGTCGGAGCATGGGTTCTGGTCCTGTGGCAATCCGGGCATTGTCGATGCAGCGCCCGTTGCTTGCCAAACATCGCCTGAAGAGCATCTCGGTTGTGCCTGGGTGGACAGGCCAGTGGTGCGAGGGTTTGGGACGACGGGATGTTCGGGCTGCACAGAGTGCCGTACGAATGCCGTGCGAAAACGAAAAAGGCCCGCCGAAGCGAGCCTGAGTCGTTGTTTTCTCTGGTGGGCGGTACAAGGTTCGAACTTGTGACCCCTGCCGTGTGAAGGCAGTGCTCTACCGCTGAGCTAACCGCCCGAAAACTGGGCTGCGGAGTGTTTCCGAAGACCGTGATTTGGTGCCCAAGAGAGGACTCGAACCTCCACGCCTCGCGGCGCTAGTACCTGAAACTAGTGCGTCTACCAATTCCGCCACCTGGGCAGGTGTCGCGCCGATCCGGATGGGCCGGGCGAGCTGGGCAATTTAAGGCTTCGCTCCGATGATGTCAACACTCCCGGTTGCGCTCCTGCCGCCGGCCGGGTGCTGCACCATCAGGGGCGCGCGCAGATCCTCTGGGGCATCAGTCTGTGGTTGCGGTTTCACGTTGCGCCATGCCGCGCGAGCGTGTCTACTTGACCTGAAAACGTGACTTCGTTACCGGAAAGGCGCTGCTGGCTGCGGGGCGGTTCCGGCAAACCACAGGAGGGAGCTCGTGAGTGGATTCGCAACAGCAATAAAGCTGGGCCTGTGCATCGCGGCCCTGTTCGCGGCCGATGCCTCGGCTGCGCGCTATCGCCTGGCGGTGGAGCCGTCCTATCCGGCCGAGCAGGCCGAAGAGGTCTACAAGCCGCTGGTGGAATACCTCAATCGGACCACCGGCCACCGCTTCGAGCTGGTGTTGTCACGCAACTACCACGCGTATTGGCGTGATCTGCGCGAAGACCTGCCGGTGGATTTCGCCTTCGATGAAGCGCATTTCGCCGACTACCGCATCCAGCACAACGGCTTCGTGCCGGTGGCGCGTATCGCCGAGCCCACGGTCTATGCGCTGCTGGCGCAATCGCATTACGAAGGGCAGGGCATGCGTTCGGTGATCGGTCTGCCGGTGGCGTGCGTGTCGGCGCCAAGCCTGGGCTTCGCGCTGCTGGCCGAAATGTACGAGGACAACCCGGTGGCGCAGCCGGCGGTGCGTTCGGAGGCGGTGTCCTGGCGCGACAGCCTGCAGATGCTGCTGGCCGGCGAAGTGGAAGGCGCGATGGTGCCGGTACATCTGGCCAAGGACTACCCCTATCTGGTGGAACTGCAACGCAGCGCCGAGCTTCCCGGCCAGGCTTTCACCGCCGCCCCCGGCGTGGATGCGGCCGATGTCGAAGCAGTGCGGGAGGCGCTCAACGCGCTGCACGAGGATCCGGCGCTCTACAACGTGCTGGTGGAACTGGGCGCCACCCGTTTTGAAACCGCGCTGGCCAGCGACTATGCCGGCTATGAAAAGGTGTTGGCCGGTTTCTACGGCTACAGCCGCGCGACCCGGGGCGTGTCACCCATCGAGGCGGCAAGCGAAGACGCCGATGCCGGTCAACCCTGACCGGTTCGATCATTGCTTCGCACCATTGCACGGCAGCCGCCATCGACGGCTGCCGTGTTGCGTTGCGCCATCGGTTGGTTTCTGCACAGGTTGATGGCCGGCTCCTGACTGCGCGTGCCGGCAGCGGTGCGGAGCTTTGGGCGCGGACAGGGGGCGACACGGTACGCCCTACGTAAAAGGTCAATCCCGAGGCTGAACAACGGCTGACCCCTCTGGCGGAAAAATTCCGTCAAATCATCCGCTTATTGTGCATTGCACATGGCCGTTGCGGGGCGGTGCTGGCACAATTGCCGGCTACCTCGTCAACCTGCGGTCTGCGATGAACGCCCAACCTGCTTCAACCACGTCGGTCAACGATGTGGCGCTCGATTCCATTCTTGATGCCCTGCGCAA
>Ga0172382_10013857_pt1 | contig 10337 bp, 9 predicted proteins | sample Leawel138RmetaG_FD_122245 | JGI IMG/M metagenome (GOLD analysis project Ga0172382, IMG submission 122245) | Leachate microbial communities from a municipal landfill in Southern Ontario, Canada - Leachate well 138R metaG | ecosystem: Engineered > Solid waste > Landfill > Unclassified | place...
CCGGACGGGCGCACGCTCGCCAGCGAGGCACGCGATTTTCACGAATGGCATCTGGGTCGGCCGCGCTTTGCCGTCTGGGCCATCCCGATCGACGACGCCCGTGTGCAGCGGCGGCTCGACGAAGTACGCACCGCCTTGCATCCATTGCTGCTGCCCGGCGATGAACGCCAACCGCACATCACCATCCAGATCTGCGGCTTTCCGGTACGCGAGGCACGCCGCCCCGCAGACTTCACGCCAGCGCAACTGCAGGCACAGATCAGGACGATCACGCATCTTGTGCCGTTCTCCTTTCGCCTGCACATCGGCGGAGCATTCAGCTTCCTGTCGGCTCCCTGTCTCGCAGTGAGCAGCAACGGCACCGGCCTGCACACGCTGCACGATCTCTGGCGACCGAAGGCACAGTCACCACTAATGCATGACAGATGGATTCCGCATGTGACGGCCGGACTATACCGACACGCCTGGTCGATGGCGGAAATCGAACGGCGGCTGCAGACGCTGGCCGACCTGCCGCCCATCGAGCTGGGGATCCGCGCGCTCGACTGGATGAGCTACGACTGTCGACGAATCGACGGACCGCTGCAAAGCTGGCTGCGCGTCGAACTGCCGGATGGAGATGCCGGCACAGCCATCCGCGTCCACGCCGCATCCGCTCTCGACGAAGTCTTCGCCCCTTGAGTGCGCAAACCGAGCATGCAAAATGAAGGGGCCAGCCGAGCACGCAACCTGAGGGTGCCAACTGAAAGTCAAGGTGCAAACCGCGCGCAGACTCCGAATAAACCGTCCACCGCCGATCCATGCACCTGAAACCCGGGGAGTCGGCGACGCCTCAACGCCAGCCCGCCGCTCTGAGCTGCTCCGCCAGCCGATCCGCCACCGTCGCGTACCCCTTCGCATTCGCATGGATCCGGTCCGAACGCAAAGCCGCGCTCGACAGGACGCTGGAATACACCCCGGGAATCAGCAGCACCTTCTCGGCCGCCGCGACCTCTTCATAGAAATCGGCATCGCTGAGTGAACCGACGGCCGCACGCAACGGCGCAGGTGCCGGCGTTGCCACCAGCGCCACATAAGGCGTATGCGCAAGTGCGTGATGCACGATCGCCGTGACGTTGTCCTTCGTTGCCTGACGCGACACGCCGCGCAGCATGTCGTTGCCGCCGATAGCGACCAGCACCGCGTCGTAGCGACTCGCCGCCAGCAGATCCTCGAGCCGCTGAAGCGCCGCCGCCGAGGTGTCGCCGTTGACGCCTTCGTTTTCGACCTCCCAGCCCGTCAACTGCGCCAGGACGGACGGCCAGGCCTGCTCGGGCGCCGCGCCGTAACCTGCCGTCAGGCTGTCTCCCAGTGCCAGCACGCGCGCACCGGATGGCAGCGCGGCTGCCGTCGGCTTGCGCCGGCCGCAGCCCGTCAGCAGCCAGGCCGACTGCAGGCCGGCCAGCAGGAGGAAATGTCGTCGATTCATCCTTTTCGTTTATTTCGATTCTTATCGGGGCATTCGATCCAGGGCCCGGATCATGCCATGACACCTGCCATCACCCTGAAAGCCATGCTGTCCGTCGAGCGGGAAGTCGCCGCGGCTGCGGAGAACCAGCACCTGCTAGCTGGCTGAGCACGGAGTTCGAGACCCGGCGTATCCAGATCTCTGACGCAAGGAACCAGGCCCGCCAGGCCGAGGCCCACGTCGACGCTGCGCTTGCCAGTCGAGATCCTGTCTGAACGGGCCTTCAGAGCTGCCTTCCGCCTGGGCAGACGTCAGCGTACTGCCTTTGCGGATAATCGACGCTAAACTGACTGTCCCAGTTCGGAAAGCCAAGCGTATCTCGCCTCGATCCTGATCAGGAAGGCGCTTCCCTGATGTAACGAACGGCCTTGAATACAACGAAAAAACCAGCGGGGTCATCGGACGAATCCCGGCCACGCCTGTCCCAGCCGCGTGGAAAGAAGCGGGCTCGCGAACTGCTGGAGATCGCAACGCAGCTGTTCATCGAGAACGGAATCGATGAAACCACCATCGACGATATCGTGGCATACGCCGGGATCGCGAAGGGCACCTTCTACCATCATTACGAATCAAAAGCAGCTTTGCTGGAGGCCATCAGGGAAGCAGTCATCGAGGACTTCGACAACCACATCGAAAAGGAAATGTCGAAGCAGACTTCCCCCGATCCGGTGGTTCGCCTTGATACCTGGGTACGTGCCATCTGCGAGGCCTACGCCATGATCATCCGCCGGCAGGACATCGGGTTCGCCGGCGCGGGCTTCCGTTGGACACCCCGTGAGCAATTGCATATCCAGAGTCTGGTGACGTTGCTCGAGGAGGGCAATATTCAGGGTTGCTGGAACGTCGACGACTTTTATCGCACCGCAATCTTCATTCAGAAAGGCATGCTCGGCGTGATGGACGATATGGTGCTTGCCGGGAAAAGTCTCAAAGGCGTATACGAAGACATGATCGACCTGGTGCGCCACACCGTCGGTTCATGATTTCGAAGAAATAACGCCAGACCGTCATGGAGAGTGTCGACCCTGCCCACTCCTGACCTGCCCGGGTTTTTCGGATACAGGACAGAGCGCGAAAACATCCATTCCCGGTCGATCTGCGGCATCTCGCCTGACGTGAGGTGATTGTCAATCATCACTCGTCATCCTGTACGCCGCCTGTTCATCCAGATCCCAGCCGCCACCCAGGGTCTTGAACAGATTGGCGCTGGCAATCAAACGGTCTCGCGTAGCACCTGACAGATTGATTTGAGCGCCATAAAACTGACGACGGGCGTCAAGTACCTCCTGGAGTCCGACCAGGCCGGCGTCGTAACGGGATTGAGCAAGACTCACGGCTTCCTCGTAAGCCTGTACCGTCATGCGCGCCGTATCGACGCGCTCGTCAGTGGCGTCGACGTCGCGCAACGCATCACACACTTCTCTGAACGCCTGTTGCACGGTTTGTCGATATCCGATAGTCGCCTGTTCCTGCTGCGCCTCGGCGGTCTGTATGCCTGCCTCGATTCGTCCGAAACTGAAAATGGATCCTCCAATGGCCGCGCCCAGGCTACCAGTACCGGTGCCCGCGCTGAACAGGTCACCAACGCTGGTCGCCGCGCCGCCGATCAACGCCGCAAGATTCAGCGTCGGAAAATATTGCGCCCGGGCCACACTGACGTTCGCGCCGGCCGCCATCAGCATGGCTTCGGCGCTCAGGATGTCAGGGCGCTGGTTGACCAGCGCGGACGGCAACAGCGCGGGAAGCTCATCCGGACGGCTGATTCCGCTCAGGGTGCCGGACACAATCGCCATGCCCTGCGTGATTTCACGTGCCGACTTGCCGGTCAGGATCGCCAGGGCCGACTCCAGTCGATTCAACTGTTGGCGCAGCGGCGGCAACCGGTCCTGCGTACTGGCCAATAGCGCGCGCTGCTGCGCGAGCTCGAGCTGGCTGATGGCGCCATACCGATAGCGTTCTTCAGCCAGACGCAGATTGTCGCGATCGGTCTGAATGGTCGCCTGCGTGATTCCGATCTGGTTCTGGAGGTCACGCAGTGACAGATAGGTCGCGACCACATCCCCGACCACCGCCAGGCGGATCGCATCCTGTGCCCAGGCTTCGGACAGCAGACGCGCACTTGCAGCCTCCCTGCCAGCCAGGGCGGAAAACAGGTTGAGCTCGTAACCCAGCGTGGCAGCCACCGAATAGGCGGTGCCGTAACGTCCACCGCCACTGAGCTGGGGGTTGGTGTCAAGGCTGGCCCGGGCACGCGTGGCATCGGCCTGCGCTCCCAGCGTGGGATAGAACTGCGCTCTGGCCAGCCCCAGTCGTGCTCTGGCTTCGCGCACTCTGGCTGCCTGAAGTGCAATGTCCAGATTCTCCGCCAGGGCGTCGCTGACCAGCCCATCAAGCACCGGATCCTCGAAGCGCTGCCACCATCGGCGCATGGCTGCCAGCTGCGCCAGCTCCTTTTCGGCGGAGGCGGGCTGCGCGGCAGCGGGCAGATCCAGCGCCGGACGCTCGTAGTGCGGCATCAGACCGCAAGCGGTCAGTGCGGCACCAAGGCCAAGCACGGACAGTAATTTCCCGATCCGCGCTGCGCACGCGCCGTCACCGGGTGCAAAGGCTGCCCGACGGATCAAGGTCATGCCGCACCCCCTGCTTCCAGGACGGCGTCACGCTGTTGCACGGCCCGGCGCTGCTCGCGCTTGTCCACGGCGATATAGCTGTAGACGACCGGTACCACGTAAAGCGAAATCAGTGCGCCGATGGTAAGTCCGGTGGCAATCACGAGCCCGATCGCATGGCGGCTGACGGCACCCGGACCGGAGGCCAGCAGCAGAGGCACCACGCCAAAAACCATGGCCGCCGTAGTCATGATGATGGGACGCAAGCGAATGCTGGACGCTTTCTTGACCGCCTCCACCCGGTCCAGCCCCTCTGTTTCCTGGATCACGTTGGCGAATTCCACGACCAGGATGCTCTGCTTGGTGATCAGGCTGATGAGCGTAATGAGGCCCACCTGGGTGTAGATGTTGAGACTGGTGAACCCCAGGTAGACAAACACCAGCGCACCGAAGACCGACATGGGCACGGCCACCAGCACGATCAGCGGGTCGCGGAAACTCTCGAACTGCGCCACCATCAGCAGATAGACCAGCAGGATGGACAGCACGAACGTCACGATCACGGCACTACCCTGTTGCGTGAACTGGCGTGACTGACCGCCATAGTCGATGCTGTAATCGCCGGGTAGCTCGCTGCGTGCCAGATTCCCGAGTGTGTCCAGCGCCTTTCCCAGCGTGACGCCAGGCGCGACCACACCCTGGATCGTCACCGAGTTGAGTTGCTGGAACTGCGGCAGGAACTGGGCCTGCACGGTTTGCCGGGCGTCGACCACCGTATTCAGGGAAACCAGCTTGCCACTGGCGCTGCGCAGGTAATAATCGTCCAGAGCGTTGATGTCGGCCCGCAGCGCATCCGGCACCAGGGGAACCACCTGATAGCTGCGCCCCGACATCTCGAAGCGGCCGGCCATGCCCTCGCTCAGCAGCGTGCCCAGATTCTGGCCGATATCGCTCATGCTGAGCCCCAGGCTGGCCGCTACATCGCGCTTGATGTCCAGGGAAATGGCCGGAGAATCGATGCGCAGGTCTTTTTGCAGAAAGGCAAACTGGCCGCTTCGGTAGGCCGCGCCGATCAGCGTGTCTGCCGCGTTACTGAGGTCTTCATAGCCCAGCGCCGAGGTCAGCACGAACTGTATGGGCAGGCCCGAGGCTCCCGGCAGCACAGGCTGCGAGAACGCTACCGTCTGCAGACCGGTGATCCGGCTCAGATCCCCCTGCATCAGCGGCATGACTTCCATCTGCGTGCGCGTGCGTTCACCCCAGTCGGTGAGGTTCGCACCGCCAAAGACCGCATTGGCACCTGCACCACCTTGTGGTGGCACACCGCTGATCTGCCATACCAGATCGGTCTCCGGGTAGCGTTCCGGACTGAGAAGCTGGTTGATCTGTCCGTTGTACTTGTCCAGGTAGCTGCGCGTGGCAGTAGCCGGGCCAACCCCGGCGTACGTGACAATGCTCTGATCTTCATCCGGCGCCAGCTCGCTCTCGCTTCCGAGGAACAGCACCGGTGTGCAGGCCAGCACCAGGACGACGGTCACCATGATCAGCGGGCGTACCGTCAACACCACCACGAGCGAGCGATCATAGCCGCGGCGCAGTGCTTCGAAACCACGTTCGAGCCAGTGCGTCAGGCCCCTGGCTGAAGTTCGCCGCAGCACCCTGGAGCACAGCATGGGCGTCAACGTGAGCGCGACCACGCCCGAGACCAGCACTGCGGCCACCAGCGTAAAGGCGAATTCGGTGAACAGGGCACCGGTCAGGCCGCCCATGAAACCGATGGGCAGAAATACGGCCACGACCGTGGTCGTCATGACGATGATGGGGGTCGCCAGTTCGCGGGCGCCATTGATTGCCGCCTGAAACGGCGACTGGCCTTCATCGATCAGACGCTGGATGTTCTCCAGGATGATGATGGCGTCGTCCACTACCAGGCCAATCGCCAGCACGATCGCCAGAAGCGACAGCAGGTTGATCGTGAATCCCAGCGCCAGCATGAGCAGGCCGCCGCCCACGATGGACAGCGGAATCGCCAGTGCCGGCAGCAGCATCGAGCGCAGCGAACCCAGAAACAGGAAGATCACCACGACGACGACCAGCAAGGTGATGCCGATGGTCAGGAATACTTCCTCGAGCGACGCGTTGATGAACTTGGCGGCGTCATAGGCCATGCCGATATGCATGCCCGGTGGCAGCGATTTACGCAGCTCGTCCACTACAGCGTGTACCCCGGCCGACACGTCCAGTTCATTGGCTGCAGGTGTCGTGTTCACCCCCAGCGCCACGGCCTTGTGGCCGTTGAAGAACGACATCTGGTTGTGATTCTGCGTATCCAGCGTGACTTCGGCCACATCCTGCAGCCGCACGTAGGTAGTACCCACATTGCGCACTACGAGCTGCCGGAACTCGTCCACGTCATGCAGCGACGTGCTGGCGTTGACGGAAATCTGTCGCTGCGGATTGCGCGTCTGCCCGATTGCAGAGATGAAGTTGTTGGCCGCCAGCGCACCGGCCACATCGGAGGCAGCGACGCCACGCGCGGCCATGCGCGCCGGATCCAGCCAGACACGCAGTGCGTAGGCGTTCGCGTTAGGGTCCGTGCCGGCAGGAATCACATCGGTCGTGCCTACCCCGGGCACGCTGTGAATGCGCGGACCGGCGATGCGCAGCACATAATCATTGATCTGCGCCTGTTCCAGTTCGTCGCCATAGAACATGATCCACATCTTGGCGTCGGCGCCGCCAACCTTGGAATCCAGGCGCGGATCCAGACTGCCGGCGGGCAACAGGTTCTGCACCTGGTTCACCTTGGACAGTACCTGTGCCAGTGCGGCATCCGGATCGAAGCCGAGCTGCATCTCGATCGTGATGACCGACTGTCCCTGTTCGCTGGTAGCCGTCATGTAGTCGATGCCTGGCGCGCTGGCAATGGCCTGCTGCAAGGGCACCGTGACATAGGCCTGGACCGTCTCGGGACTGGCGCCCGGATATGCCGTAGTGACCGTGATCTCGGCGCTGGTGATGTTGGGGTACTGGCGCGTTTCCATCTGCGTCCAGGCACGCAGACCCAGCAGCAGGATGACGAGGCTCAGCGCCGTGGCCAGGGCCGGGCGTCGAACGAAAAAGTCGGTGAATTTCATGGCTGCACGCTGTTGTCGACGGTCACCGGCGCGCCATCCTGCAGCTTGTTCTGTCCGGCCGTCACGACGATGACCCCTGGTTCCAGATCGCCGGCTTCGAGCAGAATCTGACCCTCGCGCTCATGCAGGACGTGCACGACCCTGGTGCGCGCCACCTGACCTCCGTGTTCCCCCTCGGCCAGTACAAAGACCGAATCGCCAAAGGTGCTGTGAGTGAGGGCTGTCTGCGGTACCGCAACACCCGTCATCGCATACCCCAGACTCAGCGTCACATGACCAAACAGACCCGGGCGCAGCTTGCCGCCCCCGTTGTCGACGATCGCCTGCACATCGATGTTGCGGGTCTGGGAATCGACCTGTGACGCAAGGGCCGTGATCTTTCCTGCAAAGGTCTCATCAGGCCGGGCGCTGGTCTTGAACAGAACGTCCTGGCCCACTTTCAGTTGCGCCAGTACTTCCTGCGGAAGTGCGAAATCCAGCTGCAGCGGATTCCAGCGCTGCAGATCCACGATGCCAGTACCCGGCGCCACGTACTGACCCAGGCTGACCTCACGTATCCCCAGCACCCCGGCAAATGGCGCCGTGATGCGCAGCTTGGTCAGCGCCGCCTGATCACTGGCCACCGCTGCCGCAGCCATATCGTGCTCGCGCTGTGCGGCTTGCACCTGTTCCTGACTGACCGCGTGCGATCGAATCAGGTTCTTGGCACGTTCGAGGTCAGCGGCAGCGGACGTGAGACGCGCCTGATTCGAGCGCAGCGCTGCGCGCTGGCTCGAATCGTCCAGCTGCACCAGCAGATCGCCCTTCTTGACGCGCGCACCCGATTCAAATGCAATCTGCGTCACGTTGCCCGCGATCTGCGCGCTGATCCGCGTGCCATCGACCGCCCGCAACGTACCCACAGCACGAACCTGTGCGTCCCAGGATGCCTGCCCGGCTGCAGCCGTGGCCACCGATGCAGCGGGCCAGCTCTGTTGTGCGGCGGCAGCGGCCGCCTGCTGATTCTGATAGTACTTGCCACCGAAAATGGCGCCGAACACCAGCGCCAACGCGACCAGCCCGATCAACCACCTGCTCATACAAGCTTCCTTTTTCACCAACCAAAGTAGAAGTGGCCATTACGTCAACGGGCCGCTCGTCCGCCTGGTCATGCGCTCAAGCAGGTATCCGCACGGTGCTCCGCCGAACTGCTCAAGCAGGCGGTACAGATCGTGTCGAGGCAGCACGACGAGCATCAACTGCCACAGGCGGCAGTTGCGTTGATCGCCGGCAAGGCGGGCAGTACGGCCGCAGGCGTCGCAGCGTTCGAGGGCAGCAGGCCGATAGGCTTCTGTCCAGGACGCCGGTACATTTTGCGCGGAAAGAGCTTGCTCGCCAGTTCAGACCATGACGCCATTCATTGACATCCGACGCAGCACCTGCAGGATCGAGCCAGTCTGAGTGATGGCGGCTCGGTACGCACTGCGGGGACCGATCTGGTCATGAGCCTTGTCATGCTTTTATAAAAACCGACTGCCAGTCGTAAGGCCGCAGATTATTAGACTGACAGTCGGTTTTGTCAAGGCGTTCTGTAACCCCCAAGATCTGCCGGATGTTCTGTACCAAGACGCCGCTTTCGAGATCAAGGAGATCATGGACGAAGGGCGCCAGCGGCATGATGAAGTTGGCCGCACACTTGCTGTCGATGACGGCAGAGACGTTCGACCAGGCACAGCAGGCGGGTGAAATTCTGGAGGTGAACTGCGATGCGCAAAACCAGATCGTCGATCCTTGAAGCGGTCCACGAGACGGCCCTGGGGCTGCATCAGGCCGGCGCGATGGATCAGGTCACGCTGCGTGAGTTCGAACGCCTGTGTCGACCCCCAGTCGAGCCCTTGAAGCCCGAACAGATCAAGCAGATCCGCGAGAACTCAAGAGTCAGCCAGGCGGTCTTCGCTCGTCTGCTCAACACCAGCACCTCCACCGTCCAGAAGTGGGAAATCGGGCAGAAGCGCCCCACGGGAACTGCTCTCAAACTGCTCCATCTGGTGCAGGAGCGTGGCCTGGAAATTGTGACCTGAGGCACCTGAGGTGCAGCCAGACTTCAAACAACACCAAGCAACAAAAAAAGCCCCGAATCCATAGGAAACAGGACTTTTTTGCCACCCGGAACACCGGGGCAAAACGAGATTACATATTCTCGATCACGAAGCAGAAAGCGAGCGTAAGGCGGTGCAAACAGTAGTAGCGCGGTGCGCCAGCAGATTGCCATGGAGCCATCGAGCACCGCCGGGGCAATTTGCTTGCTCGGCTTCGCTCTGGAACGCCCGGGCATGAAAACCCTGGTCCATCAAGGGCCTGGCGGCAGCCAGCAGGCCCCACGTCACAGCACTGCACAGGCATCCGTCCACCCGTTCCCGCCGCTATCGGCAGCATCTTTTCACACCCATGATGTCAGAAAACAAAGTATCATTTCTCACTCTCGAGAGCCACGCCATGAACACGCTGCCCGAAACCATCCTCCAACAAGCGCGCGCCCTGCCCGAGGGAGGCGTTCTGTCGCCCAAGGAGTTCCTGCACCTGGGCAGCCGATCGGCAGTGGATCAGGCTTTCTCGCGTCTGGCCAGGACCGGCAAGCTGCTGCGTATCACTCGGGGCGCCTACGCGGCTCCGGTCGCCAGCCGCTTCGGTTCGCGGGCTCCTGCTCCTGAGAAAGTCGTCCAAGCGCTCGCCCGGCAAAACGGCGAGATCGTCGTGCCACATGGCGCCAGCGCAGCGAACGCCCTGGGCCTGACGCAGCAAGTACCCATTCGCGAGGTCTACCTGACCTCCGGCCGTACCCGCAAGCTCAAGCTCGGGCGTTCGGAAGTGCTCGTCAAACACGCACCGCGCTGGATGCTGGCGCTGGGCGCGCGGCCGGCCGGTGCCGCCGTGCGCGCGCTGGCCTGGATCGGACCCAACCACGCCCATGAATCACTGGCAGCACTTCGTCGCACCCTGCCCCGTGCCGAGTGGCAAGCGCTGACCTCGGCGCGCGCAACACTGCCCGACTGGATGGCGAAAGCCATCGGCACGGAAGCCGTGCATGGCTGAGCACTTCTTCTC
>Ga0172382_10013859_pt1 | contig 10336 bp, 8 predicted proteins | sample Leawel138RmetaG_FD_122245 | JGI IMG/M metagenome (GOLD analysis project Ga0172382, IMG submission 122245) | Leachate microbial communities from a municipal landfill in Southern Ontario, Canada - Leachate well 138R metaG | ecosystem: Engineered > Solid waste > Landfill > Unclassified | place...
ACCGTCTGTGGTTCTCCGAGAGCACGCAGCGGCACGGTCGAGTTCCTGGGGGAGGACATCACCCACAGCCCGACCCACACCATCATGCAGAAAGGCATTGCCATCTCTCCGGAAGGACGGCGCGTCTTTCCCGATCTGACAGTGGCCGAAAACCTGATGATGGGCGGGTTTTTTCTGAAACGTCCGGAAATCGACGCCAGTCTTGACCGTGTCTACGAGCTGTTTCCGCGCTTGAAGGAGCGCGCGGCACAGCGCTCCGGCACGATGTCCGGCGGTGAGCAGCAGATGCTGGCCATCGGTCGCGCGTTGATGACCCAGCCCAGATTGCTGCTCCTCGATGAGCCCACGCTGGGGCTTGCGCCCCTCATCATCGCGCAGATCTTTGAAATCATCCGGACGATTCGCGAGCAGGGGGTTACTGTCTTTCTGGTGGAACAGAATGCTCATAAGGCCCTGCAGGTAGCCGATCGCGGCTACGTGCTGGAAACGGGCAAGGTCGTGCTGGCCGATACCGGTGCCAACCTGTTGTCCAACGACGAAGTCCGCAAGGCCTATCTGGGAGGCTGAGAAGCCGTCGCAGCGTCGGGCGTCACGCCCGACGGCTGCATCGGTTCCGGTGCCGGACGCCTGCCGGGGGCGCCCCCACTTACTATTGCAGGCCTTGAGCTTTCAGGGCCGCCTGCACTCCGGGGTCGGCATTCATGCGGTCGTAGAAAGCCTGCAGATTCTGCTGACCGGAAAGGTCTATCTTCAGTTTGTGCGCCCAGCTGGTTACGGTATAGAGATAGGGGTCCACGATGGAACGCTCGCCGGTCACCCATTCCTTGCCTTCCAGCTGCTCGTCGATGATACCGAACAGCTGCACCGCTTTGGCGATGCCGCCCGCGGCGATCTGCTCCTGGCAGGCGGCATCGCTGGAAAAGGCACCTTTGCCGAAAACCAGGCCGAATGCCTTGTGCAGGTCGGCGTTGATGAAACCCAGCCATCGGCGGGTATCGGCACGGCCGCTGAGGCCTTCGGGCATCAACTTGGCTTGCGGGTGTTTTTCCGCCAGGTATTCCAGAATGGCCGCACTCTGAGTAAGCACCAGCCCGCCATCGACCAGCACCGGTACGGAGCCCACCGGGTTAAGCGCCAGAAAGGCCGGCTGCTTGAGTTCGTCGCGAGGAACCGCCTGGATTTCATAGGGCTGGCCTATCCATTCCAGGACGATATGGGTCGCAAGCGGGCAGGCGCCCGGCATGTAGTAAAGCTTCACTTTTCTGCTCCTTGATTGTAAGGTTCCAGATGCTGGGAAAGAAAGGCTTCCATGCGCTCATAGAACTCGAACTTATTCTCGTCATTATGGAAGCCATGGCCTTCGTTTTCCTTGACCATGTATTCCACATCGACTCCGCGCGAGCGCAAGGCCGCAACCATCTGATCGCTTTCGTCCTTGTTCACGCGCGGATCATTGGCCCCTTGTGCGATGAACAACGGCGTACGGATACGCTCTGCATTGAGCGCTGGCGAAGTGGCGACCAGGCGTTCGCGATCTTTGTCAGGATGGCCGACCATGCTGTGCATTTTTTCGAGCATGGGTTTCCAATAGGGCGGGATGGTGTTCAGGAAGGTCAGCAAATTGGATACCCCCACGAAATCCACCGCGGCGGCGTAGAGTTCGGGAGTGCTCGTGATGCCTGAAAGCACGGCATAGCCTCCGTAGCTCCCGCCATAAATGGCGACGCGGTTGCGATCGGCAATGCCTTGATCGATCAGCCACCGTACCCCGTCAGTGATGTCGTCCTGCATGGCCAGGCCCCACTGCCCGAACCCTGCCTCCCAGAATTTTCGCCCGTATCCGGTCGAACCGCGGAAATTCATCTGCAGTACGCAGTAACCCCGGTTTGCAAGAAACTGCGTTTCGGGATTGAAGCCCCACCCATCCCGCGCCCATGGTCCACCGTGAGGATTCACCACGCAAGGCAGTTTCTGGGCGTCGCGGCCCCTGGGCAGCGTCAGATAGCCGTGAATCACCAGCCCATCGCGTGCCGTGTACTGGATGGGCCGGACTTCGGCCATGTCGCCTTCGGGCAATGCGGGATTGATGTCGGCCAGTTTCGTCAGGCTGCCTGTTTCATCATTGTAGATATACCGGCTGCCCGGCGTGCGGTCATTGTAGGCAGCCACGATGAACTTGCGTTCGTCGCGGGTGCCGCTCTGCAGCGCGATCTCATAGCCGGGCAGGGCCTCCGATACCCGTAGATGGCGTTCCGCCGCCTGCTGATCGAAGAAATGGCGCTTCACTTTGTCCGTCTGATAGATGGCAGCAGTGAGGACGTGACGCAGCCGGGAGTGCTCCACTCCATCGAGATCGACGCCGTCGGCCTCGAATACCAGCTGTTCTTCGTCGGGTGTATCGGGATCGATGATGACCAGGGCCAGACAGTCGCGGCCCCGGTTGCTCAAGGCGTACAGACAGCGGTCATCGAAAGTGAACAGTTCGGGGCTGACTGCGCTGCGGAAATCGGTCGTGATGATGGGACGGAAATCATCGGATTCCGTTTCACGATAAAGCAGGGTGGTTTCCAGCCCGTCGCTCGTAGTGGCAGCCCGTACCCGGCCGTGATGGTCGGTATGCCAGGCGACGATGTTTCCGGGGTTTTCGGCGACCAGCGCTTCTTCACCGGTACGCACGTTCACGCGATAGATGTCGAAAGACTGGGGATCGCGATGATTGTGGGCAATCAGGATATGGTCGGGGTCATCGTAGAGATCATCCGCAATGCCGGCGCGAGCGCCAGGATAGGGAGTCAGATCGGATACGGCGCCACTCTCGATGCTGACTGCGACCACGTGGAAATTCTCGTCGCCCTCGAAATCCTTGGCATAGAGCAGGATGTCGGAGCCTTTCCAGTAGTACTCGGCGATGTCCCTCTCGGTCTCCCGCGTCAGGCAGCGCGCCTCGCCCACCGGTTCACTGCCTTCAAGAGCCTGCACGAAAATGTTCATGCGTGCCGGCTCGTCATCGAAGGAAACGGGCTCCATGAAAGCCAGCCAGGCGCCATCGTCGGATAGCCGGAAGAAACCGCGGTCGGGGTTGCGAAAGAAATCGGTCAGGGGATAGACGGGAGGAAGGCGGTCGCCGCTCATGAAGTTTTTCCATATGGGAGTGGCCGTCCGGAAACCGGGAGGACCGATTGAAAGCTATTACTATATCGGATCGGCAGGCCTGCAACAGCTGAATCATCGCGAATCGGAGCGGCATGCAGGCCGCGACGTGGACAAGCTCCGGCCGATACGGCCGGAGTTCTTCACAGCCGACGCTATCGCGAGGATTTGCAGCGTGGTGAATCGCATGAAGCCGCGGGCATGTGGTGTGGAGATCCATTCGGCGCCTACCCAATAAAGAATGAGGAGAAAAATGCACACGAAGCCAAGCACCAATTCCGCCCGGAAGGACAGTGCTCCAGCCGATCGGCCGGAGTCCTCCACTCAGCCTCCTTTGAAGATCGTTTTCCTGGACAGGGATACGATTTCGCCCCAGACCGAGCTGCGGACGCTGCCTTTCCCGCATGTGCTGGAGCTTCACGGCCGTACCCGACCGGAACAGGCCGCGGAGCGGATTTCCGACGCTGACATCATCATTGTCAACAAAGTAAGGCTGGGCGAGAAGGAAATCGCCGCGGCGTCACGCCTGAAGATGATTGCGCTGGCAGCCACGGGCAGCGACAACGTTGATCTGGCGGCCTGCGAACAGCGCGGCATCGTGGTTTCCAACATACGCGGCTACGCCGTGCGCAGCGTACCCGAACATGTATTTGCGCTCATCTTCGCGCTGCAACGCAGCATCGTTCCTTATCGCCAGTCCGTCCAGGGGGGACGCTGGCAGGATGCGGCACAGTTCTGCTATTTCGACTATCCCATTCGCGACCTGGCGGGTTCCACGCTGGGGATCATCGGCGCCGGTGAGCTGGGACAGGCGGTGGCTCAGATCGGCCGCGCATTGGGCATGACAGTCAGATTCGCGGCCCACAAGGGCAGGGGGGAAATGGGGGCGCTCTACACGCCTTTCGACACGGTACTGGCAGAGAGCGACATCATCAGCCTGCATTGTCCGCTGACCGAACATACGCACCATTTGCTGGGCACGGAGGAATTCGGAAAGATGGCCCGCAAACCGCTCATCATCAATACGGCTCGCGGCGCACTCATCGATGATCGGGCGCTGAGCGTCGCTCTGCGCAGCGGCCAGATCAGCGGCGCGGGCCTTGACGTCACAGTCCCGGAGCCGCCTCCGGCCGATCACCCACTGATGCAGTTGCTCGACCTGCCCAATTTCATTCTCACACCCCACGTGGCGTGGGCCAGCGCCGAAGCTGTACAGGCGCTGGCCGATCAGCTCATCGACAACGTGCAGGCCTTTGTCGACGGCCAGCCGCACAACGTGCTGGCTGGCGCTTCCGGTCGGGCTGCGTCATCCGCCGGGGATCGGCAATGAGGCAGCCGGCAGCACCGCTGCGTGTCGTCGTGGCACCCGATTCCTTCAAGGAAAGCCTGTCAGCTGTCGAGGTGGCTGCGGCAATGGCCGATGGCATCCGGGAGGCGGCGCCGGATGCGGATATCGTCAGCATCCCAATGGCGGATGGCGGTGAAGGTTCACTGGCTGCCGTGCTGGCCGCCACCGGCGGCGAACGGCGGCTGGCCGTCGTGAAGGACGCCAATGGCCAGCCTTGCAAGGCCGCATGGGGCTGGCTCGGGGACGGTACCGCGTTCATAGAAATGGCGGAAGCAGCCGGGCTCGAGCGCATCGCTCCCGCGGAGCGCCGTCCCTTGCAGGCCACCACTTACGGGGTTGGCCAGCTTGTGCTGGCAGCCCTCGACGCTGGCGCCCGACGCATTGTGCTGGGTCTGGGCGGCAGCGCAACCACCGATGGCGGCGCAGGCCTGTTCCAGGCGCTGGGCGCCCATCTGTTCGACGCCGAGGGCGGCGAATTGCCACCGGGTGGGGGGGCGCTGCACCGTCTGTCGAGCATCGACACACTCCGGCTCGACCGCCGCCTGGCGGACGTGCAGTTCGAGCTTGCCGTTGACGTTGACAACCCGTTGTGCGGCGCGCGCGGTGCGGCGGCGATCTTTGGGCCGCAGAAGGGTGCTTCGCCGCACGATGTGGAATTTCTGGACAAGGCTCTTGCTCATTTCGCGGCTGTCTGCACGCAAGCCTCGGGACGGGACGAATCCAGAACCCCGGGTACGGGCGCGGCAGGCGGATTGGGCTTCGTTATCAAGTCCTTCTTCCAGGCGGAATTCTGCCCCGGCGTGGATCTGATCGCCGCCCTGGCCGGTCTGGACCGCGCATTGCAGAATACCCAACTGGTTTTCACCGGAGAAGGACGCATGGACCATCAAACCCTGCTGGGCAAGACGCCCGCCGGGGTGGCCCGCCATGCCCGGCGCCAGGGCGCTGAGGTCATCGCTCTGGCGGGCTCGCTGGGGGAGGGCTACGAATCGCTGTACGACGCCGGCGTCACTGCGGCATTCAGCGTGGTTTCAGGCCCGATGACGCTTGCCGCAGCCTGCCGGGATGCATCGTCTCTGCTGCGTCAGCGGGCCCGTGATTGCATGTTGCTGTGGCTGGCCGGCAATAACCGAAACGACCAGCAGACTTGACCATGCGCCGGAGCGCAAGCTCGTCGTTGACGGCAAGGTCAAGCGAGGCCATCTCGACATGCGGCGCTACAGGCGCCCCCGCATGGTGATGCAGAAGCTTCGGCCTACGGGCCAGAGGTTCTTCACGACCCTCACCGATCGGAGGACAGCCCCAGCGAACCTGCCAGCCTGTCCTTCTGGATACCGATGGCTTCGGTCAGAACCACATCTCGGTGCGCAAGCAGGATGGCCTGGATATCTGCCGCCCGCGCATCGAAACGGGCGTCAGGCAAGCTTACTTCAAATGCATAAATGCCCATGGTGGTGTCCACCATCGTGGCCAGGGAACTGACGCCCGGCATGAATTCGTTGCGGGAAAAGGCGATGCCACAGGCCCGCACCTGCCTCACTTCCGCCTGCAAGTCTGCACGAGTCGAAACCGTGTGTGGCGTCAGAGGCGCCAGCGTCGGCCCGAACAGGCGTTCAATGAGCTCGTCGCCATAGGCGGAAAGCAGGGCCCTGCCCCCGGACGAAGCATAAAGCGGCACCTGATTGCCCTGAGACAGCACCACTCGCAGGGGATGCTCGGCCGTCATGGTTTCAAGCACCATGCTTTTGGCATTGACCGCAGTGACAATGCTGCTGGTTTCCCCGACCGCGTCCAGCAATCGCTTCAATTGATGTCGCCCGAACACCACCATGTCGGCATGTGCCGTGGCGACCAGGGTAGAAACAGCCGGACCCAGGCGCGTGCCTCCGTTGGGGCCTTTTCCATCCACCAGCCCCTCGACTTCTAACGCCGTGACCAATCGCTGCACCGTTGAACGTGGCAGGTTCACTTCCTTGGCAATGGCCGTCAGGCTCAGGCCGCCCGGATGGGCGCTGAGCGCGCGCATGATGGCGGCGGTGCGCGACACGACCTGCACGCCGCCCTTGGCGTCGGTTGGGGATTCGCCGTCTTTTTCCATTCAGTCTCCTGAGTATGACGCGAATGATAGCCGGTCGCAGATGTGAAATCGACCATACCGCTTTATGATCAATACGACCGTTAATTGATATAGTACTGCGGTTCGGTTATGAACACCATCGAGTGGTATGGGTAGCTGCTCGAAGCCATCCATCCTGGTGACGTGATGTATTTGTTCCTGCAGAAATTCCAAACCACGTCGATTCCCGTCCTGGCCGTGCCGGTCGTGGTGCCGGGGTCATGGCTTCATACGAAGCCGATATATCGCACCACTGCAGGCTCAGGAAGATCTCGTCGGAAACCTGTTGGCGACGCGCCTGCAACAGCAACAGAATCTGGTCCAGCTGTATCCATCGCTGGGCGGCGGTTGGGAGGCAGGCCCGGCACTTTCAGATCAGGCCTCCTAGAAGGGAAAATCCCACCAGCCCCAATACGCAGGGCACGGAATTTGCAGCTGTCCGTGCATTCATGCGGCCGGATTCATAGCCCCGGAGAGGGAGTAAGATATCGCTGCGCTCCGGCTGCAATGAAGCAGCCCGAGTCTGGCGGCGGGCGGTTCAGCAGACGCCTCCGATCTTCACCCGATCAGAGGTTCCCACGGAATCCCGGGCATGTCAGGCCCGAGATTCATGTAGCAATCTGAAAAAGTGTAAGTAATGAATCGTCAAATCTGTCTTCGCCTACGCTCAACGGCGTATCTGGCCATCGTGCTGGCCTTGGCTTCCACGCCGCTCGCCGCTCAGGAACTCTATCAATCGTCCAGCATCGGACTGAGGCTGGGCGCGGGGGAACACTACCAACGTGCCGAGCTGGCGTGGGAATCCCCCGCTCTGTGGACCTACCGCTTCGAGGGCAACGGCAGCCGGCTCGACCTGATAGGCGAACTCGGAGCGGCCTACTGGCGCGCCGACGGTTCGCGCAGGCCCGACAGCGTCTGGCAACTCAGCGCGACACCCTTCCTGCGCTGGACCTGGGCGGACCGCTACTATCTGGAAGCTGGTATCGGTGCCACCGTGTTTTCACACAGCAGCTTTGCCGGCAAGAACCTCAGCACCGCCTACCAGTTCGGCGACCACATCGGCGTCGGCATGCACATCACTGACAACAGCCGCCTGAGCCTGCGCTATTCCCATTACTCGAACGCCGGCATCAGACGCCCCAATCCCGGGCTCAACGTCCTGCAGCTCAACTACAGCTACCAGTACTGAAGGCGTTATCATGTGTCTGGAACCGGCATCAGACCACTGGCAGACACATGACCTCCGATCACAACATAAATCCCGCCACACACACACCGCTGCGCATCGCCATCAACGGCTATGGGCGCATCGGCCGTTGCGTGCTGCGAGCCCTTCATGAATCTCCGTTGCGGGGTTATATCCAGGTGGCGGCCATCAACGAACCCTCCGACCTGGCCACCATGGCCTATCTTTCCAAGTTCGATTCCACTCACGGCATCTTTCCCGGCACGGTGGAGCAGGGGGAGGCCGGCCTGCTGGTGAATGGTCGCAACATTCCGGTCACGCATGCCACGGAACCGGAAGATGTCGACTGGGAAGCCCTGCAGATCGATCTGCTGCTGGAATGCTCCGGCCGCTATGGAACCAAAGACCAGTTCCGGCGCTTCCTGCGGGCCGGCTGCCCGCGCCTGCTCGTTTCGCACCCGGGGGAAAGCGCTGACGACGTCGATTACACCGTTGTCTACGGGCTCAACGAGGCCGACGTGCCGGCGGACGCATTGGTGGTCTCCAACGCCTCGTGCACGACCAACGCCAGCATTCCCGTGCTTGCCGCCCTGCACGAACAATATGGCGTGGACCATGCTTTCCTGACCACTCTGCATTCGGTCATGAACGACCAGCCGCTCATCGACGGCTATCATCACAAAGACCTGCGCCGTACCCGTTCAGCCATGCAATCCATCGTTCCGGTCGCGACCGGTCTGGCGCAAGGGGTGGAGCGTCTTCTGCCACAGCTTCAAGGCAAGGTGCAGGCCAAGGCCATCCGTGTTCCCATTCTCAACGTCTCGGCCATCGATCTCATGCTGAAGCTTGGCCGCGACGTCTGTACCTCCTCGCTGAACGCCACGCTCATGGAATTGAGCCGACGTTCGCCTGGCCTGGTCGCCTATTCGGACCACCCTCATGCCTCCATCGATTTCAATCACAATCCGAATTCCGTGATCATCGATGGGAGCCAGACCCGGACCAACGGAGACGGCTTCGCGAACCTCTTTCTCTGGTTCGACAACGAATGGGGATTCGCAAACCGCATGCTGGATGCCACCCAGTCCTGGGCGGAAAAATTTCATCCGGCTGAACAGGCGGTGCCGGGCTGACCTGGTCGGGATTCAAGACAAACAAGGAAATCACATGGCTGAAATGCGTATCGAAACCGATTCCATGGGCGAAATCGCCGTACCCGCGGATCGCTACTGGGGCGCGCAAACGCAACGCTCCATACAGAATTTTCCGATAGGCGTGGACCGTTTCCGCTGGCCGGCATCCATCATTACTGCGCTCGGCATTCTGAAGAAGGCGGCTGCGCTGGCCAATGGGGAATTGGGCCAACTGCCGCCCGATGTCTCAAGGCTCATCGTCCAGGCCGCCGATGAGGTCATCGCCGGCAAGCTCAATGACGAGTTCCCCCTGGTCGTGTTCCAGACCGGTTCTGGCACGCAATCCAACATGAATGCCAACGAGGTGATCTCGAACCGCGCCATCGAGCTGGCGGGCGGGAAGCGGGGCAGCAAGACCCCCGTGCATCCCAACGACCATGTGAACCGCGGCCAGTCGTCCAATGACACTTTCCCCACAGCCATGCATATCGCGACCAGCCGCGAACTGCACCGCCACCTGCTGCCGGCCGTACGCCGGCTGCGCGACACACTTGCCGGGAAGGCCGTCCAGTATCAGGATATCGTCAAGACCGGCCGTACGCACTTGCAGGATGCAACGCCCGTCACCCTGGGTCAGGAAATCGGTTCCTGGGTGGCGCAGATCGATTTCGGCATGCAAGCCGTCGAAGCGGCGCTGCCTGGCATCCACGACCTGGCCATCGGCGGCACCGCAGTCGGAACCGGGCTCAACGCGCATCCCGAGTTCGGCGATCTGGCCGCCCGATACATTGCCGAGATCACCGGTTTGCCATTCCGCTCCGCCGAGAACAAATTTTTCGCCCTTTCCGCGCATGATGCCCTGGTGAGTTTGTCGGCGGCGCTGCGCACTTTGGCGGGCGGGCTGATGAAGATGGCCAACGATGTGCGCTGGCTGGCCAGCGGGCCGCGCTGCGGCATCGGCGAACTCATCATTCCCGATAACGAACCGGGTTCCTCCATCATGCCGGGCAAGGTGAATCCCACCCAGTGCGAGGCCATGACCATGGTGTGTGTGCAGGTGTTCGGCAATGACGCCGCCGTCGCCTTCGCCGGCACGCAGGGCAACTTCCAGCTGAACGTCTACAAACCGGTGATGGTACACAACGTGCTGGAGAGCATCGAGCTGCTGGGAGACGCATGCCTGGCATTCGACGAACACTGCGCCGTAGGCATCGAGCCCAACCGCGACCGCATTGCCGAGAATCTGGAGCGGAACCTGATGCTGGTCACCGCGCTGAACCGGCATATCGGATACGATAAGGCGGCGGCCATTGCCAAGAAAGCGCAGAAAGAGGGCACCACCTTGCGTGCGGCGGCGCTGGAACTCGGCTACGTCACGGCAGAACAATACGATCAATGGATCG
>Ga0172382_10013860_pt1 | contig 10336 bp, 9 predicted proteins | sample Leawel138RmetaG_FD_122245 | JGI IMG/M metagenome (GOLD analysis project Ga0172382, IMG submission 122245) | Leachate microbial communities from a municipal landfill in Southern Ontario, Canada - Leachate well 138R metaG | ecosystem: Engineered > Solid waste > Landfill > Unclassified | place...
CGACGACGGTAACGCCCGCAGCACAGGCCTCTTCGATCGCGCCGTTCAGGCCCGTCGGGGAGCCGGGCTCAATGAGGATTGCCTCGTAGCCCTCAAGCACGAGCGACTGAATCTGCTGTGCCTGCTGCGGCGCGGACCCGTCGGAGACTACGATCTTCGCGTCGGAGAAGTAATCGGGGTTCTCGGCGGCGGTGGTTTCGAAGCTCGCCTCCATCTGCTTGCGCCAGATGTTGCCGTTGAAGTTGTTGCTCAGCGCGATCTTGACCGGCGTGACCTCAGCGTTGCTTCCGCCTTCCTCGGCGGGCGCATCGCCACCGCCTGATGCGGTGCAGCCTGCGGTCAGTAGGACCGTGGCGGCAGCCAGGATCCCGACCCGTCGAAGCGCGCGCGGTGCGCGCCTGCGAGAAATTGACATAAGTTCCTCCTCGTTGAGTTGGAGCAATTCGCTCCCGGGGTGTGCGGTGCCGGGACCCAAGGCCCCGGCACCGTGTGGTGTATGAAGTTGATTAGTCGTCGAAGACCACGACACCGCGGACGATCTTGCCCGAGTTCATGTCTTCGTATGCTTCCGAGATCTGATCCAGGGTGTAGCGCTTCGTGATGATCTCGTCGAGCTTGATCTTCCCGTCTCGGTACATCTGAATCTGACGCGGAATGTCGGCGTTCGGGTTGCAGTGACCGAAGTGGGTGCCCTGGATGCGCTTCTGGTAGGTCACGAGTTCCGTGATCGGAAGCGGAATCCCGACAGCGTTGATGTTGCCGATACCGGTGCACACGAGCGTTCCGCCCTTGCGGATGGCGGCGAAGCCCTGGGCGATGTGCTCGCCGGTGGTGACACCGACGGTGACGATCGCCCTGTCGGCGCCCTGACCGTTCGTGATGCTGCGGGCGTAATCGATCGCCTCGTCTGCCGTCGCGTAGGCCTTCGTCGCACCGAGCTCGAGCGCCTTCTCGCGCTTGAACTCGACGGGGTCGACCGCGATGATGTGATCCGCTCCGGCGTGGCGCGCACCCTGGACCGCGTTGATCCCGATGCCGCCGATGCCGATGATGACAACGACGTCGCCGGCCTCGACCTCACCCGCGTTGACTGCCGAGCCCCAACCGGTGCCGACTGCGCAGCCGAGCAGGCAGATGACGTCCAGTGGGAGATCCTTGTCGACCTTGACGGCCGAGTTCACGCTGATGACCGTGCGCTCCGCGAAGGTGCCAAGGCCACACATCTGCCCGACGGGGCTGCCGTCTTCGAGCGTGACCCGGTAGCTGTCCGGGTCGTCGAAGCGCGCGCCCTTCAGGAGCGTCGCCCCCAGGTCGCAGAGGTTCTGGTGGCCGCTCGCACACCAGCGGCAGCGGCCGCACGCCGGAAGGAACGAGGTGACGAGGTGATCGCCAACCTCCCAGCCGGGGGTGTTCGGCCCCACGGCCTCGACGATGCCGCCGCCCTCGTGGCCGCCGAGCCAGGGGTAGACGGCGGGAGTCATATCCCCCGTCGCGAAGTGGTCGTCCGAGTGGCACATTCCGGTCGCCACCATCTTGACCCTGATCTCACCCTGACGGGGCTCGTCGAGATTCAGCGTTACTGTCTCGTACTTGCCCGGCGCCTGCCGAACTATTGCTCCGCGTGTCTTCAATGTACTTCCACCTCGATTTACAGTTGGTGACCCAAGCGTCACGCCGTTGTACTTTTCGCCTGACCGTCTGACAATCTAAGTCTTCCAGCCGACTCGCGCAAGCCCGCACAGTGCGAGTGTTGCAAAATCGTGTCATTCGGGCAGATTGTCTGACAGTCAGCTAGTCTAGCGGGGTAAGGTGAACGTGCAAACCAGCCGACGGCGAGCGTCTCACAATGCGACGATTGCCCTGCAGGCACTGACGACAGCCAAAAATCGACAGCAGCTTCAATGAGGAACGGAGACACAGGATGGCCCGAACGACGACCGCGCCCGACGAGCAGTTCGTGGTGACGATTGCGCGCCACGGCTCACGACTGGCGCAGCGGAGCGAGGTCTTCCTCAACTACGCGCTCTACGGGCAAGACGATGCACCGATGCAGATGGACTACTTCCTGTGGATCATCCGCGATGCGCAGCGAACCATTCTCGTTGACACCGGCTACTCGCAGCGGGGTGCCGAGTCCCGGGGTCGCGATATTCTCACTGATGTTCCTTCACTGCTCCGGCAGCTTGACGTCGATCCCGTAACCGTCGAGCTTGTCATCGTCAGTCACGCACACTACGACCACATCGGGAATCTCGACGCGTTTCCGAATGCGCGGTTCCTCGTCTCGCAGGCGGAGCTCGACTTCTGGAATGGGCCGAATGCCGAGAAGCCGCTCTTCCATCACTCGGTCGAAGACGACGAGATCTCGTATCTGAACCGTCTTATTGAGGCCGATCGAGTCGACGTGTTTCGCGGGGAAGCCCAGCCTGTGCCGGGCGTTGAGGTCATCGAGGTCGGCGGCCACACCCCCGGGCAGGCCGTCGTCATTGTGCAGACCGCCGCAGGCCCCGTGCTTCTCGCAAGCGACGCAGTGCACTACTACGAGGAGCTCGAGGCAGACATGCCATTCACTTCGGTGACCGACGTGGTCGGCATGTACGACGCATTCCAGACCATCCGTGACCTGGTGGCGAGCGGTCGCGTGACCCACGTCGTTTCCGGTCACGACCCGCGCACGCTCGAGCGTTTCACCCCGGTACCGGGAATGGAAGGCACCGCCGCAACGATCGGATGAGGGATCCGCGAAACCCTTTCGCTTCATCCCGCACACTCACCCCGCCCCAACGACTCAACAGAGGAGCCCCGCATATGACCCAGAAGAACATCGGCTTCATCGGCCTTGGAAACATGGGTGGCCGGATCACCCGGTGCCTCGTCGATGCAGGGCACGACGTGCTCGGCTACGACACCCAGGTGGAGAACATTTCCGCAGCCGGTGCCCGCACGGCCGAATCGGTTGCGCAGCTTGCCGCGGAATCCGATGTCATCTTCCTGTCCCTTCCGAACAGCAAGATCGTGGAGGCTGTGACGGATGGGCCAGACGGCCTCATCGCGCACAGCCGGCCGGGGCAGATCATCGTCGATCTTTCGACTGCAGCACCTGATTCGACTCGACGAATCGCTGCAGAATTGGCGGAACGCGGGGCAGAGTATCTGGATGCCGGCATCTCCGGTGGCGCCGCAGCGGCCGAGAAGGGGCAGCTCACGCTGATGGTCGGGGGCAGTAGTGACGCGCTCGCCGCGATCGAGGGTGAGCTCAGTCCGATTGCCACCCACGTCTATCACGTCGGCGCGAGTGGCGCGGGCCACGTGACCAAACTGCTGAACAACTTCTTGAATGCGATCGCACTTTCGGCGACCGCCGAGGTGATGCTCGCCGCGAAGAAGAGCGATCTCGACCTCGATACTGTGCTTGCGGTGTTCAACGAGAGCTCCGGAATCAATTTTGCGACGCTCAATCGATTCCCGAAGATCGTCCACGGAGATTACCTCAAGGGCGGTCTCACGAACACGCTCATGCTCAAGGACGTGACGCTCTACGTCGACCTGCTGGCGAAGCTTGGAGTTGCCAGCTTCCACAGCTCGGGGCCGATGGCATCGTTCGGCATGGCCCGCGCGCTCGGCTACGCCGATGAAATCAGTAACACCGTTGTCGATGCGCTGGGCGACGTGTCCGGCGGCATTCGTCTCCATGACCAGACTGAGGAGGAAGCATGATTATTGTTCGACCAGAGGATCAGGCCGGTGCGGCAGGGAAGGTCGGTTCGCAGTTCACCGGTCAGGTGAACCCGTATCTGACGATGCCATCCACCGATGGCGTGACAATCAATACGGTGTCGTTCAATCCGGCCGCCCGTACCTACTGGCACAGCCACGAAAAGGGTCAGATCCTCATTGTGGTCGCGGGGTGCGGCTGGGTGCAGAGCGAGGGCGGCCCAATCGAGACGATCCGTCAGGGCGATACTGTCTGGGTGCCCGCGGGCGAGCGCCACTGGCACGGGGCCGCCGCGGGAACCGCGATGACCCACCTCGCGATCTCTCTCGGGAAGACCGAATGGGAAGGCCCGGTCTCTGATGAGGAGTACGGGTCCACTCACACGGACCGCTGAGATTCTGCGAAGATACACATAGGCACAGTCCGCGTTTGCGAAAGGTTTCCCATCTTGCCGATACAAAAACTCGAGCGCAGTTGGACCGCCGCGCCGATCGGCCGCGTGGCTGCGCCCTTACGGGAGCAGGTTACTTCCGAACTCCGTCGAGCGATCCTGGATTTCGAACTGAAACCCGGTCAGCGGCTCATTGAGCGTGAGTTGATCACACAGCTCGGTGTGTCGCGCGCGACCGTGCGCGAGGCGATTCGCGCGCTTGACGCAGAGGGGCTCGTGAAGGTCGAACCGCAGCGGGGGGCCATCGTCGCGGTGCCGACCCGTGAAGAGGCGGCCGAGATGTACGAGATCAGAGCGGTGCTCGAATCGCTGCTGGTGCGCTTCTTCATTGAGCGCGCGAGCGATGAGCAGGTCCGAAGCCTCCGGGAGACCGTCGAGGAGATCGCTGAGGAGACGGCGCGCGGTGACGACGTCTATGATCTGCTCGCGTCGAAGGATCGGTTCTACGATGTGCTTGAGGAGGGGGCGAAGAGCCCGACGCTCATTCAGCAGCTCGACAGCCTGAAGGCGCGTGTTCGAGTGCTGCGGGCGACGTCGCTTTCGTCTCCGGGGCGTGGAGCCGAGGTCGTCACGGAGCTGATGAGCATTCTTGAAGCGATCGAGGCGCGGGATGTGGAAGTGGCAGCAGAGCGCTGCGTCGATCACATTCGGGAGGCTGCGCAGACCGCAATGCGCGGCCTCGAGCCCGCACCTGACCGTTCCAGTTAGAGCGCCTAAGCGAGGGGAAAGCAGTCCTGCCCCTGCATCGGATGGTGTGGAGCGGCTTCGATTTTTCGCAGCTTCCCTCGTCGCAGGCGGTTGCCCGCGAGTCCGTCGGGGGTTAGTGGCCCTCAGCGTGGGCGTTGAGGCCCAGCACGTCTGCGGTCGCGGATAGTGATGCCGCTGCGGCTTCCGCATCCTTGTTGAGCCATTCGCCGAGGGCGGGGATCTGTTGTTTGAAGATCGGTCGCCACTCGGTCGGGTAGACGTCGGGGAAGCACTGCTTCAGCACGCCGAGCATGGCGTGCACGGCCGTTGACGCGCCGGGTGAGGCGCCGAGCAGGCCCGCGATCGTCCCATCTCCCCCGGTGATGACTTCGGTGCCGAACTGCAGGATGCCGCCGAGCTTCGGGTCCTTTTTCATGACCTGGACGCGCTGGCCGGCACTGATCATCTCCCAGTCCTCGGTGCGCGCGGTGGGCATGTACTCCCGTAGCGCCTGCATCTGCTTCTCGCGGCTCGCAAACACCTCACCAATAAGGTACTTTTCGAGGTCGAACTGCGTCACGCCGACCTTCAGCATGGGCCCGAGGTTGTGCAGGCGCACCGAGCCGGGGAGGTCCCACCAGCTGCTCTGCTTCAGGAAGTTCGGGCTGAATCCGGCGTAGGGGCCGAACATCAGGCTCTCTTCCCCGTTGACGATGCGGGTGTCGAGGTGCGGTACGGACATGGGCGGCGCTCCGACTGCCGCCTTGCCGTAGACTTTGGCGCGGTGCTCCCGCACGACTTCCGGGTTCGTGGTTCTGAGAAACTTCCCGCTGATCGGGAAGCCGCCGAACCCGCGAATTTCCGGAATGCCCGACGATTGCAGGAGTGGAAGTGCACCGCCACCCGCTCCGACGAAGACGAACTTCGCGTTGACGCGATGGTATCCGGCTCCCGCCGCAGGAGGCAGGCACACATCCCACGTACCGTCGGGGCGTCGTTCGAGCCGCCGCACTTTCCGTTGGAGATGGAGTCGCGCACCGTTTTCGACGAGGTGACTGATGAGCTGGCGAGTGACCTCACCGAAGTCGACGTCTGTTCCGCTCGCGGAACGCGTCACAGCCACTACCTCATTCTTGGATCGACGGTCGATGAGCAGCGGGGCCCACTCGGCGATCTTCGCGGGATCGTCGCTGAACTCCATGTCGGAGAACAGGGGTTCCGTCTTCAGTAGCTCGTAGCGGCGCCGTAGGTAGTCGACGTTCTCTGCCCCCCGGACGAAGGTCATGTGGGGGGTGGGGTTGATGAAGCGTGAGGGCTCGCCGAGCACGCCTTCGCGGACGAGTGCCGACCACCACTCGCGAGACAACTGGAACTGCTCGTTGATCTCGATCGCTTTGTCTGCGGAGAGACTGCCGTCTGCGGCCTCCGGCATGTAGTTCAGCTCGCAGAGGGCGGCGTGCCCGGTGCCGGCGTTGTTCCAGGCGTTGCTGCTCTCGGTCGCGACATCGTCTGCAGACTCGAAGATCTCGATCGACCAGTCGGGCTGCACCTGCTTGATGAGGGTGCCGAGGGTCGCGCTCATGATGCCGCCGCCGATGAGGGCGACGTCCACTGTGTTGTTCCTCACGATCCTCCAGTCTACCTCGCTCGTTCGGGAACGAGCTGCGCCAAGACACTCGCGTCCGCCAGCGTCGCGACCGACGCGTCGATTCGGGCCGTGAATCCGAGCCTGGCCGCCTCACTGGCACGCTGTTTAGCGCCCACGACGGGGCGCACTTCTCCCGCGAGGCTGATCTCCCCGAACGCGACAAGGTCGTGTGCGAGTGGCCGGCCCACCACGGCCGAGTGGACGGCGAGAGCGATCGCCAGGTCGGCCGCGGGTTCGTGCAGCTTCACCCCGCCGACGGTCGAAACATAAACGTCCTGGTCGTGCAGTTTCACGTCGACACGACGTTCGAGCACGGCGAGAATCATTGCGACGCGTGCGGGGTCGACTCCGCTCGTCACTCTGCGGGGGTTGGGTGTAGCGCTCTTGGCGACGAGCGCCTGCACTTCAACGAGCAGGGCCCGCCTCCCTTCGAGTGCCACGGTCGGGCAGGTGCCACTAACGGGTGTCGCGGAACGGCTGAGGAACAGTCCGCTCGGGTCGGGCACCTCGGAGATCCCCCGATCCCTCATCTCGAAACACCCAACCTCGTCGGTCGGGCCGTAACGGTTCTTCAGCGTGCGCAAGAATCTCAGGGACGTCTGTCGGTCGCCCTCGAAGTGGCAGACGACGTCCACGAGATGCTCGAGCAGACGGGGGCCTGCCACCGAACCGTCTTTGGTGACGTGCCCGACGAGCACCACGGGCGTGCCCCGCTGTTTCGCCGCGCGGATGAGTGCACCGGCGACTTCGCGCACCTGTGCGGGCCCACCAGCTGACCCCTCGATTTCTCCGCTCGCAAGGGTCTGCACCGAGTCGATGATCACAAGTGCCGGGTCGACGGCCTCGATGTGGCCGAGCACCGTCGCGAGGTCGGTTTCGCTCGCGAGGTAGAGGGTGTCGTGGAGCGCACCGGTTCGTTCTGCACGCATGCGGATCTGGCCCGTGGACTCTTCACCGCTCGCATACAGTACGCGAGCGCCCTGTGCAGCAGCCCGTGCAGCAGCGGCGAGGAGCAGCGTGGACTTCCCAACACCGGGTTCACCCGAGAAAAGGATCGCAGCGCCCGGCACGAGTCCGCCGCCGAGCACGCGGTCGAGCTCCCCGATCCCTGTCTGCCGGTGCTGGACCGCGTCACCACGAAGCTGCGTAATCGGGAGCGCTTCACGCCCCGCCACAGGTGCGGCCGCCTGAGTCGTGCGTGCAGTCTTGGCCGACGCCCGCTCCTCCACCGTTCCCCACTGCTGGCATTCACCGCAGCGTCCGACCCACTTCGAGGTCTGCCAACCGCATTCCGTGCACACAAGAGTGCTCGTCGTTTTCGCCATGCGGCGAGCCTAGCGGGAACCTCCGACAGTCGATGCTGACGAGGGGTCTACTTGTGGTTCGGTTTGTCCACGCGATTTTACGTTCAGGCGGCTCCAGCCAAATCGGCTGCTCACAATTTCCAGCATCCACCTCCAGCTCGAATCACGGATGAACAGCATGTCGAGAGCGATCATCGCGAGAGAGAAGGGCCACAGACCCATGAGCAGGGCGATTCCGAGGTGCATGCCCATAAGCGTGATCAGGGCGAAGATCCGGGAAGGTCGCCAGAGCAGCAGGACGGGAAACAGTGTCTGCGCCCACAGCGCCAAGAAGGTCGCTAGATAGATGAGGGGCGAAGACTGCCACAGGAGCTCATTCAATGCTGGGTAGAGCATGAACTGCTCAATTCGAAGCGCATAGAAAAGTGCCGTACCGTCGAGCCACTCCGTGCCGATCAGCTTCCAAACACCCGAGACAACGTATACAACGATGATTTGGAAGCCGCAAAGGATCAGCCCGACGTTGTGGGCCGCATTCGACACGTAGCTCGGAACGATCTTGAGCGGCGCCTTCCCATTTCGAAGACGTCGGTGCCGAAAAAATTTGTCAACCGATAGATGCTCGGTCAGGTTTGCGAACAGCATGAACAGCAGAGTGATACGGATGAGAGTATCTCCACCGTTCAGCACATAGGGGTTATTGGACTGCAAAGCCACGAGCATCACCAACATGACCGGCAGCACAATGCGCGTGAAGGCGCCGATGATGAACAAGACAACGAGCGCCGTCAGTGTGACGTATGCGAGATCAAAGAACAGCGGGTTGTCCTTTGGAAACAGCGTGTCGAAGGTCCAGAAGCCTCTGCGCTTCGCCTCGGCGTTCACCCAAAATGAGGCCTCGCCCCACAGAAATGAGCGCTCTCGAAAGTTTGGCAGGAGCAGAAGAAGCAGCCCCACTCCGAAGATGATGCGGAGGGCTGAGAAGCTTGCCTGATTGTGCTTGCGCACAGTGAGCCACACAAGCAATCGGTCAAATGTCTTACTTACTAGCATGCTCTGCCGCCTTTTCGAACGCGGGCCGGCCACCATATCGGTCGATGAGGGCACTGTACTCATTAATGACACTCTGATCAGTGCGGACGTTCGACTGCCGCCAACCGAACGTGGTCACAGGGGTCTCAAACTGCTGTTCCTCGTCGAACCTGTGGATGAAATCATTGGGTCGTTCCCGGGCAATGCGCCACTGCACACGTTCAATCTCTTCGCCAAACCCCGCTGTCGCATAGAGCGTTGCGTATCGCATCATCATGTAATCCATGCGCAGGAACGAAACCGTTGAGCCGCTGCGACCCAATTCATCGAGGAGTTCATCCGACGGAATCGGGCGATAGCCACCCTCATGGGATTCAATGAATGTGTTCCGCACTCGTTCTCGCTGTTCGGATTCCAAATTCCTGTAGCGGGTCAAGTAAGTTCCAACCGGATTCCAGCTGCTCTTGGCGATGCGCGATGGTACTGGGTTACCTGAGACGGTGCGCAACTCGATCTGCGTAATAGATACCCAGTCCGAACGCACGAGTTCTCCCGAGTCGTCTCGCCACTGCGCACGTATCTCGAGGTCACGATTCGCCTTGAGAATGTTGGGGGCGAACACCCTCCAGCTTTGCCCGAAGTAGGGAAGGGCGAGGGATCGCGCTTCTGCGCGAAGCGGCGTTCCCGAAGGTGTCACGATCAAGACTGTGCCGAGCATCGTCACGAGTGCAACGATTGCAGCGATTACCCCCGTCACACGTGCGGGCCGCGACAACGGAGGTCTCGTTGCTTCTTTTCCCATGTGTTTCTCCGTGCTGATTCAGATAACGGGAAGAGCCGGGCCGAGTCACCGTGTGGGTGACTCGGCCCGGCATCCCTCAGGCTCCGGTTGCGGAGTACCTACCTATTACTGTGCCCTGCACGCAGGCGCGCGAACGCCACCCCGCCGATACCGGCGATCATGAGCAGGAGGGCGATTCCACCCAGCAAGAGACCGCTTTCCGAGCCAGTCTTCGCGAGGCCACCCTTCGCACCGCCGCTCCCCGAAGAGGAACCGCCCGTACCGCCTTGTCCGGCATCGGGATCGGCGCTTGCATCTGCATCCGCACCCGCATCCGCACCCGCGTCGGCATCAGCATCGGCATCAGTGTCTGCATCTGCATCTGCATCTGCATCTGCATCCGCATCCGCATCCGCATCCGCGTCAGTGGCGTCCGCGTCGGTCGCATCAGCGTCAGTGGCGTCCGCGTCAGTCGCATCAGCGTCAGTGGCGTCCGCGTCGGTCGCATCAGCGTCAGTGGCGTCCGCGTCAGTCGCATCAGCGTCAGTCGCATCCGCATCCGTCGCATCCGCGTCAGTGGCGTCCGCGTCAGTCGCATCCGCATCCGCATCCGTGGCATCCGCATCCGTCGCATCCGCGTCGGTCGCATCCGCGTCAGTGGCGTCCGCGTCGGTCGCATCAGCGTCAGTGGCGTCCGCGTCAGTCGCATCAGCGTCAG